>VYKN01000037.1_pt1 | contig 43498 bp, 37 predicted proteins | sample 5114581 | NCBI WGS metagenome assembly VYKN01 (sample SAMN12291810, study PRJNA351875) | freshwater metagenome | isolation source: freshwater lake | place: USA: Michigan, Baker Lake | collected 2011-08-08
ACCGCCTGTCAAAGGAATGCTGTAGTTAAATGTTCCAGTCGCCGTAGGCGTACCACTGATCGTAATGACATTCGCAGCCCAAGCAGCAGTAACACCTGCCGGTAAACCAGTGGGCGCTCCAATGCCAGTCGCTCCTGTCGTAGTATGTGTGATTGCCGTCAAGGCCGTGTTCACGCACAATGTAGGTGTTGAGGATGGGGCTGATGCAGTGTTATTTGATGAAACCGTAATGGTAACATTGGACTGTGAAACAGGGCAGATACCGTTGCTAATTGACCAAGTCAATACGTAGTTACCAGGACCTCCGGCCGGAGTAAATGTTGTATTATTGACAGATACACTTCCAAATTGGGAGGCTAATAAACTTGGTCCGCTGGATACACTCCATGAACCTGAGCCAATCACGGGGTTATTTGCTGCTAGCGTGGCGTTGCTTAAATTACATATAGTCTGAGGAGTACCAGCAACTGAGGTAGTTGGAGGTAGAGTTACAGACACATCAACATTATCTGAACTTCCCGGAGTACAAATGCCACCCGAGTCAATGATTGTCCATCTAAAAGTATTAGTTCCTGAGTTTAGCCCTGTAACGGTTGCCGTGGGTGAGTTTGCGTTAGGGATAAAAGTGTAAGAACCTGCAGTAACAGCAGTCCACGTACCAATCTCCCCCGAGCCCGGTGAATTACCTGACAAAGCTGCCGAAGTTCCGCAAACGGCGAAATCACTTCCCGCAGCAGCGGCAGTAGCGACAGGCATTGGAATAGTAACACTTAGGGTACAATTATTTGCGTCTGTAATAAGAGCAGTATAAGATCCTGCATCAAGATTAGCTAGCGTTGTTTGAGAACCACCTGACGTTAATACGGCACCATCAGGTATAGCCGTTGGCCCTGTCCATTTTATTGTATACGGAGCTGTTCCATTTGAAACAGTTAATTGTAACTGTCCATTCCCTAGCACAGGTGTTGCGTTACAATCCGGATGCAACAACGACGAAACCGAACTTAATGCATTGGCAGAATTAACATTTATGCCAAGACCGCCGATGTTAATAAAACCCGATGGGCTACAATTAACCCTAACTATATAATCCCCATCGGGTACTAAATCAAATTGTACGCCTGAGGTATAACCCGACGGTAGCGTTGGAGATGTATTTATTGTTACAGATCCAAAAGGAGCAGAAACGGGGCCTGGAGGTGATAAGCTAAAAAGTATATACGAAAGTGGAGTGGTTCCATCTTTAAAGAAAACAGTAATTGTGCTGCTGCCACTGGAGTTATTACAAACTTGAATCAGCGTATTAGCTGGTGTACCCGACGGGCATCCCGCATTTGCGCTAAAACTAGCACCAATAAATAGTGAAATTAGCGTTAAGGATAGTTTACAGAATCTCATCATAATTATCCAGCTTTTTCAATGAGATGGATTCCTTCTATACCTCCAATCGTCTTAGTGCACCCAGCGACTCCCTCTAACTTCACCAAATAGTCAGATGGTTCTAGACCTTCAATTGAAATCATTTGGTCGCTTGAAAGCATTGATTCGGTTTTAACAAGCTTGATTTCGCCGATAATACTATAAACTTTCAAAGTATAGTCCTGATGTGGACCCTCAATTGAGATTTCAATCTTGCCATTGTTCTTTTTCCGATCAGAAGAAATTACGCTATAAGAAAATTTATCTGTGCACTGACCTTGAGAATAAGAGGGCACACGTAGTATGAGGCACAAAATAAGAAGGACTAAATATCTCATAGAGATTACGATTTTAAAAAGCTAGATAGTATAGATAATCATCAAAAAAATATTGTAACCATAAATTCCAATAAAGATGCATCAAACTAAAAAAATCAGCTCTTTGAAAAGCCGGCTTAACACATTCGAGTAATATTTATATCAAAAAATGACTTTAAAACTTTCGAGTGAGTATTTCGCTTAAAATAAAAGCTTTCTTAAAACCCTCTGGATCTTGCAGATCCTTGACATAGGCAAGAGCCGGAACTACCTGATTCTCTTGCTGATACCCCTTAAACTGACCGAACCGAACCACTGTATCTTCAATCTTCATCGTTTCTTCCAGCGAGGGTCGGTTAAAAGCAGCTTGTTTCGCCTTTTCGTATGTTTCAAAAGTCTTGTCCTGGTCTCTTTTGCGATAATCCACACGTTCTTCTACAACCTCATCTTCCAATTCGTCATCATAATCAACGAATTCAGGTCTTTTTGCCGGAGTGAACACCTTTGCTGGAGCAGGAACAGGTGTCGGAGATGTAGCTGGTTTAGAGGCTTGAATTTCGCGCAATAAATCTTCGAAGGATACTGGCTTTGCGGTGGGCTGCGACGGATTGTTAAATGGCTCGTCACCTCCAAAAGTAGGCGTACCCTCCTGCTGTTTTTTCTTTCTGCTTCTCGCAATTAATGAAACAACCACAATAATTGCCCAAATCCAGAATTGTATATTATCCATCAACGACAAATATATCTAATTTTTTGAATTAAATGGCCATTTTGAGTCAAATTAAGTACTGGATAAAATGTGCATGAATTGGGAATATCCTACTTTTCAAATGCCAATCGGAAGGTTATCTTTGCCCTCTTATTTTTTTAACAACCACCTAATTTTCTAGCGACTCATGCAATTATCGAAACTGGAGATCAAAGGATTTAAAAGCTTTGCCGACAAGATTGTCATCAATTTTGATGAAGGCATTACCGGCATCGTGGGGCCAAATGGCTGTGGTAAATCGAATGTGGTAGACTCGATTCGGTGGGTATTGGGCGAACAAAAAACCAGTGCGCTCCGATCTGAAAAAATGGAGAACGTAATCTTCAATGGCACCAGTCAGCGTTCGGCGCAGCAAATGGCAGAGGTCTCTCTTACTATCAATAACACTAAAAATATTCTTCCCACAGAATATTCTCAGATTACCATCACCCGTCGTTTGTACAGATCTGGTGAAAGCGAATACCTGTTAAACGGAGTAGCCTGCCGTTTGAAAGACATCACCAACTTGTTTTTGGATACAGGTGTTGCTTCAAACAGCTACGCCATCATCGAGCTAGGTATGGTCGATGATTTGCTCAATGACCGTGACAATTCTCGCCGAATGTTATTTGAGGAAGCCGCCGGCATTTCCAAATTCAAAAAACGGAAAAAAGAAACGCTCAAAAAACTGGAAGATACCGATGCCGATCTGGAACGCGTAGAAGACCTTTTGTTTGAGATCGAAAAGAATATGAAAAGCCTGGAAAAACAGGCCAAACAAACAGAGCAATACTACAAAATCAAAGAAGATTACAAGGAGAAGAGCATTCATCTGGCTCGTGTAGTCGTTAACAAGCAAAAGGATAAGTTTAGCGTACTTAACAAGCAGTCGGAAACTGAGAATGATCGCAAAACAAAACTAACAGCCGAAATTGCGGAGAAAGAAGCGCTGATTGAAAAGTCAAAATCAGAATTGATCTTAAAGGAAAAAACACTTTCCTCACGCCAAAAGGCAATCAACGAATTCGTTTCTAAAATTCGTCAATACGAAAGTGACAAGCAGATTAAGAATGAACGCTTGCGTTCATTGAACGATCGGATTCTGAATCTAAAAGACCAAATTGATCAGGACAAAAAGAGTAATGAGCGTGCCCGGTTTAGTATTCAAAGTCTGGAGACGGAAAGAGAATCAGCACATGCCATCCTAAAAGAAATCACGGATAAGTTGGATGCGCTGAAAAGCGAATTTGAAGCTCAGAAGGCTTCCACTTATACACTTCAGGGTGAATCGGATGCGTTGCGACAGGTTCATCGCGCTAAGCAGGAAGAATCTTTTCAGCTGAATAAGGATTTAGAAATTCGCGAAATCCAGATTTCTTCTTTCACGCAGGAATTAGAGCGCACCACCACCGACACGCACCAGCAAAGCACGAGCCTGGCCGAGTTTGAGAAGAAACTGGTGTTGCTGAACGAAGAAATTGCACAGAAAAATTCGTACCTCGAAAAATTAAAGCACGATGAGGAAGACACGTTTCAGCGAATAGCATCACTCGAAAAAACCATTGAAATGATTCGCGAGGAAATGACCGAGAATGGTCGTAAACTCGATTCACGTCAAAACGAATATCAACTTACCAAGTCACTGGTTGAAAACCTTGAAGGTTTTCCGGAAGCAATTAAGTTCTTAAAGAAGAACGTAGGTTGGACCAAAAATGCGCCTCTTCTTTCAGATGTGCTATCGACCAGCGAAGAATATCGGGTAGCCATTGAAAATTATCTGGAGCCTTACCTGAACTATTACATTGTTGAACACGAAGCGGAAGCATACGAAGCAATCAACATTCTAAGTGATGCTAGCAAAGGCAAGGCAAACTTTTTCATATTGGATGCCTTCGAAAAATTCAGCTCCTCTCCTATTCAGATGTATGCCAATGCCTTTCCGGCAACGCAGATCATTGAGTTCGATCCGAAGTACACCAAATTGATGTCGTTCATTCTCGACAAAGTTTATATCGCAGAAGGTGACCTTAAAAACATGTCTTCAGATGGAGACAGCGTATTCATTACCAAGAGCGGAAAAGTAACAAAGCGGAAATTCAGTTTATCGGGTGGATCGGTTGGATTGTTTGAAGGAAAGAAAATAGGACGCGCTAAAAATCTGGAGAAACTTGATAAGGAGATCAAAGAACTTACCAAAAAAGTAGATGACATCCGTCACTCACTGATGGATCGTCAACGCGAGCTTGAGCGGCTGAAGAACAATACACTCAAACAGCAGATTGAAGAAGCGCAAAACGCTATCAAACTGGTAAGCGATGAGCACATTTCAGTTCGCACGAAGCAAGAGCAGTTCTCGGCTATGTTGAATAATGCTGATTTGCGCAGAGAAGATATTCTGGAAAAAATAGACACGTTGAATGCTGAGATACAAGATCTTCGTCCGAAATCTGAACTAGCGCAAGTTGAAATGCGACAGCACGACGAGCGTCTGAAAAAATTGGTCGGTGAGCTTTCTGTGCAAAATGAATTACTCAGTCAGAAGTCGGCTGCATTCAACGAGCAAAACATTTTCTATCACCAGCAAGAGAATCGGGTAAAAAGTGTGGAGCAGGAAATCCGATTCAAACAAGAATCGATGGAACAAAGCACGGTTCGAATTGCGGCCAACTCAGAAGAATTAAAGAAGAACGAGGAAGAGGCAAAAAACATCATTGAGACGACTCAGAATAATGATGTCGATCTCATTGCCATGTACACCGAAAAGGAAGAAATGGAAAAAGGTCTTAGCGAGGCCGAAAAAGAATACTATTCCGGCCGTGGCGAGATTGATCAGTACGATAAAGATTTACGCGAAACACAACATCAGCGCCAGAATATTGATTCGGTGCTGATGGAGTTGCAAGGTCAAATCAATGAAAGCAAACTGCAACTCAATTCGGTGAAAGAGCGCCTGTCGGTGGAGTTCAATGTCGATTTGGATTCAGTGATCGGCGAATCGACTCCGGAAGAAACGGACGCATTGCTGAAAGCAGATGATGATAAATTGCGCGCCGAAGTAACGAAGATTCGCGAAAAGCTGGATAACATGGGGCCCATCAATCCGATGGCCATGGAGGCGTACAACGAAATCAAACAACGCAACGATTTCATCATTGCCCAAAAAGAAGATTTGCTCAAAGCGAAAGAATCGCTCTTCAGCACCATTAACGAAATTGAAGGTGTTGCCAGCGAAACATTCATGGTAGCCTTTCAACAAATCAAAGATCATTTCATTCGAGTATTCCGATCGTTGTTTAATGAAGGCGATGACTGTGATTTGAAACTCGTAGATCCGAGCAAGCCTCTGGATTCTGAAATTGATATCATTGCGAAACCAAAAGGCAAGCGACCATTGACTATCAATCAACTTTCGGGAGGAGAGAAAACATTAACAGCCACTGCACTTCTATTCAGTATGTATCTGTTGAAGCCCGCTCCTTTCTGTATTTTCGATGAGGTGGATGCTCCATTGGATGACGCGAACATCGATAAGTTCAACAATATCATCCGCAGCTTCAGCAAGGATAGTCAGTTTGTCATTGTTACTCACAACAAGCGCACAATGACTACCACCGATGTAATCTATGGAATTACCATGGTAGAAAAAGGAATCTCGCGCGTGGTGCCGGTAGACCTCAGGGAACTGGCCTAATCGCTTTCAAGATAAAGGATTGAAAAGTGCTGAAACACCATCAGCACTTTTTTTATGCTGTCTTTTTAATCTGGCCGATATAAAGTGCCACAATCACCAACAAAGCACCCAGCGCGGTAAGAATTGTAAATGGTTCATCTAACAAGATAGTTGCATAAACCAGCCCAAACACCGGACATAAGAATAGCCAGATAGAAGCCCGAACGGCATCATCTTTCAACAGGCGCAACCACAACTGTACCGCGCCAATGGAAACCGGAATCACCAACCATGTGAGTGATAAAAAGAATTTTAAATCAAATGTGTTATTTCCAGTCTCAAACAAAAATGCCAGCGGAAGGAGCATCAATCCTCCAATAAAAACTTGCCACGCATTGATGGTCGTACGTTGCAGTTTCCATTGTACCGAAGCATAATAGACAGACCCGATGGAATACATGAGCATGCAAAGCACAATCAATAAAACGCCAGTGATGGTAGCATGCCGGGTTTTTAAAAGTGGCAATGTGGCCAATGCCACCCCACCCATCCCGATAAAGATGCTTAGCCACTCACGCCACACGACTTTCCGTTTCATGGCTTGCGCCGAAAGAATACCAATCAATAATGGATTGAGTGCTATTGCCATGGTTGTAATGCCCGCTGCTACATTTTTCAATGCAATGATAAAAATGCCGAGATACAAAGCCGTATTAAATGCCCCGAATATCGTTACCTGCCACCATTCCTTGCCAGAGGGCAGCGCATACTGCATCACCCCATGAGAAAACACCAAAAGTATAACGCCGGCGGCTAGAAATCGAATGGTGAAAAATGTAAGCGGCTCAACCGACTGAATCCCAAACTTGCCCGCGGTAGATGCTGAGGCCCATAGTAGCGCAAAAGCAATTCCGGTAAGAATATAATTCAGATTTTTCAATGCTGCGTATTAAGTTGAAAACGTTAACCGACCGTCGAACCGGGGCTCACTGCTTCGTTGGGTTGAACCAAGCGCAGTTTACCGTCTTTATCTTCAGCCATCAGTATCATGCCTTGCGATTCAACGCCCATTATTTTTCGTGGCGCCAGATTCATGAGAATAGTCACTTGTTTTCCAATGATTTGCTCCGGAGAAAAATGCTCGGCAATTCCACTCATCACGGTGCGTTTATCGATGCCGGTATCCACACTCAACTTCAGTAACTTCTTTGATTTTTCTACGCGCTCTGCAGTGAGTATGGTTCCTATTCGGATATCCATTTTCGAAAAATCATCAAACGTAATTTCTGACTTGGCGGCCTCCACCGGCTGGCTAGCCAACTCCATGGCTTTCTTAGAATCCAATAGTTTTTTGATCTGCTGCTCGATTACCTCATCTTCTATCTTTTCAAACAAGAGAGAGGCTACTCCCAGAGAATGACCCATTGGTAACAGATCGATCGATCCGGCTTTGCTCCAATCTGCCTGATTGAAATTCAACATGCCTCGCAATTTCGCGGCCGTAAATGGAAGGAAAGGCTCGACCACAATAGATAAGTTAGCCGCTATCTGCAAAGCAATGTGAAGGATTGTTCCCACACCGGTTAAATCCGACTTCGCTAATTTCCAGGGTTCAGTTTCTGCCAAATACTTGTTGCCCAACCGCGCCATATCCATCACCAAAGCGGTGGCTTCGCGGAAACGGTAGGCCTGAATTGATGCTCCAATTTTTTCCGGTAGATCGCCCAAATCATTGATCACTTTCTGATCAATTTCTGAAAGCGTGCCGCGTGCCGGAATCTGATTGTCGAAATACTTTTGTGTGAGTACGAATGCGCGGTTAACAAAATTTCCAAAAATGGCAACCAATTCATTGTTGTTCTTCGCCTGAAAATCCTTCCAGGTAAACTCGCTGTCTTTCGTTTCCGGCAAATTGGTGAGCAAGGCATACCGGAGCACATCCGGCTTATCCGGAAAATCGGCCAGGTATTCGTGCATTTCGATGGACCATCCACGGCTGGTCGACATTTTATCGCCTTCCAAATTCATGAATTCGTTGGCGGGCACATTCTCAGGCAAAATGTATTCGCCTGCGGCTTTGAGGATAATGGGGAAGATAATACAGTGGAAAACGATGTTGTCCTTGCCAACAAAGTGAACAAGCTTTGTTTCATTGTCTTGCCAGTAGGGTTTCCAATCGCTTGCCTTCGCTTGTGGAAAATCGCGGCGAGGCGTTGCAAAATGGAGTTTCTTATCTTCCAATTCCTTGAACAAGGCGCGGGTTGCCGAGATGTATCCAATGGGAGCATCAAACCAGACATAAAGTACTTTACCATCTGCGTCGGGCAGAGGCACTTTGATACCCCAATCCAAATCGCGCGTCATGGCGCGGGGCTGCAAGCCTGCATCTATCCACGATTTGCACTGGCCATACACATTCACTTTCCAGTCGTCTTTGTGCGACTTCAATATCCACTCGGTAAGCCACGATTCGTAATTCTGCAATGGCAAATACCAATGCTTGGTCGATTTGAGAACGGGCGCATTGCCTGTTAGGGTAGATCGGGGGTTGATTAACTCCCGCGGACTAAGTGTTGATCCACACCGCTCGCATTGATCGCCATACGCATTGGGATTCGCGCATTTGGGGCATGTTCCTACGATGTAGCGGTCGGCCAAAAAAAGGTTTGCCTGATCGTCAAAATACTGTTCAGAGACCTCCTCGGTCAATAAGCCTTTATTGAAGAGGTTAAGAAATATCTCCTGTGATGTTTCGTGATGAATTGGTTCGCTGGTGCGATGGTATATGTCAAATGACATGCCCAGCTTCTGAAAGCAATCCTTGATCTGGGCATCGTATTTATCAATAATCGCTTTCGGGGTGGTATTCTCCTTCAATGCCTGATTGGGGATGGCAGTGCCGTGCTCATCACTACCACAAACAAACACTACGTCTTTGCCGGTAGACCGAAGGTAACGCACATAGACATCAGATGGAATGTAGGCTCCGGCTAAGTGCCCAATGTGCTTCGGACCATTGGCATACGGCAAGGCCGCAGTCACTAAAAATCGTTTGAACTCTTTGCTCATGGGTTTACTAAAAACTGGGCAAAGATGATAAAATGTAAAGACAAAAGATTATAGGGTAACCTTCATTTTTTTGGCGTCTTCCAGTGCCTCTTGCTCTAATCGCAACAGGTCGGCTTCCAATTCTTTTCGCTTGACAATGATCGATGATATATCACTGGGTAAAACCACTGTAAAGATGGTTCCGTCTTTGGTCGATTTTTCCATCTTGATTTCGCCACCCAGTTTATCTGTACACACTTTAGCCAGATAGAGACCTACCCCACCTGTTTCAGACCTCTCAGAGGCACGCATAAACATGTGGAACATCGTATCGACAGGTACATCGACGATTCCAATTCCATTGTCTTCCACTTTTATAATCGTTTGCGGACCAGCTTTAATGACGGCTACTTTAACATAGGGCTTAACGCGGATTGAATTGTTGTAAAATTTGATCCCGTTATCAACCAGATTCTCGATAACAATTTCTAGCAAAAACCGATCAGAGATGGTTTTACTCTCATCGCCTGTTACCTCATAGGTCACTTCTACGCCCACTTCTTGGCAAAGCTTTTCCTTTGCTTTTACGATACCATCCAATAATTCAGTAAAGTCAATTGTTTCTGGGTTTAACTTAGCTTCATTAATTTTGCCTACTGTGGTAAGGCGTCCTAATATCTTAGCCATTTTATCGGAATGGGCGAGGAGTTTCTCGAGGATGTTTCGAATCACTTCATCGTTTGTCTCCATAAGCCCCAGATTGCAGAGACCCTGAAAAGTCATGAGCGGACCCCGTATATCGTGCGAACTTTTATAAAGGAAGTTATCCAGTTCTTTATTCACCTGAGTAAGCATCAAGGTAGATTTCAACAAATCCGATGTTCGCTCACGTACCCGTTTGTCAAGCTCTTTATTCTGGCTGGCCAACTGTTGATTTTTCTCTTCAATTACGAACTTAGCTTTGGAGATTTCACTGTTAGCCTTTTGTTGCTTATTTGTTGCAATCAAAGAAACAATCGCCAAGGCTAGAACAAGAACCGCAATAGCGATCACGAAAAAATACTGACTATTCTGTTTATCAATTAATGCTTGCTTCAACTCTAACTTGATATCCTTTTCCTGTATGGTCTTAATGTTTTCGCGTTCCGCAAAATTAGTTTGAACTTTGGCTAAATTTTTGATCAGCTCATCACTGTAAATACTATCCTTCAATTGAATGTACATTGCCTGATACTTGGAGGAGTTTGCGAAATCCTGCTGGGTACTGTAGATCTTTGAAAAGAATTTATAGACCTCAATCAATGATAGAGTATAATTTGTAGTGCTGGCGATTTTCTCAGCTTCCTTCAGGTATTCAATTGCTTCCTTTTGCAATCCTTGATTTTCTTTCACAATTGCCAAATTGAGTAAGCTTTCGATTTGAAACCGTTTTTCGCCATTTTGTTGGGCCAATTGAAGAGCCTTTTCAAAATAAATTAAAGCCTCATCATTTTTAGCCCGGCCGGATAATGAAATGCCCATGCTAAAATCAGCCTCCAGTTGCAACGTAGGGCTACAATCATTCTTGCAAATTTCGAGGGCGCTACGAATAAACTTCTCGGCTTCCTCATATTTCTTTTGTTGGTTATAACACAACGCCATATTGATGAAAAGATGGTCTAAATCATAGTTACTAGAAATGGCCTTCTTTACCTCCAACGATTTATTATAAAACTCCAGCGCCCGGTCATAGTCCCTCAACTTAAAATATACAAACCCGATATTGTTATAGGTGATGGCCAATTCATCTCTATTTCCGAGCTTCTCATTAATTGTAATAGCCTTGAAATGGCAGCCCAAAGCTTTATCGTGATTCCCATTCAAAGAATAAACAATAGCTAGGGTATTGAGAATTTTTATTTGATCATCGTCGTAGTTGTTGCGGCTGGCAATCAACAAACCCTCGTTCAGCTCCTTAATGGATAACGATAACGAATCTATCTTTCGATAAATAAAACCATTGGCTCTTTTAAACTGAACAATTCTTAAACTATCCCCCATTTTAGTAGCCAACGCTAGAGCTTGCTTAGAAGTAGTGAGCGCCAAATCAATGTCCTGATCCAAGGTAAAGCGAACCAATTCGCGCATCAAATCCAGTTTCTTAGCACCTGATTCCGCCTGTATTAAACGGGATAGTGAATCTATTTTATTAGCTGTAGCTTGACTTAAAACCGATAAGGGAGCAACGCTTAAGAATACAATCAGAAAGCACCACCTGGAATAGTTTAGGTACATAAGTTTGATATCGAGAATCATTGCAATTTTTTTTTGAACAAAGTGCCTCACCTTTGATATGAAGTTTTAAGTGAAACAAAAATAAACCAAAAACTAAATAATACTATATAATTTTTAAGCTATTCTCCTAACCCTACTGTTGTTTTATTGAAACATCTCAACTCAGCTATGTGTTTGTGACACTACGCGTTTAATGAGATTAAAATAACTGAATGGAGTGATGAGCCAATTAAGTTTAATCTATTTCATAAAATTTAAATTAATGTAGTTAACGAAAAATGCTTACCCTCAAGTAAAAACCTAACAACAACATATACTCAATAAATCACAATTCAACTCAAATCACTAAACCATAATCACCATGAAAAAACTATTCTACACATTCGCATTGTTAACCGTATTGTCGATTGCCATCTCTAGCTGCACGAAAGAAGAGGTTGCTCCTAAAGCTGAATGGACCAACAATACCGGTGGCCATGTAAGCGACAGATTCTAATTCAGACAACTAAAAAATTAAATCATTCCAAAACCTTAATTACTATGAAAAAGATACTCTACACTTTCGCTCTGTTATCAGTTCTTTCTGTTGCCATTTCTAGCTGCACAAAAGAAGAAGTTGCTCCTAAAGGCGAATGGACCAACAACACAGGTGGCCACGTAAGCGACAAATTCTAATTGATAACAACTAAAAAAATCAAAATCATTATAAACCTATTCTTATGAAAAAGATACTCTACACTTTCGCTTTGTTAACTGTACTATCCTTTGCCATTTCTAGCTGTACAAAAGAAGAAGTTGCTCCTAAAGCTGAATGGACCAACAATACTGGTGGCCATGTAAGCGACAAATTCTAATTGACAACAACTAAAAAATCAAAATCATTTTAAACTATTCCTATGAAAAAGATACTCTACACTTTCGCTTTATTATCAGTGCTTTCTGTAGCCATTTCTAGCTGTACAAAAGAAGAAGTTGCTCCTAAAGCTGAATGGACCAACAATACCGGTGGCCACGTGAGTGACAAATTCTAACTCATTTAAAATATAATCATTTTAGATAACAATTAACCATAAATCGGAAAATGTTCTCCGTTTGAAGAAAGCTCGGAAGGATTATTTTCCGGGTAACGGCGGGAGATCGAAAAGTTATAAAGGACTTTGAGGGTGGTTAATTATTCTATTGAGTTCTAAAGTAATATTTAGTTGCCTTTAATCAAGAAAATTCTAATTGATTTAAATTTTTAAAATAGATCCCATTTCAAAAAGCTTAAATACAAATACCATGAAAAACAAAAAAATCGCCGCATTAATTCTATTTGTAATCGCTACTATTTCTTTGTCATTTACCTTCTCTGGAAGAAAGACAAAAGCCTCAGTATCAGCACAAAAAATTGAGCAAAAGGAAGCAGCAACTGAACCATTAGGAGGTTTCGTTTCAGAAAGCGGTTTATAATCCAAGAACCATCGGGAGATGGGGAATGACAGCTCATTTTATTCGCCGTACACGTGTGTTATCGAGGCTTTTGACTAATCATTTTAGCTCCTGCTTTGACAAGTATGTACTGCCCCCATTGTTTTATGTCAGAATAGTGACATAAGATTTTGGCCGAAAACGCATAAATCTACCTCAAACGTTATCTTTTGTGGTAAAACATTACATCTCAATAAGAGAAATTTTAAGCAAAAAAACACAATTAGACCTCTTTTTGAGGCTTATTGAACTTTTCTATCCCAATAAACAAGTCTTCAAAAGAGGTTTTCAAAGAGTATTCTAATGGTACTCCCATCCTATTGATCGCAGCAAAGATTTCTACTGAATAGTTAATTGAAAAGGCATGCGCGCTTGGGCTCCTTGCAGTTTTTTAATGTCCTTCAACTGCTGGTATTCTTTGTAGTATGGTCCCAATTCGCGTTGTAATGCGTTGATTCGCGCGGCATTATCCATTCCGGTCATCCATTCTTCAAATATGTTTTTGTACTTGGGGTAGAATTTAATCCTATAATCTTCTTCAATTCCAGCTTTTTTAGCAGCTATCTTAACTGCATCTTCAAAGTTACCAAGTACATCTACAAGACCCTTCTCTTTTGCCTGAATACCTGACCAAACCCTACCCGAAGCTACCTTCCGCAGATCTTCTACTTTCATTTTTCTGCCTGCTGCCGCTTTAGACGTAAACGAGTCATAGATTCTTTCAGTACTTTTTTGCCATATCGCTCTTTCCACAGGCGTAAGGGGTCGTGTTACCGTCATCAGCTCTCCCACTTCACCAGTCTTTACCTCTTCAAAGGTTATTCCGATCTTGTTATCCAAAAAACTGCTCAGGTCAAATAAAACAGAGAATACTCCTATTGATCCGGTGATCGTTGTGGGTTCGGCCACAATCGTGTCGCAGCTCATAGCTAAGTAATAGCCACCACTGGCCGCGTAGTCACCCATAGAAGCTATGATTGGCTTTTCCTTTGCCGCCAAACTAACTTCTCTCCACATCACATCAGATGCCAGCGCGCTGCCTCCGGGAGAATTGATTCGCAACACAATGGCTTTCACATTTTGGTTCGTTCTTGCTTTTCGAATCTCCTCAGCAAAGGTATCTGAACCAATAGTTCCCGGCTCAGCCTTACCGGGCAAAATATCACCATCGGCAACAATTACGGCAATTTCATTTTTCGAACTGCTGTATTCGCTAACGGTCTTGCGGTATTTGCCATACTTAATAAAATCAATATCATCTTCTTCTCCCAATAGAAGGCGCGTGCGCAACTCTGCCAACACCTGATCATAGTAAAGAAGAGAATCAACTAACTGAAGTTGCTTGGCCTGCTCCGTTGTGGTAGCCAACATTTTGTCTGAAATTTCCTGCAGTGTTTTGGGTTCTATCTTACGGGCAGTCGCTATATCTGATACGATACTTGTGTTAATATCTTTCACCAACTCATTCAATTGAAGTCGATTGGCATCACTCATTTTATCCAACATGAATGGCTCTACCGCACTTTTGAAGTCACCGACTCTAAAAATCTCTGGTTTGATATCAAGCTTATCAAACATCTTCTTAAAAAAAGAAACTTCGATGGCCAACCCGTTGAACTCCATTTGACCTTCCGGATTCAGGTAGACTTTATCGGCAGCCGAGGCCACATAATAGGCTTGTTCAGTCATCATTTCGCTATACGCAATTACCCACTTGCCCGAATCTCTGAACTCCAACAAAGCCTTCCGAATCTCACTTGCCTTCGCATAGCCACCCTGAAAAAAGCTTACATCCAGGTAAATGCCTTTTATATTCGAATCATCGGCGGCAAAGCGCAAAGCCTGCTTTAATTGAAGTAATCCAATGGCTCCTTCATTGGCACCCGGAATGGGCAATCCTTCGAACGGGTTATCCAACTCCATTTCAGTAATCACTCCATCTAATTTCAAATGAAGGACAGAGTTTGCCTTGACAATCACTTGTTCATTTGAAGATGATAACGAGCTGACGGCGGCGATCAAAAACAGAAAGCCAAAAATGATAATTAATATGAATGCTATCAGCGAGCCGAGGCAAGAGGCGAGAAATGATTTGAAAAAATTCATTGGATTATTTTAAGGGAACAAAAGTACTCAATCGTAAACGGTTAATAAAACAGATAGTTACCTTCGCAATTCATTCAAGGAAAGGTGAAAATCGAGTTATATTATTTACTTCTGGGCAGCAATCTGAACCATCCCTTCGAACAACTGAAGCAGGCATGCTCAAAGCTGGCTCAAGAGGCAGGAGAGATCAAAAAGTACTCAGGCATTTATCAAAGTGCCGCGTGGGGCAAAGAAGACCAAAATGATTTTCTCAATCAGATTGTAGTTGTAAACTCGCACCTGAGCCCTTGGGAAATGCTGCGTTGCATTCAGCAAATTGAATTAGAAATGGGTAGGCAGCGCGAGGTGCGATGGGGTGAGCGAACCATCGATATTGACATTCTCTATGCCGACTCGCTGATCATTCAAAATGCAGAACTCACTATACCACATCCCGAAATACAAAACAGGCGATTTACCCTTGTGCCACTGAACGAAGTGGCTCCGGAATTTATTCACCCATCCATTCAAAAAACGAATTCCGAATTGCTTGCTGCGTGTGTTGATCCCTTGCCCGTAACGCGTTACATACTCAATGCCTCTGCCTGAGGGGCAATTTTCTTGATTAGTCCCTGAAGTACTTTTCCGGGGCCGCATTCAATGAATTGAGTAGCGCCGCCTGCCACCATGTTTTGAACTGATTGAGTCCAACGAACGGGCGCAGTTAACTGGCTAATTAAATTGGCCTTAATAACCGAGGTATCTGTTGATGGAAGACCGTTTACATTTTGATAAACCGGGCATGTGGGCTTATGAAAGGAAGTCGATTCAATGGCTGCGGCTAATTCTTCGCGTGCTGGTTCCATCAAAGGAGAATGAAAGGCTCCGCCCACTTGCAGAGGCATGGCACGCTTGGCACCGGCTGCCTTCATCTTTTCGCATGCGATTTCAATGCCTTTGAGTGACCCGCTTATCACCAATTGTCCTGGACAGTTATAATTAGCAGCTACTACCACTTCGCTGATGGAAGCGCAGACCTCCTCCACAATGTGATCGTCTAAGCCCAGTATAGCAGCCATGGTAGATGGATTTATTTCGCACGCACGTTGCATGGCCAAGGCTCGTTTGGAAACCAAGAGCAGTGCATCTTCAAATGATAGTGCCTGATTGGCCACTAAAGAAGAAAATTCGCCAAGTGAGTGACCTGCCACCATTTCTGGCTTTTGTTCGCTTTGCGCGAGGGCAATGGCTACGGAATGAATAAACACAGCCGGTTGAGTCACTTTCGTTTGTTTCAACTCTTCGGCAGTGCCGGAAAACATACTATTTGAAATATCGAAGCCTAAAATCTTATTCGCATCATCAAATAATTTTTTGGCAATTGGGTTCGTATCATAAATATCTTTGCCCATTCCGGTGAACTGAGCTCCTTGACCGGGAAATACAAATGCCTTCATGTTTTACTAGTGGTTATAGTTGTTGCTATGAAAGGTCAGATTTTGGCTGACTTCAAAAGTCAAATCTAAAACCTTATTTGATAATTCGAAATTAATCCAGAAAACGAGCCTTCAACTCAGGTGTTGGAATCATGCAACTGTCTTTTTTCCCAAACCACTTGTAGCGGTTTCGGGCTATCCAATTATAGACCGCATTTCGGATAGGAGCCGGAATTATTTTAAATGCATACAGGATAGGCCATAGGCCGTCTAGATCACGGGCAACTTCCAACGCAGCGCTACTCCTTGTGTATACTTTTCGGGCTTTGATAAAGATGATCGTATCAAAGTGTTGAGTCTCAATACCGGCTTGCTTTAAAAAGTTCTGACCAAAATTTGATTGAAGCGAGGCAAACCGAAACCGGGACTTGCTATCGCGTTGTATCACAAAGGTGACACTTGAAGTGCAGAGGTTGCATACACCATCAAACAATATGACTTTGTCTATCGAATGATCTGCACCCATCCACGGATTGTTTTGTTTCGTTTGGAAGGATCGACCACATCAAAAACAACTTGTGCTTCGTAGTAATAAACACCTGCAGATAAGTCCTTTCCGTTGGTGTCTCTTCCATCCCAATCAATATAGATCGTTCGCTCGCCACCTGATTGATAGGTAAATACTTCACCTCCCCATCGATTGAATACAGTGAAGGAAACACTTTGAACAAATCGTGCGCACTTTTTCTGAATCTGCTCCAGCTGAGCCCCTTGTAAAATTCCACACTCAGAAGTTACAGTTCCTCCATCCACATTTATATTGCGAATATTATAAGCACTAAATAAATCATTACACTTATCTCCATTGGGAGTAAATACATTGGGCAATTCATAGTATGGACAATTGTCAAAACAGAAAGAGTCACTCAATTCGCTTCTGTTTCCCGCACGGTCCACAGCTACAATCTTATAACAGCGTGCAAATGATAAAAGGTTCTTATCCTCGTATTCGGTTACTGAACCGGGCACAAAGGTCAAACTATCAAACTGTCCTCCCACTTTGCTGGCGTAATAAATTACATAGCGCTGTATACTCAGTTTACATGGAACTTTTGGGGCATCCCAAACCAATCGATTAGAGAAAACTTTTCCATCGGCGCACGATTGAACGAGATCGCAATCGGTACCCTTTAAATCAACAGAAAAAGTGGGCTTACATGGTTTTATTTGATCATCTGGCTGCGCACACATGATCTGAGAATAGTTTCGCAACTCACTCGGTATGGCTGGGTTAGGATTACCATAGCTGCCAATTGTTTCTACACGATAACAATAAACTTTGCTGTTATCTAAACCTATATCGGTGTAAACAAAACCTTGGTTAGGGTTTACCTCAGCTATTTTCACTAGTGGGTCGCCTTCTAAACCCCGGTAGATGATGTGCTTCTTACCAATTGCATTATTCGACCAGGGAACAGTGGCAGACCATCGCAGCTCCAGCTCTTGTAATCGTGAGGTAATCTCGAGCCGTACAGTAGATGCCGACACAGAAGTACCCACCAGTAGATCTTTATCGTCGTAGGCCGTGATTTTATAATTATACACTTTGTCTTTCGTGTTCATGCCTTCATCTACAATGCTCGTTGCATTGATTTTGCTAGGCGTAATCTTGATGCTGTTGGCATCCCCAGAAAAACCTTCCGCTCTAAAAACCTCGTATTTAAAAGGTCTGGGAATAGCAGGATCAGCTTCCAGAGGCTCTACCCAATTAACATTAATGATGCCATCTGTAGCCGATGTATTGTTAATTGAAACCTTGGTAGTAACGGGAACATCTAATTTGAATGGTGGCACACAAATCTCATCGGATACAATACTTTTGCCGCCCTTTGGATCAGGAAAAGAAGCGACTAACCGATAGCAATATTTTGCCCCGGATGCTAGCTTTTCATCTTTGTAAGAAGTCAAGCTACTGGATACTGTTGCGATTTTAGTATAACCGAAAGATGCTGGCATTCCGGTCTCACAATCGCCGGGCATTCCAGCGAAGCTATCTACCCTGCGCCACACTTCAATAGAATCAGCAGATGGAGCACAAGAATAAGGCTGCCAGTTAACTGTGGCTGCACGATTCGCAATATCCAAGGTGGCTGTGGTAATGATTGGTTTCGGCGCAATCACTTTGATTCGCCAGGTCTTGAAGCCAACCAAAGACGGACCCTGAGCAGGCTTATCACTTACTTTGAAAACAACTTGATAGGGCTGATCTTTAACATGATTACATTTTGTAGCCCACGTAAATTCCAATGGAGCGGGCCGCGTAGATGTAAACACAGCAGGACTAGGGATGACTTGAGCAGGCGATGGATTTAATGTGAACACTTCCGAAAAGGCTTCTACTTTTAATTGATCCGCTATATCGATATCTCTTCCGTAGATAAATTCATGTAAAACAGATCCAGCCACTACACACGTGTCTTTGGGGACATCCAACTCAGGGCGATTGTTTTTACAATCTTCAATGATAATCTGCATATCGCGTGTGACATAGCCGATTTGTTTCCATTGTGTTCCCACTTTGCGCCATTGAATAACGCGAAAGGCAATGTTATACTCTCCATTAACCCCTGGTGCATTCCATTCAATGGTGCCTGTGCCGGCATCAATCGTAAATGTAGGTGGGCCATCACCGGTCTCATTGGCCTTCGAATAGTCAATTCCTATTTTATCGTAAAATTCCTTCGCATTGGGATCACGATAATTTAAAACAGTAATGCCCTTATCTTGTTTCGGAATTGCAAACTCATACGAAAGGCTATCTCCATCGAGATCATAGGCTCCCGGGTTGTGGTACCAGGCAGCACCAGTACAACCTTTATCAATCGGCGGAACGAGCAGGTCCGGGCTGTTATCACAGCCAACGGTAGGGTCAATAAAAATTACTGTCTCCAGATAAAAGGGTGTATCAACCGGATTGCCAATATTCAATATCGTTGCATTTCTATTCCGTTCTCTGTATGTAATCACATACCGGCCAGGCCCCGGAAAAGTGTGTTCTACGGAGTCTTTAACGAAGCCAATGCCATTGCCCAAATCTGTATTTTCAATTCTTGGGCGAATACTCATTTTGCTGTCGCCGAACCGGAGTTCACCACCCTCATAGCGAACTTGAGAACCGGTATTGGTGTAGGCTCTGATGATAATGGTGTAAGTCAAACTATTGCAATCCTTTCGTTTAACGGTGATTTGACCAGCCCGTAAATGGGTGGCATTTGCCTGAAAGTTGCCGGCTGTTAAAGCGAGGCCTGCTAGAATGGCTATTTGTAAATACTTCATCATTTTAAAACTCAAAAATACAACAATACCAACGATTCAATTGTTTCCGTGCGAATTTGAATACTTCACTAACCTTTTTTATTCATCACTCTAGTAGAGTTAACGAACCACCGGAGGATTTATTCACTTGAAGACTCTTTTTTATAAATCTATAGTACCTTTACAGCCATGCGCGTAGTAGGTGAAATAGCCCATCCGGAAATAAAGATAACTATCTTTCATTGGAACAATCGCTTTTTATTGAAACTCGAATGGGGGGCGTTTGAACAGACCTTCAAAGTGGATGAATACGAATTTGGCTCGGATGAGGAGATAAAAGCAATTTTAACACCTGAATTTCTTCAGCAAGCTACAGCACGCTTCGAAGAAATGGCCAAAAGCCTTCAAAATGCTACTCTAAACCTTTAAAGTTTGCGAATGAGGGTGGACAAATTAACTTTGACACCCTGTTCTGAATAATTGATGGAAATTTTAGAAGAAAAGAAAAACAAAAATAAGCCCTATAAGCCCATTCTTGATGGTATTCCGGATTGGCCGGTGTATCAACTCAGTAAAAACCGAAAGGAGTTTATTGAGGAGGTCACCGAAAAGTCAATCAGTCGCATCAAAGAATTGAGGCCGCAACTGAAGCAGTTGGTAGACGACTTGCAGGCAACAGTTTACCGCGAGCAAAACCGGATTAAACGAAACCGCTGGCGAGTCGATCCAAAAGACGATCCTAAGTTTTGGGCAGGCGTAAAAAACGAACTGGTTGAGCTCAGCAATAAAAAAGAAGAAGAAGTCAGTGTAGCTGTAGATGCCATCTTATACAAAATCGTTCATCGCTACGCATCTGAAATAGCCGGTAATTTTAAGGCCTCCTCCTATCGCCTAGCGCGTGAGGTGATAAAATTTGGCTTTTTACGGCTCCTAAACGGCACGAGAATCAAAAAATTCGGAGCCTTTTTTCGCAACCGATACACGCTGCGCGACAAGATTCACATTGTTGGAAAGGTGAAAACTCTCCGCAAACTAGCCAAGCAAGGAACTGTGGTAATGGTTCCTACCCATTTCAGCAATTTAGATTCAATCCTGATCGGTTGGGTTATTCACTCCATGGGATTGCCTGCATTCATTTATGGTGCGGGTCTCAATCTTTTCAACATCAAGATCATTGCCTACTTTATGAATAGCTTGGGTGCTTATAAAGTAGACCGCAGAAAAAAGAATTTACCGTATCTGGAAACATTAAAGATGTATTCCAATCTGGCAATTCAAAAAGGGGCACACAGCCTGTTCTTTCCCGGTGGCACCCGATCCAGATCGGGGCTGATTGAGAAGCAATTGAAATTGGGATTGCTAAGCACCGCCATAGAAGCACAGCGAAATCTGTACATGACAGAAGGCGAAACGAAAAAGATTTTTGTGGTGCCTGTTACGCTAAATTATCATTGCGTACTGGAAGCACCCGAAATGATTGAAGACTACCTGCAGGTGAAAGGGCAGGATCGTTATTTCCCTGAACAGGATAAGTATGGCAGTTTTCAGTTGATCAAATTCTTATTTAAATTTTTCACCAACCCATCCAGCATTTCCGTGTCGATCGGCCCCGGATTGGATGTGATGGGAAATTATGTAGATGAAAATGGAAACAGCGTTGATGCACAAGGGCGCATCATCAACACACGAGATTACTTCATTTCGAATGGAGACATCAACGTAGATCGCCAGCGCGAAGACGAATATACCCGTATGCTCAGCCAACGGATTGTAGCTGAATATCATAAAATCAACCGAGTTTTTGCAAGCCATTTAGTGGCTTTCATCGCATTTGAAATATGGCAGAAAAAGCATCCAACGCTGGATTTGTTTAGTTTGCTACGTGTTCCTGAAGAAGATTTAGAAATTGAGTATGCCGAATTTAAAAACGTATTTAAGCGGGTGCGCAAACAGATTTTCCTCATGAAAGAGCAAGGCAAAATAAACTTTGCCACCCATTTAAAAGGAAAATCGGATGGAGCCATTCTGCGGGGGCTTGACAATGTGGGGGTATTTCATTTGAACCGCCCGTTGTTGAAAAACAAAAAAGGAAACATCATCACGAAAGATTTATCGCTGTTGTATTATTACCATAACCGATTGGTAGGCTACGATCTCGAACAGTTCATTTAGTCTGACTGCTGCATATGCCTACCTCCGACCGACATTCCAGAGCTAACGAAGATAAGCCGGTAGGCGTAATCGGAGCCGGCAATTTTGGAACTGTGATTGCTAATATACTGGCCATAAACCGGCCAGTATTGCTCTACGCACGCGACAAAGAGGCTGTGAAGCAAATCAATGAAAAAAGAGTTAACCGAGGTCATACTATTCACGACAATGTAAAAGCGGTAAACGACTTAAGCGAAGTTGCCCGTTCGTGCGATATTATTTTTCCCATGGTACCATCTGCTCATTTCCGGCAGATGATGAAAAATCTCTCTTCTCACCTACAGCCCTATCACATACTCATACACGGCACGAAGGGGTTTGACATCACGTTACCGAAAGGTGAGACAATTGAGAGCGTTCGTGTGCTTAGCCGCAAGCAGGTTAAAACGATGAGCGAAGTTATTCGCGAAGAGAGTGTAGTCGTACGAATTGGTTGTTTGGCCGGACCCAATCTCGCAAAAGAACTTTCGCAGCGCCAACCGGCTGCCACCGTAATCGCGAGCCCGTTTGACGAGGTCATTCAAATTGGAAAAAAACTACTCCGCAACGATCGTTTTCAGGTTTATGAAAACAGAGATATTGTGGGGGTGGAAATTGCCGGCGTTCTGAAAAACGTAATTGCTATTGCTGCCGGCGCATTAAATGGTCTTGGCTATGGCGAAAATGCACGCGGACTATTGGTAAGCCGCGGTGCGGTTGAGATGGTTTATCTGGGCCGCGCTTTAGGCGGAGATGTAAAAGCATTTTTAGGCGTGGCAGGCATTGGTGATTTGGTAACTACATGCAACAGTCCTATGAGTCGAAACTTTACGGTTGGGTATCGGTTGGCGAAAGGAGAAACGCTGACAGAGATTCTGGCCGATATGGAAGAGATCGCTGAGGGAGTTAACACGGTACGCATCGCAAAAAAATGTGCCGATTTTTATAAGATAAGAGCGTTGATTACCGATCGACTGTACAAAGTTCTTTTCGAAGGAATGACGGTGGAAGAGGCTTTGGAATTTTTAATGCGCTTTCCCCTTAGCGCCGATATTGACTTTATTTAAAAGCAGCCCTAATTTTTTCTGCTATCGCCGTAAATTCTTCTTTGGATAACACCAATTTTGGATTGGTAAAATTAATATCGCCAGTGGTATTCATTGGAACAAGGTGGATATGCGCATGCGGCACTTCAAATCCAATGACCGAAACGCCAACTCGCTTGCAATTCATGGTCGACTGGATAGCGATTGCCACCCGCTTCGAAAACAAAATAAGTTTGGTTAGTTCCTCGTCTGAAAGGTCAAACAAAAAATCTTGCTCACGCTTGGGGATCACAAGCGTGTGGCCTTTCATCAATGGATTTATATCGAGAAATGCCAAACACTCGGCATCTTCGGCAACGATATGAGCCGGAATTTCCCGGTTGATGATGCGTGTAAAAATACTGGCCATTTGATTTTGTTGATTAGGCTTCAATCTTCACAATTTCAAATTCCATTTCACCGGCAGGTGTTTTTATTTTCGCGCTATCTCCCATTTTTTTTCCCAACAATCCTTTGCCAATAGGCGACTGCGTTGAAATCTTCCCTGCTTTTAAATCAGCTTCCTCTTCAGAAACCAACATGTATGTCATGGACGCTGCATTTTTTTTGTTCTTAATGGTTACTTTCGATAAGATAGAAACTACCGAAGTATCAATTTTAGATTCATCGATCAATCGTGCGTTTCCCATCAAGTCTTCCAGCTTTGCAATTTTTGCTTCCAGGTGACCTTGCGCATCTTTGGCTGCATCATACTCCGCATTTTCGCTCAAGTCGCCTTTGTCTCTCGCCTCGGCAATTTGCTTGGCAATATCAGACCGACCTTTCGTTTTGAGGGTGTTCAATTCGTTGGTTAATTTTTCCAACCCTTCTTTAGTGTAATACGAAATCTGCTTAGCCATTTTAGTGTAACTTTATTCTATCCTACCATTTAAAAAAGAAAACAACGGCCACGCATTTTGCGCGGCCGTTGTTAGTACAAAAGTAATTGATATTTCTTGAATACAAAATCCTTCCGTCAGGCGCCGACCAATTCGGGTATGCTTGCCTTCACTTGTTCCAGCATTTCATCATCAAACAAAGCGAGGTAAAGTGTTTTTGCTTTTGACAGTTGCTCGATGGTAAGACCTTTGGCCCCGCGTAAATCTGCTTTATACAAACTGGCATTCTCAAAATCGGCACCCATCAAATAACTATTTCGTAAATTGGACTCCATCAGAAACGCATTCTTAAAATTTGTTTTGATTAAAAATGCCCCCTCAAACTGCGTCTTAATTAAAAATGCATCTTTAAAATTTGCTCCGCTGGCGTAAGCACTGTTCAAGTTAGCTTGATTGAGATTTGAGTTTTCCAAATTAGTTTGATTGAGACGGGTGTTTTCCAAATTCGTTTCTATCAAGGTGGAGTTAGAAAGATTGCAAGAATTTAGGTTTGACGATTTGAGGTTGACGTAATTCAGGTTCGTGCGTACCAAGTGGCAGTTCACCAAATTAATTTCATGAATCTTATGCCGGTTCAAACGCTTTATATTTCCTACCGTGCGAAATGCCGCTTCATCTGATTCCCATAAACGAAAATCATCAATTTCATCTTTGTAGGTACGAATGCGTTGGCGTATCTCTCCGTTCTGATTCAACCAATAAAGCAAAATACCAATCACGGCAATGTCGAAAATCATGCCGTGTGCTTCGGCCAATACCTGCATCCAAAAGCTTCTGAAATCTGCAATGTAATAGGGTAAGCTTAAACCGATTACGATGATGGCCACTATCACCAAAACGATTGAACTCGTGAGCAAAGGCTTCTCAACTACCTCATCAAACTTGTCAGAAATTTTCTTTTTTAATTTATCTATCCTTGACATACTCGAGGTCGCTACGTTCTGAATTTATTCAAATGTAAAATTATTGAACGAATTTGAATGCACCATTTTTACAGGAAACTTACATCACTTTCAGCTTCTTTCAAAGCAATAAATGAATGGTTAAAAAGTAGGTTGTGAGTCCCAGCAAATCGCTCATGGTTGTAATAAACGGACCAGAAGCCAACGCCGGATTAAAACCCAATCGATTGAGAATAAGCGGGGTTACTGTACCTACAAACGAAGAAAAAAGCACAACACCAAATAAAGCGATGGAAACAACAATGGATAATTGTTGGTTGCCAAAGAACAGCAGCGTTGTTGCTAATACTAATATGGAAAGAAAAAAACCATTTAGCAATGCCACACTAAATACTTTCGATAAACGCTTCATGAGTCCTTCATCCACAAAACTGGGGTTGACTAAACTTTGTACAACTAATGAAGAGGATTGAATGCCCACATTTCCGCCGGTAGCCTGTATGAGTGGAACAAAAAAAGCGATGGCAGTAATCTTCGCCAACTCGGCTTCAAAGAAACCCATGAAACGAGCACTGAGCATGCCGCCAAAAATACCGATGAGCAACCACGGCAAACGGGCTCGTGTATTTTTCCACACTGTATCATCTTCTTCAACATCTTCCGTTATACCTGACATAATCTGCCGCTCTTCTTCGGCTTGTTCGGTAATCACATCCACCACGTCGTCAATGGTAATACGCCCCACGAGTTGTCCGTTCACATTTACTACGGGCACCGATTCCAGATCGTATCTTTTCATTACATCGGCCACCTCGGTATCTTCCTGATACGTTTCAACAGAGACTACATCATCGTCATAAATATCTTTAACGATTGTTTTCGGGTCTGTCAAAATCAGCTTTTGCAGCGCCACACGACCAAGAAGTTTGTCCTGATCATCAACTACATAAACCGCATAAAACTTCGAAACATTTTCGGCCTGCTTGCGAATCTCTTCCACACATTGCACCACGGTCCAGTTATCGCGGGCCTTAATCAACTCTTTGGCCATCAAACCACCGGCTACATTTTCATCGTAGCGCAAGAGATCAATTACCTGCACTTTTAAGTCTACATCAAGCCCTGCAATGATGCTCTCGCTCGTTTTAATGGGCAACTCGTTTAGAATATCTGCCGCATCATCTGAATCCAATTGATTTACTATCTCAGTTAGCTCAGTCAATTCATAAATCTGCAAGAATTTTTTACGCGTGTCGGTATCCAAATCGTTGATGATCTTTGACCGTGTTTCAAGCGGTAGTAAATCAAGTACGTATTTGGACTCTTCGCTGTTGAATTCGTACAGAAGTGAGGTGATGTCCGCCGGATTTACCTCGTGAAGGCTTTCATAAATAAATGTACCATCGCGTTCATCCAAGGCTTGTTGAAAGCGATCGCGAAACTCTTTCGTCAACTCAAATTCAACAAATGCTTTCACCCGATTCTTCGATTTGTTTTGTGAGATCAATAAACTGTTGCACAGAAAGTTGTTCGGCTCTTTTATCCAACAAAGGCAGAGCCACTATCGAGGCGTTCAAATTTAGAGTTTTGAGTGCGTTTCGCAAGGTCTTTCGTCTATTTTGAAATGCTTGCTTTACCAAGCGTTGAAAAAGCTCCTCGTTGCATCCAAGGGTAGTGCGGCCATTGCGCGTTAATCGAATGACTGCAGACATCACTTTAGGAGGTGGATGAAATACACCGGGTGGAACTTTGAATAAATACTCAATATCGTAGTACGCTTGTAGAAGAACACTTAGAATACCATATGTTTTGCTTCCCTCCTTCTCGGCAATCCTGTCGGCCACTTCTTTTTGCAACATGCACACCACCTGCTTCACACGCGTGCGCTCTTCCAGCACGCGAAAGAAAATTTGTGATGAAATATTGTAGGGAAAATTGCCGATGATGTGATACGATGTTGGTAGTATCGCTTGTAAATCAAGTTCCAGGAAATCACCCTCCACAATACGATCAGTTAACTGCGGAAAGTGCGTTTTTAAATACACTACCGACTCCCGGTCAATTTCTATGAGCGTCAGATTGACTTGGGGTTTCGTAGTCAAAAACTGCGTGAGAACTCCTGTGCCGGGACCAATTTCAATCACATGCTCTACATGCGTATCGAGCTTCAACGCCTCCACAATTTTAGAAGCGATGTTTTGATCTTTTAGAAAATGCTGACCGAGAAATTTTTTAGGCCGAACCATGGTTACGCTTTGCAACTTTTTCCAAAGTTCTGGAATACTTCGCGAATTGTTGGCCTATCTATGAATATATAAATGTATGCCCCCGTTGTGTTTCACTATTACACCATCTATTGAACGGGTAGCTTAGAATTGATTACCTTTAAATTTTAAATCATCAAATGGCAATTGAGAAACCCCGAATCGGCATCACGCTAGGTGACCTGAATGGCATAGGCACAGAAGTAGTGATCAAAGCTTTAACTGACAACCGCCTGCTGAGCATGATTACTCCGGTAGTCTATGGTTCCACGCGCGTGCTCTCTTATTATCGCAAGCTGATGAACATGGAGGAGTTTAACTACAGCCAGGTAAAAACCAAAGGGCACTATTTACCAAAGGCGGTAAACGTGGTCAACTGCTGGGAAGAAGCTATCGAAATTCTTCCGGGTCAGCCGAGTAAGCAAGCCGGCCGTGGGGCACTTTTGGCCTTGAAGCAGATGGTAGAAGATGCGAAAGAAGGATTGCTTGATGCCATTGTTACCGGCCCTATCGATAAAAATACCATTCATGGCGACGAGTTTCCGTACCGTGGGCACACCGAATTTTTAACCGAAACGTTTGGTGCGGGCGAAAGCCTGATGCTGATGGTAGGGCATGATTTGCGGGTAGGCTTGGTGACGGAGCATGTACCAGTTAAAGACGTAGCTTCATTGATTACCAAAGAAAGGGTAGAACTGAAAATCCGTCTGTTGGAGATGTCTCTGAAGAAAGACTTTTCCATCAGCAAACCTAAAATAGCAGTGCTGGGTTTAAATCCACACGCCGGAGATGAGGGGCTTCTGGGCAGCGAAGAGAATGAGGTAATACGACCTGTAATTGCTGACTTAAAAAACAAAGGCAAGGTCATTTTCGGGCCTTTTGCGGCCGACGGCTTCTTTGCTTCGAATCAGCATTTAAAATACGATGGAATTTTAGCCATGTACCACGATCAGGGGCTGGTGGCTTTTAAAACATTGGCTTTTGAAGAAGGAGTTAATTTTACCGCAGGCCTGCCGGTGGTGCGCACCTCTCCCGACCACGGAACCGCCTACAACATTGCAGGTAGAAATCTGGCCGATGAGTCATCGATGCGGCAAGCTATATACACGGCCACCGATATTGTGAAGAAAAGGTTAGAACGACTGGGCGATAATAGTTAAGCTTTCGGCGACCGTTTACGTTGTTTGAATCAAATTTCTACTGAATGGGATTGGCTTTAATAGATTTGAAGCATTAATTGGCGCATGGATATAATTACGAAGAAGAAGCTAAACATCTTAATTCAGTTGGCGGAGGCAGACAAACATTTTGCCAAAGCAGAGCGAGAGATGATATTTAAAATTGCCAATGATAAGAACTTTCCTGAACTGGAAGTACTCGCCCTCATTCGAAACCCGGAACCCATCGACACCCTGGGTGCCCTCTCTGCCGATCAGAAATTTGAGTATCTGGTAGCCTGCATGGAGCTGATTCACGCCGACCAAAAGCTCTTCGAAAGCGAATTAATCTTCTGTAAAAGCATTGCCATAAAGCTAGGATTCAAAAAAAACGTGGTTGATTATTTTGTGGATAACTTTTCAAAAAAGCCACTGAATGACATTAAAACCGCTGTTTTTGCCGATTATTACTAAGTTCGGGTTGCACCCCTCCTGTCCAAAACAGCAAAAAACCCATCAAAAGGGTCACAAATTCAATAAATCCTGATAAATTTGCCCCTCATTTTAAAAGCCCTCTGGGGTGAATGATTTTAGTATCAATATTCTAGGACTTAGCAAGAAAGAGCACTCTTTCGACTTCCATCTTGGTGAAACTTTTTTCACACAGTATGGCAAAGAGGTTGTTTCAGGCGGAGAATTTGAGGCCAAAGTTATACTCAACAAAAGGGAAACGCTCATTGAAGCTGATTTTACCGTTCAGGGAAAGGCACATTTAATATGTGACAGAAGCCTTGATCCTTTCGATTTTCCGATGGAAATTGACAAAAAGGTCATTTTCAAGTATGGAGAGGCGGCTGAAGAAATCAGCGACGAGATCATTGTTATCCCTCACGATCTGGATGTGCTTGATGTGGGGCAACTGATGTATGAATTTATAGTGTTGGAAGTGCCCATCAAAAAAATTCATCCGCGATTTGAAGATGATGATGATGAAGAAAATGAAGAGGGAAAGCTGATTTATCAAACCGAAAAAGACGAAGAAGCGATCGACCCTCGCTGGGAAGTGTTAAAGAAGTTAAAACAATAAGTAAATAGTAAATAAACAAGATAGGTTATGCCAAATCCCAAACGAAAAACCTCGAAAACCCGCAGAGATAAGAGAAGAACCCACTACAAGGCGGTAGCAAAGCAATTCTCGATGGATCCTACGACCGGAGAAAGCCATTTGCCACACCGTGCGCACTGGCACGAAGGTAAACTCTACTACAAAGGAAATGTAGTAATGGAAAAAGAAGTGGCGTAAACAGCCCAAATGATTAAGTCATTGACTATCTGTTTAAAGTGTGATTTTATTCTTGCCCATCAAGGCAAAACGTACTAAGTGTGTTTAAATAAATGCCCGGTTTCACCAACTGGGCATTTGCTTTTTTAGTAGTCCGGTGAAACGAAGAAATTATGAGTAAAATTAGAGCAGCGATTACGGGTGTGGGTGGATATGTGCCCGACTACATTCTCACCAACAAAGAACTAGAGAAAATGGTAGAAACCACCGACGAGTGGATCACCTCGCGCACTGGAATCAAAGAACGAAGAATTTTAAAAGGCGAAAATCAGGGCGTGTCTGTCATGGCCATTGAAGCTGTAAAAGATTTGCTAGCCAAAACAAACACCGATCCTGCTGAAATTGATTTAATCATTTTCGCAACCATTACCGCAGACATGACCTTTCCGGCCTCGGCCAATATTGTGGCAACAGCGGTGGGTGCAACCAATGCTTTCAGCTATGATATGGGCGCTGCTTGTTCCGGTTTCATTTATGCACTCACGACAGGCGCTAGCTTTATCGAAGCAGGTCGCTATAAGAAAGTAATTGTGATCGGTGGAGATAAAATGTCAGCCATCTTAGATTATACCGATCGTACTACGTGTATCATCTTTGGCGATGGGGCTGGATGTGTTTTGCTTGAACCTACTACTGAAGATGTAGGAATAATTGATTACATGCTGCGCAGCGATGGAAGTGGAGAAACTTTCTTGCACATGAAAGCGGGTGGCAGCAGAATTCCTGCATCGCAAGATTCGGTGGATAAGCGATTGCACTATGTGTATCAGGAGGGATCTTCTGTTTACAAATTTGCTGTTACCAATATGGCCGATGTAGCCGCACAAGTAGCCGAACGCAATCAACTCAACAAAGACAATATCGATTGGTTGGTACCTCACCAAGCCAACAAACGCATCATCGATGCTACCGCCTCGCGCGTAGGCATTGCCGAAGAAAAAGTAATGATGAACATTGAGCGTTATGGAAATACCACAGGTGGTACTATTCCATTATTGCTATGGGATTACGAAAAGAAATTAAAGAAAGGCGACAATCTATTGATTGCTGCTTTTGGCGGTGGATTTACATGGGGCTCGGTATATGTGAAGTGGGCCTACGATCCAAAATAAATAAGTAACAATTACCTGAACTATAAATTGAGAATTACCCATGGCAACAGTATCTGATCTAAACAAAGGGAGTTATGTACGCTACAACGGTGAAGTGGTGCAAGTAGAAGAAATGCAACACAGAACCCCGGGAAACCTTCGCGCTTTTTATCAATTAAAGATGAGAAGTTTGCGCACCGGAAAAATTGTAGAAAACCGTTTCCGCCCCGGAGATGCAATTGAACAACTTCGTGTAGAAACCAAAGAGTATCAATATCTCTATCAAGATGGTGATAGCTTGGTGTGTATGGACAATGCCACCTTTGAACAAATTTATTTGGACAAAGTATTGTTGGGTGACTCTGTCAACTACATTAAAGAAGGTGTTACACTATTAATCGCATTTGAAAATGGAACTGATCCCATCACTGCGGAAGCACCTGCACACGTCAACTTTGTAGTTACGTATACAGAACCCGGAGTGCAAGGAGATACAGCTACCCGCACACTAAAGGCAGCTACCATAGAAACAGGTGCTGAAATACGAGTACCGTTGTTTATTAACACCGGCGATAACATTAAGATTAAGACTAGCACCGGTGAATACGTTGAACGCGTTAAATAATCAACTCTATGGCTACAAAGAAAGAAATTGGAACAAAAGGTAACGGAATAAAAAAACCAGCAACTCAAACCCAATCAGAAATGAAAACGAACGAGATACGCGACCTTATCGACTTCATTGCCCAATCTGGCCTCAATGAAGTTGACATTGAAACCAAAGAGTTGAAACTGCACGTAAAACGTGAACCCGATCAAAAGGTAATGAAGTCTGCAGCTCCCGTTATGGCAGCTCCGGTCATCGCTGCACCGGCTGCGGTTGCTGCGGCTCCGGCTGCTGCGCCAAAAGCTGAAAAGCCTGCTGCAGCTGCGGTAAAAGGATTAGAAATCAAATCGCCGATGATTGGAACATTCTACCGAACTTCCAATCCCGATTCACCTCCATTTGTTTCCGTGGGCGATAAAGTGACCAAAGGACAAACGGTTTGTATCATTGAAGCTATGAAGCTCTTCAACGAAATCGAATCGGAAGTATCAGGCACTATCGTAAAAGTAATGGTCGAAAATTCTTCTCCGGTAGAATACGATCAAGTGCTTTTTGTGGTTGAACCCGATTAATTCAATTTTAGGATTTACGAAGTAAGATGCCATTGCACTAATTGTGCATGATGCATCTCAAGTCAAAAAATCTAAAGCAGACATTATGTTTAAAAAAATATTGATTGCCAATCGTGGCGAAATTGCCTTGCGCGTAATTCGCACATGCAAAGAAATGGACATTAAAACGGTGGCTGTCTATTCAACCGCTGATCGTGAAAGTTTACACGTTCGCTTTGCCGATGAGGCGGTGTGTATTGGTGCTCCTCCAAGCAAAGAATCTTACTTAAACATTCCACGCATCATTTCAGCTGCGGAAATTACCAATGCAGATGCTATTCATCCCGGTTACGGATTCTTATCTGAGAATGCCGAATTCTCAGCCGTGTGTCATGAGTATGGCATAAAGTTCATTGGCCCCACACCTGAGATGATCAAGTTGATGGGCGATAAAATCACCGCCAAGGATACGATGAAGAAAGCGGGCGTGCCTTGCATTCCCGGTTCAGAAGGTTTGCTGGAATCGGTAGAGCAAGGTATTGAACTGGCAAAAAAAATTAAGTTTCCGGTCATTGTAAAAGCAACTGCCGGTGGTGGTGGAAAGGGCATGCGCATCATCAACGATGAAAGCGAATTCCGTAAAGCATGGGATGATGCGAAACGTGAAGCGGCTGCCTCATTTGGAAATGATGGTTTGTATTTAGAGAAATTTATTGAAGAGCCACGCCACATTGAAATTCAAGTGGTAGGCGATCAATACGGCAAAGCGTGTCACTTATCAGAACGCGATTGCTCGATCCAACGCAGGCATCAAAAGCTGGTAGAAGAAACCCCCTCTCCGATTGTATCGCAAGATCTTCGTGAAAGAATGGGGCAAGCAGCTATTCAAGGTGCGAAAGCAATTAACTATGAAGGCGTTGGAACCATCGAGTTCTTAGTGGACAAATACGGAGATTTCTATTTCATGGAAATGAATACCCGTATTCAGGTGGAACATCCGATTACTGAAGAGGTAACGGATTATGATCTGATCAAAGAACAAATCAAAGTAGCAGCGGGTGTGCCCATTTCAGGTAACAACTACTATCCTAACTTGTATGCGATGGAGTGCCGCATTAACGCGGAAGATCCGGCCAACGGATTCCGACCATCTCCTGGAAAAATTACCAACATCCATATGCCGGGAGGCCATGGTGTGCGGATTGATAGCCACGTTTATTCAGGGTACACCATACCGCCGAATTATGATTCAATGATCGCCAAGCTCATTGTTAGTGGGCAATCCAGAGAAGAAGTAATCACCCGCATGAAGCGCGCGTTAAGTGAGTTTGTTATTGAAGGTATAAAAACCACCATTCCATTTCACCTCAAATTGATGGACAATGCAACTTTCCGATCCGGCAAGTTCAACACTAAATTTTTAGAAACTTCATTCGACTTTTCTGAATTGAAATAGCACTGTCGCTAAGTTAAGCCCTATATTATGCCTCACCTCGTTCCTCTCCACAAGAGAGGAGGTCAAGTCGAGCTTAACTTACCGATATTGAAACGACATTGATTGAAATAGCCTTCGATCATCAAACCAATCAAGGCCCGAAGAAATTCGGGCCTTGATTTTTAGTAGGCTTTTCGGCCAATGTAGTTTCCGGGTGGATTGTAATTGCACACCCAGATTTCCTGATTGCCGCATTTCGCCATGCCACAACCTATCTCGGTGGTAGTTTTCCAAACAAGTTGGGTGTAATGCCCGCAAACAGAATTTTTGCACTTACCATTGATGCTATCGTAATAGATCACTTCCGATGCCCACGCATCTACTACATCAGCTGGGCTGCTGTGCATGCCGGATGACCAATAAATGTTTTCACCATATGCAGAACCGTTCCACTTCCCTTTGGTTGGTCGATGCTTCATAGCGCACCCGCGTTTGGCAAGTTCATTGGCCCATGCTTGCGCAAAGGCAGCCAATTTATCAGACCAAACTACCGGTGGTGTTTTTACCTGAGACCGCCAGTGGTTATGGCGCTCGACCATTCCCTTCATGCGCTCTGGTTCCTTGTTGCTCTGTGGTATCAACGATTGAGTGATGAACATCACGAGCAGCAGCACCATACCACGAGTAAACTGTGAATTTCTCATGAGGCTCATTCCTCTACTTCAAAGTAAACCTCATTAAACAATGGTTCACCCAGCGAGGATATTCCTTCTACTACCATTCGATACTTGCCGGGTACCGACGGCGCCTCAAACGAGATGATTCCATTTCCATTCGTGTCATTTATTTTGATTTTGGGATTCCAATATAAAGTGGAAGATGAACTCTTGATCTGTTGTTTAAACTGCCGTGGGATTGCATATCCCATCACCCGAAGTACTTCCACAGATGGGCTCTTAATTGCAATAGGGTCAATATCCTTGCGTGTGTAGACGGCCAGAATACCATTGCCTCCCAAGGAACCATAGAGGACGTTCACCCCTGTTTTCACTTCAATTGTTTCAACTGAATTCGGGTCGATGGCGGACAAGATACGTTCTGGTTTACCAGTTATAACAACGTCATTAATTGTTACTAATACTTCTGCCGGGTTCGATGCTGAGCTAGATTCTCCACCTTTAGCAAGATATACAAACCATTCTGAAACACCTCCCTCGCCTACTCCTTGCCGAACGATTAAGCCCGGTACTTTACCCGGTAATGTTTGAAGTAAGTTTCCGTAACTGGTGTTTAGTTGTTTTCGCGTAACGACATAATCCGGTCTACCATACGGTCTATCCACCCGATCAAGTTGTTTTTCCATGGTCGTGCGCGATGCCTTTACCTCCACATTCCTGAGTACTTTTGTATTCTTTAACTGCATTTCTGTAGGGTCGCCTTCTGCTACTTGCGCTTTCTCTCTCCTTAACTTGAGGTCTACATCTTCAAACTGAATGGGTATGATTGCTTTCTTTTCCTCTTTGAACCGAATTGTGTTCTCCTTTTTTCCATTCATAGGCTTGATTACAAATTTCCCTGTATCGTAAAACACCAGATCATTTACGTGGATCAATCCATCTAAACCTAGGTTAGCCGTTGTAAAATTGGCTTGATCTACCTGCAACACTTGAAACGTAGTGCCTACTTTTTTGTCCAAGCGATCGGCACGAACTAAAAACTGAACTCCGTATTCTACAGGATAATCCAGTTGTTTCTTAAAAGGTCTCAGTTTCGGTTCTTTGATCGTCATCGCTGTTTGAATTGGTTCCCCTATTTGCATAGGCACTACCTTACTTACATCGGTAACAGAAACCGAAAGGTGCGCTGCTAATGGTTCGCCCTGATCATCTTTGACATGAACATCGTACTCTATTCGTTTACCAATATAAAATTTCGGGGTGCGTGGTTGCAGTACCAAGGCACTCGTAATGGAGGTTTGCGGTATATTGCCTGGATCGGATTTAAAAAACTCTAGCGTATACAGAATGGGAATGGGCTTCACGTACATGCTATTGTCGCCAAAGTTGCGATTGAGGTTGGTATATACGCGCAAGTAATAATTGCGGGTCTCGGGTACCTGAGGAATAACCAGTTCACTTATAAAAAGGCCACTGTCAAGACGAACCGTTTTACTCGTCACCAGCACTTGATTTGTTCGGTCGATTAATTCTATATAGGTGGTGCGACTTAGTGAATCGCGCCACGCGGGCTGATTGTAGGAAACATAGCCTTTCATCCAGATGGTATCGCCAACATAATAATACGGTTTATCGGTATGTACATAAATCTGTTCCTGAAAACGAGACCAATCGTAGACATCTCGTTGCCGGGCCTTTGTCTCTTCCGGGCGGTAATCGAGAGGAAGCATTTTGGCTACCCGATCAGAACTCATGTCGCCAGCAACCACCACATCGGTTGGTTTAAGCGGATAACCGTCTTTATTGACAATAACCTTTCCTTTGCTGAGCGTGATCCAGCTTACAGCACCGTCTACATCTGCATAAACTGGTGTGATTGTTCGCTCCTTCAAATTATGCACCTCAACGGAGCCATTTAACGATATCTCGTAGGTATCGTTGGTCAAATCACGAAAAACGATACCGGCTGTATCGTAAGCCACTACGGTATTCCCCAACTCCGTATAGAACAAATTGGAGCGGAAGGTTGCGTTTTTATAGCCGTTGGCAGGTGTATATAACCGAAAACCCTCGCCATTGATTTTGTTTTCGATAATGGCTCTAAACAGATGGTTAGTAGATCGCAGGTAGGCTTTTCGCCGTGATTCTTTCCATCTTTTGTTTTGCTTTTGATCTTTGCCTTGCATTTCTGAAAAAAGAGCATTTCCAGCGATGATGTATCCATCTTTGGTAGACCACAGGTTGGCCAGATAAAACGTAATGTTATACCCTAAGGCGTTATTGGTTATCTGAATGGGTGCCGTTGCCTTGGCGCGCAGCTCATTGTCGTTTTTGGTCTCTTCAAAATCAATCACCCACGGGTTCAAAATGGTACACTGCCCTGCTTGTTTGTCGTTGCCGAAAAAGACTTTCACAAACTTTTTGAAGTTCCCTTCCCATTTGTCGTCGCGAGTGGAGGTTACTTCTACGCCGCCGAGTTCTATTTCAGATGGAACCAACCTGATAATTCCCAGATGAATATCGTTTTGACGCCACGATACCTTTGTGCTGTAGGGTAGATAGCCCACAAACGAGACAACGATCTCATACTCGCCAGGTTCTTGGTTGAATTTCAATTCAAAGGAGCCATTTGTATTAGTTACAGTGCCTACAGTGGTATTGTTGATGAATACGTTGGCGGAGGGCAACCCTTGGTTGGTTTTAGCATCCTGCACGATGCCGTCTATTTCTTGCGCAAATCCGATTTTACCCAACCCTGCAATGATCAAGCAACTGAAGAGGAATTTTCTCAAAACTGAGTACATAGCCATTTCATTTCTTTCTAAAGCTAACCAAAAGAGGGCAGTCTAAAAAGGAGGTGCATTAAAGAAAAAGGCCACCCAACTGAGGTGGCCTTCGATCAAATCCGTTGGTCGTTTATTTATCCTGTTTACCAAACATCACCAAATCATTGACATTTATTTCTGTGATATACCGCTTATCACCATTCTCGGTCTCATAGTTTCGGTGCACTAATTTGCCTTCCACGCACACCTCCATTCCCTTCTTCAAGTACTTTTCTGCAATGCCGGCAAGCTGACCCCAAATAACGATGTTATGCCACTGCGTGTCTTCCACTTTGGCGCCTTTCTGATTCTTATAGACATCCGTGGTGGCAATCGAAAAACTTGCCTTCTTTGTCTTGTTAAATTCCTTTACTTCTGGATCTTTGCCCAATCGACCAATTAACTGCACGGAGTTTCTTAAACTTTTCATAATTTTAAAGTTTTAAAGTGAATAATTATTTTTTTGAACAACTGCGGGGATCAGTCATTAACGATACAAAGGTGAAATGTGAAATGAAGTATAGTCGTAGGTTAGTCAGTTACTTTCGTTTATATTCGCTTGTAAACGTTTACAATCGGAATATATGGCTAAAATAACCGAAAAAGCGTGTTTGGAGTGTGGTACCAAGATCAATGGGCGTGCAGATAAAAAGTTTTGCAGTGATCAATGCAGGGTATCGTTCAACAATAAATTGAATAGCGACGATACCAATTATATGCGGAACGTGAATTATACGCTTCGCAAAAACAGAAGGGTTTTATTAGAGTGCAACCCCAGCGGCAAAACTAAGATGAGTAGAGATCAACTTTTACTGAAAGGGTTTGATTTTAGCTATTTTACCAACACCTATAAGACCAAAGATGGCGCAACTTACTATTACTGTTACGATCAAGGCTACTTGGCGATCGACGCTAACTGGTATTTATTGGTAGAGCGAAAAAAAGTTTAATTAATTCTAACTATAACAGGCTACTATTAAGCAGTGAACCGTATATAATCCATAACTTAAACAAACTTCCCCATGAAATCCCCAAAAAAAATCAAGTTCCTAAAAGGAGAAAAGGTATCTGTATTGCCCTGGAAGAAAACCCCAAAAGGCCACCGCTACGCAGTTACTAACTTTGGACGCACCATTAGCTTTACAGATGATGTGGAAACTGGCAGACTTTTAAAGTCGGCAAATCTGGGTGGCTACCCCGGCATTTCGTTCCGCATTGGCGATGAAAACAGAAGCATCAACATCCATCGTTTAGTGGCCCAAGAATTTGTGAAGCAACCGAGCAAAAAACACAAAAAAGTAATTCATCTGAACTATAAAAAAGATGATAACAATTACAAAAATTTGAAATGGGTAACGGTTGAAGAACAATTTGTGCACGATAAGAAGAACCCTAACTATGCTGACCGGGGTGGAAACTTCAAGTTGAATGCAGATAAAGTGCGTGAAATTAAAACCAGCTTGCAAAAAGGCAAATTTACCTTGCGTCAAATTGCGAAGAAGTATAAAGTAAGCGATATGCAAATCTATCGCATTCGCACTGGCGAAAATTGGAGCCACATTAAAATTTAAATTGAATTTACTACATGTGGACTTTACAAGGTAAAAAAGCATTGGTTACGGGTGGCACCAAAGGAATCGGGCTGGCCATCACCAAAGAATTTCTTGAACTCGGTGCTGAGGTGTTAGTCGTAGCCCGCGACACCAAAAGCATTCAAGGAAAGTTAAAAAATTCGGCCAATCTATTTACCATGGATGGGGATGTGACCGATGCTGAATTTCGGAAGCAATTGATCGCAAAAATTGCTCATAATTGGAATAAGCTGGACATCCTGGTCAACAATGTAGGTACTAACGTTCGCAAAAAGTTTGTCGAGTATTCTGAATTGGAATACCGACAACTTTTTGAAACGAACCTTTTTAGTTGTGTTGAAATTTCGCGCCTGGCGTATCCACTGCTTAAAAATTCGGGCAACGCAAGCGTGATACAAATTGCCTCGGTAGCCGGCAGTGTCGATGTGCAATCCGGCCCACCCTATGGCATGACCAAAGCAGCCATCATTCAATTGACGCGGCATTTGGCTGTAGAATGGGCACCCGATCGGATTCGTGTTAACACTGTATCGCCCTGGTACATTGAAACCCCCCTTACCCAACCCGTGCTGTCTCAACCGGCCCGACTAGAAAAAATCCTGGAGCGCACCCCCATGCAACGCGTAGGACAGCCAGAGGAGGTGGCGAGCCTAGTAACTTTTTTGGCGATGGACAAAGCCAGCTACATTACCGGCCAAAATATACAGGTAGATGGAGGAATGAGTGTGAAGGGGCTATAAAATAGAATCTTGTTACCTATCAACTGTTAGTAAAGACTACTAATTTCAGTTTTCTTAATCCTGCTAGTCCCAAATTTAAATTCATCTCTTGCCTGTTTTGATTTATATCCTGTACTTTGCAGGACTTTATGAATTATCAAAAGACAATTAAGGCACTGACTCTTTTAGCAATTTTGCTAGGTTCGTTCCTATTTTCTTTTGCACATAACTCTCAAAAAACAAACCCTGATCATGATCAGGAAAATTGTTCTATCGGTGAGACTCCTGAGAATGATAGAATATCATTTATCCGAAACATTGAGGAAGAAGTTAATACAACCAGAGTAAGCCTCTTTGTGAATGATTTATCTGGAAATACATGGCGCTTTCAATTTGAAAATGCCAATAGAAACTCTCGCAACTTCATTAGAATTGAGCCCATAAAGACTTCCAAATTGTATCTGCAATTCCGGAGTATATTGATTTAAATAGGCTTCTTTTCCCTTCGTTGGCTATAAAGCCAATTCCTTTCACTACTACAAATTTTAATAATCATGAGGACTATCATGCTCTTGTGGTTGCTAGCTTCGATGCATTTTGGTGCACTAGGCCAGCAATCCAAAACAGATACATTAAATATTACCTACGATCAGGCTAAGCTACTATTGGTGAAGCAAAACCTATCATTGGTTGCAAATCGTTACTCAATTGATATTGCCGATGCCGAAGTTATTCAAGCTAAACTTTGGAACAATCCTAATTTCGTTTGGAATCAGGACATCTATAGCAATGAGCAAAACACTTATTTCAATGCAGACTTGCAAAAGCTTATCCAGATTGAGCAGATATTCTCAATTGCCGGCAAGCATACGAACACAGTAAAACTGGCAAAATTGGGGTATGAGCTGAGTAAGCTTCAACTGCAGGATGTGATGCGAAGTTTACAGTTCGATTTGGGAAATCACTTTTTTGCGTTAGAGGCAGCGCAACAAAAACAAGCTCTATACGAATCTACCGTTCAGAGATACAATCTCCTGATCAAGGGCGCGGAAGAACGTTTACGCGTTGGGGCCATGGCAGCCAATGAAGTATTGCGGCTTCGCTCCGAACAAATTGCAGTGCGAGCAGAAGCAACCCAAAATAAAAATGATGTATTAAATGAATTGAGTGCAATTCGGATTCTTCTAAACTTAAATGAAAAAGTGTATGTAAAGGCATTGCAGCCTTCTACACCATCAAATCTAGTAGGGTCACTTGACCTTCTACTCGATCAGGCATTAGAGAGCAGAGCCGATTATTTAATCAGCAAAAAGCAAATTGCCTTTGAGAATCAAAACCTAAAATTGCAACGCTCCATTGCAGTTCCCGATTTGAACATAGCCTATCAGCCACATGACAAAGGGAGTAACTATGTTCGCCCCTATCAAGGTGCTAATTTAGAATTCAATATTCCGCTCTTTAACAGAAACCAAGGAAATATTAAAATGGCGAAAGCCAAAATAGCCCAATCCGAAGCTAACGCTTACTTACTCGAAAACACCGTTCGCAATGATGTTTCAAGTTCATATGACCAATTCATTAATAGTCAAAATGGATTTAAGGATTTTACAAACGATTTTTTGAAGCAAACTGAAGAGCTAAACACCAATGCGAATGAAAATTATGGTAAAAAAATTATCAATATTCTTGAATTCATTGACCTTCAAAGAATTTACATGATCAACAAAATACAATTCATTGATCTTCGAAACGCGTACTTAAAAGCGATCAATCAACTCAACTTCTCTGTAGGAAAAGAAATAATAAAATAGATACGAAATGAAAATGCGATACTCCATCTTATTGATCAGCATTTGGTTGCTGGCCTGCACAAAAAAAGAACAACCCAAAGATACTGGCACATTCCGACTCAGTGAAACCATCTCTAAAGGAAAAGAATTAGCAATTGCGAAGTCTGAGGTGGTAAAAACCGAGCTTATATTAAATGGAAAAATCACGCTAAATGAAGACAAAGTTGCACGTGTATTTCCACTGGCTGGCGGTTTCGTAAAAGAGCTTTATGTAGAGCTTGGCGACTATGTAAAGAAGGGGCAAATAATGGCAATTATTCGCAGTCCTGAAATTGCAGGATTTACACGAGAAGGGGTAGATGCAGAAGGGCAACTGCGAGTAGCAGAAAAAAATGCTCAGGTGGCCGAACAGCTCTTCAAGACAGGAAACATTTCAGAAGTAGAATTGATTAATTCGCGAAAGGAATTGGAAAGTGCAAAAGGTGAGGTTGATCGCACCCGAGCTGTGCTTGACATGTACAGCGCTGGTAAGGAATCCATCTACCCCATTAAATCTCCAGTTTCCGGTGTCATCGTTCAAAAAAACATTGCCCTGAATATGGAGTTGCGAACGGAAGACATTAGCCCCGTATTTGTTGTTGGGAATTTGGACGAAGTTTGGGTGATGGCAAACATCTATGAATCCGACATACCAAACATAAAGGAAGGATATCAGGCAGAAGTTATCACTACATCGTATCCAAATAAAATCTACAATGGTAGAATAGACAAAATATTCAACATTATAGATGCTGAAACCAAAGTACTTAAAGCACGAGTTACCTTACCAAATAACAACTTCGAGTTAAAACCAGAAATGTTCGCTCAAGTAAAAATCAATTACAACGAGCCTTATTCCAAAGTTGCTGTACCATCAAGCGCCATCATTTTTGATAAGAGTCGATACTATGTGATGGTCTACTTGAGCGACTCGAAAATCGACACGAGAGAAGTAAAAATATTTAAAGATAACAAAGGAACAACCTATATCGATGAAGGGCTTAAAGATGGCGAAAAGGTTATGACCAAATTCCAGTTATTGGTGTACGATGCTCTTAATGACTAATCTGTAACAGAATGGAAAATCTTGTTAAGGGAATTATATCGTTCTCGCTGAAGAATAAATTCTTCACATTTTTTACTACTGGAGTTTTAGTCATTGCCGGCATTTGGAGTTACCTCAAAACTCCATTGGAAGCTTTTCCGGATGTAACTAACACACAGATTATCATTGTAACACAATGGAATGGCCGTAGTGCGGAAGAAATCGAGCGCTCCGTAAGCATTCCTATTGAAGTAGCCATGAACTCCGTGCAGCGCAAAACCAGCGTTCGATCTATTTCCATGTTTGGGTTATCGGTCATTAAAATAATTTTTGATGATGATGTAGAAGATTTTTTTGCCAGGCAACAAGTAAACAACTTGCTTCGCAATGTCAATTTGCCGGAAGGTATAGATCCGGATGTGCAACCACCTTACGGTCCTACAGGTGAAATTTTTCGCTATACTTTAGACAGTAAGCGAAGCACAACAGAATTACTCGCATGGCAAGATTGGGTGATTGATCGTCAGTTACGGGCAGTACCCGGAGTAGCGGATATTGTATCTTTTGGCGGTTCCAGAAAAGTTTACGAAGTCAATGTAAACCCACTCATGCTTTCGAAGTATGATATCACGCCACTAGAAGTATACGAAGCCATTGCCAAAAGTAACGTCAATGTAGGTGGCGATGTGATTGAAAAGAACGGACAAGCGTATGTGGTGCGCGGAATTGGATTGCTTACCAGCATCTCAGACATCGAAAATATATTAATCGAAACCAAGCACGATGTACCCGTATTGGTAAAGCATGTTTCGGATGTACGTGAAGGCTCCATTCCTCGTGTAGGGCGCGTAGGGCTGGATGAAAATGATGACGTGGTGGAAGGTATTATCGTAATGCGCAAAGGAGAAAATCCGGCTCAAGTTTTGGAACGAGTAAAAGCTAAAATCGCTGAAATCAATGAAAAAACTTTACCATCAGACATTAAGATGGTAACATTCTATGATCGCGATAAATTGATGGACTACTGTCGTGAGACGGTGTTAGGCAATCTCATTGAAGGTATTTTGTTTGTCACTTTCGTGGTATTCATTTTCATGTTGGATTGGCGAAGCACCGTTATCGTTTCGATCATCATTCCATTGGCGCTTTTATTTGCTTTTATGTGTCTCAAAGCTATGGGCATGTCGGCAAATTTACTTTCAATGGGTGCTATTGATTTTGGTATCATCATTGATGGTGCTGTAGTAATGGTGGAAGGGCTTTTTGTTCTACTCGCTCATCGCGCGCATGAACTGGGGATGGAACAATACAATAGTCTATCTAAACTTGAACTTGTAAAAAAAGCGAGTTCTGAATTAGGAAAAGCTGTGTTCTTTTCAAAGCTAATCATCATCACCAGTTTGATTCCAATTTTTTCATTCGAAAAAGTAGAAGGTAAACTTTTCTCGCCCTTAGCTTACACGCTTGGCTTTGCCTTGCTAGGTGCCCTCCTGTTCACACTTACAT
>VYKN01000038.1_pt1 | contig 35190 bp, 39 predicted proteins | sample 5114581 | NCBI WGS metagenome assembly VYKN01 (sample SAMN12291810, study PRJNA351875) | freshwater metagenome | isolation source: freshwater lake | place: USA: Michigan, Baker Lake | collected 2011-08-08
CGGCGGCGGCGGCCTTCTGGGCCTCGACGCGGGCGCGCTCGGCCTTGGCGTTCGGTTCGACGTAGAAGATCTGGTAGAGGATCAGCACGCCGACCGACAGAAGGACGGCCAGCCACAGATTGCGATTCTCAGGGGTCATGGGTTTTCCGGCGGTTGGGCGGGCTCTGCCGCCTTCGAAGCCTCGCGCAGGCGCGCGAGCCTTTGCAGCGCGCCCGTCACATCGTCAAGCAACTGGGACCAGCCCACATCAGGCGTTCGCGCATTTGCGATGAACACATAGTCGCACCCGGGCTCGGCGCGCGGGGGCAGAAGGAGGCGCGCAGCCTCGCGCAGGCGGCGTTTGGCCCGGTTGCGCTGGACCGCCCCGCCGACCTTCTTGCTGGCGGTGTAGCCGAGGCGCACCTCGTCCGAACCGTCCTCGCGCGCGCGCATCTGGATCAGACAGGAGGGTCGGCCTGCCTTCAGCCCCTGGGCCACAAAAAGAAAGCTGCGGCGACGCCGCAGCTTTCCGGTCGCGCGCCTTGCGGCCGCGTCATGGGTGGAAGCGGTCAGGCCGACAGCTTCTTGCGGCCCTTGGCCCGGCGACGGGCCAGAACCTTGCGGCCGCCCACCGTCGCCATGCGGGCGCGGAAGCCGTGGCGGCGCTTGCGCACCAGCTTGCTCGGTTGATACGTACGTTTCACGGGACCTCTCCCCGGACATGGGCCGGCGTCTCGAATAAAGAGCGGGCGCTATAGTCGTGCTTCGCCCGCACGTCAACGCGCGCGCCCGGCCAGCTGCATCCGCAGATCCTGGCGCGTTGGCGCGTTGCACCCGCGAACGCATCGTCCTAACAGTGTCCGCGACGTGGATGCGCCGCCTCGCTCGGGCGCGCGACGGGACCTTGGACATGCCGGACGGCTTCCTGCTCGACTACCTGCCGATCATCATCTTCATCGGCCTCGCGACGGCGCTCGGCTGCGCCTTCATGCTGGCCTCATGGGCCTTCGCGCCGAAGAACCCGGACTCAGAGAAGACGTCCGCCTATGAGTGCGGCTTCAACGCATTCGATGATGCGCGGATGAAGTTCGACGTGAAATTCTATCTCGTCGCGATCCTGTTCATCATCTTCGACCTTGAGGTCGCCTTCCTGTTCCCCTGGGTCCTGGCGCTCGATGACATCGGGCCGTTCGGATACTGGTCGATGATGGCGTTCCTGTTCACGCTCACGGTCGGCTTCATCTATGAGTGGAAGAAGGGAGCGCTGGAATGGGAGTGATCACGCCAGCAGGGGCGGGCGCGCGCGCCGGCGTCGAGGGCGGCTTCCCGGCGCGTCCAGATGATCCGTTCTTCACCGGCGTCTCCGACCAGCTCGCCGACAAGGGATTCGTGGTCGCCGCCGCCGACGATCTCATCACCTGGGCGCGCACCGGCTCGCTGATGTGGATGACCTTCGGGCTCGCCTGCTGCGCGGTCGAGATGATGCAGGCGTCGATGCCGCGCTACGACCTTGAGCGCTTCGGCTTCGCTCCGCGCGCCAGCCCGCGCCAGTCCGACGTGATGATCGTCGCCGGCACGCTTACGAACAAGATGGCGCCGGCCCTGCGCAAGGTCTACGACCAGATGCCGGACCCGCGCTATGTGATTTCAATGGGTTCGTGCGCCAACGGCGGCGGGTACTACCACTATTCATATGCGGTGGTGCGCGGCTGCGACCGGATCGTGCCGGTGGACGTCTATGTGCCGGGCTGCCCGCCGACCGCCGAGGCGCTGGTCTATGGCGTACTGCAGCTGCAGAAGAAGATCCGCCGCGAGGGGAGCATCGAGCGATGAGCGAGGCTCTGGACGCGCTCGCCGCCCGGGTGCGCGAGGCGCTGGGCGACGCCCTGACCGGGCATGAAGTCCGCTACGGCGAACTGACCTTCACCGCCCATGGCCCCTCCATCCCGGCGGTGATCGGGCATTTCCGCACGATCGAGGGCTTCAACACCCTCATCGACATCTGCGGGGTCGACTGGCCGGAGCGGCCCGCCCGCTTCGACGTCGTCTATCACCTGTTGTCCATGACCCAGAACCTGCGGGTGCGGGTGAAGATCGCGGTGGCGGACGGGGAGGCGGCGCCCTCCATCGTCAGCGTGTTCCCGGCGGCCGACTGGTTCGAGCGCGAGGCGTTCGACATGTACGGCATCCTGTTCGAGGGCCACCCGGACCTGCGCCGCATCCTCACCGACTACGGTTTCGAGGGCTATCCCTTGCGCAAGGACTTCCCGCTCACAGGGTATGTCGAGGTGCGCTACGACGTCGACCAGAAGAAGGTCGTCTACGAGCCGGTGAAGCTCAACCAGGAATACCGCAACTTCGACTTCCTCTCGCCCTGGGAAGGGATGCTGCGCGAGCCCCAGCCGCTGCCGGGCGACGAAAAGGCCGGTCGGGGCGCCTGAGCCGGTCTGTTCGGCGCGGGCGATGCGATCGGTCAAGCCCCGCGCTGAGCCCGCTGAAAAATGCTGCTGTGCAAGAGCCTGCGGCGCGACGTGAACATATCGTGACCGTATGGAACCAAAGCGGCTGTTGGCGCATCATTGAGTGTGGACAGCGTGATCGTCAGGTCGGGCTGTTCGCGGGGGATGAACGATGCGGCTCTCCGATTTCAGCGATCCCAAATATCGCTCGCTGACCGGGCGGGCGTGGCGCTATCGCATCGGGCTGCCCGTTGCGGCGATGCTGGTCGGCGCTGTCGTGGCGACCGGCGCCCATCTGTTCGACGAGTTGCATCCCGAAGCCTTTGTGGACGAGCCGATCGTGAAGCAGGCGCTCGTCGGCACGCTGATCGGGCTGACCTTCGGGGTTGCGCCCCTGCTGGCGGCGTTCGTCGTCTGCCATCGCCTCTATGGCCGGCTCGCCCTGATCCGCCGCCGGCAGATCCAGAGCGACGGGCGCGGCCGGGAGGTCACGATCTGGGACGACGGGGCCACATTCGCGACCGTGCTGCTCGTGGCGACGGCCTGCTGGAACCTCGGCGCCGAGATCGCGGCCCGCCTGACCGGCCGCAGCCTGTTCTGGAGCGGGGCGCTGGATGCCTTGATCCTCGCCGCTTTGGTCGTCGGGGCCTGGTGGGCGATCATGGAGGTGCGGGCCCGGCGTGTGTCGGCCGCGGCGTGAACCGCATGTTCTTCAGTTCGGGCGCCGACAGCGCCGCGCTTTCGGCGCCGCAGCAGTTGAAAGCGTCCGCGGTGTGGCCCAAAACGCGGTGCGTGACTCATGACGCGCGCATCGAGGCGACCCGACGTGGCTGACGGAAATCTCCCCATTCCCGCCCCGCTCTCCGGCGAGGAAGGGCCCGGCAACATCACCATCAATTTCGGGCCCCAGCACCCGGCGGCGCACGGCGTGCTGCGTCTTGTGCTGGAGCTGGACGGAGAGGTGGTCGAGCGGGTCGACCCGCATATAGGCCTCCTGCACCGCGGCACCGAAAAGCTGATGGAATACAAGACCTATCTGCAAGGTCTGCCCTATTTCGACCGGCTCGACTACGTCGCCCCGATGAACCAGGAGCATGCCTGGTGTCTGGCGCTGGAGCGTCTGACGGGGACCGAGGTTCCGCGCCGCGCCCAGTTCATCCGCGTCATCTATTCGGAGATCGGCCGCATCCTGTCGCACATGCTGAACGTGACGACGCAAGCCATGGACGTCGGCGCGCTCACCCCGCCGCTGTGGGGCTTTGAAGAGCGCGAGAAGCTGATGGTGTTCTATGAGCGGGCGTCCGGCTCGCGCATGCATTCGGCCTATTTCCGCCCAGGCGGGGTCCATCAGGACCTGCCGGAGCGGCTTGTGCAGGACATCCACGACTGGGTCGATCCGTTCTTCAAGGTCTGCGACGACATCGAGACGCTGCTGACCGACAACCGCATCTTCAAGCAGCGCAACGTCGACATCGGCGTCGTGGACCGCAAGACCATCGAGGACTGGGGCTTCTCCGGCGTGATGGTGCGCGGCTCGGGCCTGGCCTGGGACCTGCGCCGCTCGCAGCCCTACGAGGTCTATTCCGAGCTCGACTTCAAGATCCCGGTCGGCAAGAACGGCGACTGCTACGACCGGTATCTGTGCCGGATGGAAGAGATGCGCGAGAGCGCGAAGATCATCAAGCAGGCCGTCGAGAAGATGCCGCAAGGCCCTGTCCTGCCTGAGGATTCCAAGGTGGCCCCGCCGCGCCGCGGCGAGATGAAGCGCTCGATGGAAGCGCTGATCCAACACTTCAAGCTCTACACCGAAGGCTTCCACGCGCCCGCCGGCGAGGTCTATGCGGCGGTGGAAGCGCCCAAGGGCGAGTTCGGCGTCTATCTGGTCTCGGACGGCACGAACCGGCCCTATCGGGCCAAGCTGCGCGCGCCGGGCTATCCGCACCTCCAGGCGATGGACCACCTGTGCAAAGGCCACATGCTGGCCGACGTGTCCGCCATCCTCGGCTCGCTCGACATCGTGTTCGGGGAGATCGACCGGTGAGTGCGCGCGATGCGGTCAAGGCGCACTACGCCGCCTATGGGTCGGGCGACGTGGACGCGGTGCTTGCGACGCTGGCGCCGGACTTCCGCTGCGCGGCGCTGAACGGCGAGACCTGGATCACCGACCACGCCAAGGCGCGCACCGTCTACACCCGCAACATGGCGGACTACCCGCTGCAATGGACCACGATGGCCGGCGAGATCGCGCTGGGCGACGTCGTGATCAAGCGGGAAACCTCCCTGTCGGCGGATGGGTCGAAGCCGACCACCGAGGCCATGCCGATCTACACCGTCCGGGACGGGCTGATCGCGCGGCTCGACATGCCGACGGGCACGGCCGCTTGGGACCATGAGAGCGTGAAGGTCGCCGCCGCGCAGCTCGACGCCTACAACGCGCAGGATCTCGACGCTTTTTGCAGCTTCTTCACCGACGATATCGTCGTGGCCGATCTCAACGGCGCGGAGAACCTGCACGGCATGGAGGCCTATCGGGCGCGCTACGCCGGCGTGTTCGGGCAATATCCGGAAAACCGGGTGGAGCTTCTGGGCCGGCTCGCGGTGCGCAACTTCGTCGTGGACCACGAGAAGGTGATGCGTTCGCCGGACGCAGAGCCCTTCGAGGTGCTCGCCATCTACACCTTGCGCGACGGCAAGATCGCGCGCGTCGATTTCGTGAAGTGAGGGCCTGATGTCCGTCCGCCGCCTCGCCCGCGTCCAGCCCGAAGGGTTCGCCTGGGCGCCCGCCAGCGAGCCTCTCGTGGCCTTCTGGCTCGGCAAATATCCGCAAGGCCGTCAGGCCTCCGCCGTCATCCCGCTGCTCTGGCTCGTCCAGAAGCAGGAGGGCTGGGTGTCCGAGCCCGCCATGCGCTTCATCGCCGACCAGCTCGGCATGGCCTACATCCGGGTCTATGAGGTCGCGACCTTCTACACGATGTTCCACCTGGCCCCGGTGGGCCGGCATCACCTGCAGCTGTGCGGCACCACGCCCTGCATGCTGAGGGGTTCGGAAGACCTCAAGGAGGTCTGCAAGCGCCGGATCGGGGAGAAGCATCAGGTCACGCCGGACGGGCTGTTCTCCTGGGAAGAGATGGAGTGCCTCGGCGCCTGCGTGAACGCGCCGGTGGTGGCGATCCATGATCTCTACCATGAGGACCTGACGCCTTCGGCGCTGGAGGCGCTGATCGATGATTTGGCCGCCGGCAAGGACGTGACCCCCGGCTCTTCCATCGGCCGCGCGACCTCCGCGCCGGAAGGGGGGCCGAAGGTCCTGACCGATCCTGCGCTTTATGACGGCTCGCTGGCCCGCCCGATCCATCTGCCGAACCTTCCGGAGCCCGCGGCCTGATGCAGGAGCTGCCGAAGAAACTCGCCGCCGCGCTGTTCGTGGCGCTGGGCGTCGCCGGGATCGGCGGCGGGTTCCTCGCGATCGCGCTCGACGCGTCGCACAATTTCGCCATTCCCATGGTGGCCGGCGGCGCCTTCTGCGTGCTGATCGGGATCATGGGCTTCCGTTCGATCCGCCAGGCGGCGGACAAATCCAGACAGGGCGCCTGACCCATGCTCGCCGACGCCGACCGCATCTTCCTCAACCTCTACGGCCGCCACGACTGGGGGCTTGAGGCCGCCAAGGCGCGCGGCGCCTGGAACATGACGCGCGAGATGATCCAGGCCGGGCGCGGCTGGATCATCGACCAGGTCAAGGCTTCCGGCCTGCGCGGCCGGGGCGGGGCCGGGTTCCCGACCGGGCTGAAGTGGAGCTTCATGCCCAAGGAGGTCGGCGACCGGCCGCACTATCTGGTGGTCAACGCCGACGAGAGCGAGCCGGGCACCTGCAAGGACCGGGACATGATGCGGCACGACCCGCAACTCTTGATCGAGGGCTGCCTGATCGCGTCCTTCGCGATGCAGGCGCACGCCTGCTACATCTACATCCGCGGCGAGTATGTGCATGAGCGCAACGTGCTCGAGGCGGCGATCAAGCAGGCCTATGAGGCCAGGCTGATCGGCAAGGACAACATCCACGGCTGGGACTTCGACCTCTACGTCCACCATGGCGCCGGGGCCTATATCTGCGGGGAAGAGACCGCGCTGCTCGAAAGCCTTGAGGGCAAGAAGGGCCAGCCGCGCCTGAAGCCGCCGTTCCCGGCCAACGCCGGGCTCTATGGCTGCCCGACCACGGTCAACAACGTCGAATCGATCGCGGTGGTGCCGACCATCCTGCGCCGGGGCGCGGCGTGGTTCGCCGGCTTCGGCCGGCCCAACAACACCGGCACCAAGGTGTTCTGCATCTCCGGCCATGTGAACACGCCCTGCAACATCGAGGAGGCCATGAGCATCCCGCTGAAGCAGCTCCTGGAGGCCCATTGCGGCGGCGTGCGCGGCGGCTGGGGCAACCTCAAGGCGGTGATCCCCGGCGGCTCGTCGGTGCGGATGATCAACGCCGAGATGGCCGAAGACGCGCTGATGGACTTCGACGACCTGTCCCGGCTGAAGTCGGGCCTCGGCACCGCCGCCGTCATCGTCATGGACAAGTCCACCGACGTGGTGCGCGCGATTGCCCGGATCGCCTATTTCTACAAACACGAGAGCTGCGGCCAGTGCACGCCATGCCGCGAGGGAACGGGGTGGATGTGGCGGGTGCTGGAGCGCATGGCGGTCGGCCAGGCCGAGCACCGCGAGATCGACCTGCTGCTCGACGTGGCGGGGCAGGTGGAAGGCCACACGATCTGCGCGCTCGGCGATGCGGCCGCCTGGCCGGTGCAAGGCCTGATCCGCTGCTTCCGCCACGAGATCGAGGAGCGCATCGACCGCTACCGCGCCGGCAAGCCGCATGTGCAAGGGGCGCTTGTGGCGGCGGAGTGATTTCGGCGCAGGCGTGATCGGCGCAACTGTCGGTGCGTAAGGCGGTCAGCCAACCCGTGATGCCCAGAGTTGTTGGCGTCGAATCGACACGCGCGCGCAGGTGTCGCGTGACGCGGGGGTCCCTGCGTGCGAGGGGCAAAGGCCGGCGCCTTGGGCCCTTTGCGTGTCCATGGTAGATTCATCTCATGTCGGATGAGCCTGAAAACCTGATGCTCGTGTTCCTGCGGCGGATCGATCAGAAGCTCGATCGGATCGGGGACGACGTGCAGGATTTGAAGCTGCGGATGACGTCCGTCGAAGAGCGATTGGCGGGCGTCGAGATGGGCCTCGCGGGCGTGCATCGCCGCGTTGATCGGGTGGAGGCTCGGCTGGATCGGATCGAACGTCGGCTCGACCTGGTCGAGGTCCCACGTTGAGCGACGCTGTGTCGGGCTGCATCCGGGCGATCAAGGGGTTGGCGCCGCCGCGCGCAGGCGCAGTGACGATCGAAGAGACGGACGCGGCCATCGCTGAAGCCGCGGCGACTCGATCGGGAACCAGGGCCGGCGTGATGGGACGAGTTTGGATAGGGTCAGCGCTGCTTGTGTTGGGCGCTGCAGCGGCGTGCTCGCCGCAAACGCCCCTGCAACCGGCGTCGCAGCCGACACCAGCTCAGACCGACCAGAGCCAGCGGCCGGCTCTGAAGGTCGTCGGCCTCGCCGACAACGGCGCGACGGTGACGCTGGAGCCCGGCCAGCTGTTGCGCATCGAGCTCGAGGGCACGCCCACAGCGGGCTATGCCTGGCAGCTCTTGCCCTTGCCGGACCGTGCGCGGCTGGTGTCGCAAACGAGCCGCCCGTCCAATCCTGAAGGGAGGGCGGCAGGCATGGTCGGCGGCAACGACTGGTCCGTCTTCACGGTCGACTCCACCAGCCCGACCCGGGTGACGATCGAGCTGGTCTATGGCCGCCCGTGGGAACTGCAGGCGGGAGCGGCGCCCGAACGCCGGTTCCGCATCGACACCGTCATGGCGGTGAACTGACAGCAGCGCCGGCAAGGCCCGCAGGGCTGGACCGCGCAACGCCCGAGCGCTAACCCCGGCCCATGGCGCACTTCATCCTGTTCTACGACTACATCCCGGAAATCCTTGAAAAGCGCGGCCCCCATCGCGCGGGTCATCTGGCGCTGGCCAAGGAAGCCGCCGCCCGGGGCGAATTGGTGCTGGCCGGCGCCTTTGCGGACCCTGTCGACGGCGCGGCCTTCCTCTGGAACGTCGACGACCCCGCGCCGATCGAGGCTTTCACAGCCGCCGACCCCTATGTCGCGGCCGGTCTGGTGACCGCCTGGCGCATCCGCCCCTGGACCACGGTGGTCGGCGCGGACGCCTCGAACCCGGTGTGAGACAGCCTGCCGCACCCCGGCCTTGAAAATTCTGGAAAAGAGACATCCGCGCTGCGGGCAGGGCCTTGAACCGACGCAGCGAATGGGCGACGAACGGCCGCGCAACACACCCATCGGGCCCATGACCAAGATCATCATCGACGGGACGGAAGTGGACGTCCCTGGCGAGTTCACGCTCCTTCAGGCCTGCGAGGCGGCGGGCGCCGAGATCCCGCGCTTTTGCTACCATGAGCGCCTCTCGATCGCCGGCAATTGCCGGATGTGCCTTGTCGAGGTGAAGGGCGCGCCCAAGCCCGTGGCGTCCTGCGCCCAACAGGTGCGCGACCAGCGCCCCGGCCCGAACGGCGAGCCCGCCCAGGTCTTCACCACCACGCCGCAGGTGAAAAAGGCCCGCGAAGGGGTGATGGAGTTCCTGCTCATCAACCACCCGCTCGACTGCCCGATCTGCGACCAGGGCGGGGAGTGCGACCTGCAGGACCAGGCCATGGCCTATGGCCGCGGCGGCTCGCGCTATGAGCTCAACAAGCGGGCGGTCGAGGAAAAGGAGATGGGTCCGCTGGTGAAGACGGTGATGACGCGCTGCATCCAGTGCACGCGTTGCGTCCGCTTCGCCACCGAGGTCGCCGGCGTGCCGGAACTCGGCGCCATCGGCCGCGGCGAGGACATGGAGATCACCACCTATCTGGAAGCCGCGCTCACCAGCGAGCTGTCGGCCAATGTGGTGGACCTGTGCCCGGTCGGCGCGCTGACCGCGAAACCCTACGCCTTCAACGCCCGACCCTGGGAGCTGAAGAAGACCGAGACCGTCGACGTGATGGACGCGGTCGGCTCCAACATCCGCATGGATGCGCGCGGCGCCGAGGTGCTGCGGGTGCTGCCGCGGCTGAACGAAGAGATCAACGAGGAGTGGATCTCCGACAAGACGCGCTGGGCCGTGGACGGCCTGCGCCGCCAGCGGCTCGACCGGCCCTATATCCGAGAGAACGGCAAGCTGCGTCCCGCCGGCTGGCCCGAAGCGCTCGGCGTGCTGGCGGACCGTCTGAAGGGCGATCCGGCCCGCATCGGCGCGATCGCCGGGGATCTGGCCTGCGCCGAAGAGCTCAAAGCCGCCATGGACCTCCTGAAGGGGCAGGGGGTTGCAAGCCTCGACGCCCGGCAGGACGGCGCGGCGATCGGGCTTTCGGGCCAGCGCGGCGAGTATCTCTTCAACGCGACGATCATGGGACTGGAAGAGGCCGACGCGCTGCTCATCGTGGGGTCCAACCCGCGCATCGAGGCGCCGATCCTCAACGCCCGCATCCGCAAGGCCTGGCTGCGCGGCCCGCTCCAATCGATCGCGCTGATCGGCGAGAAGGCCGACCTCGGCTACGCCTATGAGCATCTCGGGACCGACCCGGCGGCGCTGGAAAAGCTCGCCAGGGCCCGCACCGCCTTCATCAAGACGCTGAGCGAAGCGAAAGCCCCGGTCATCCTGATCGGCATGGGCGCGCTCACCCGCAAGGACGGCGCGGCGATCCTGAAACTGTGCGCCGAGATCGGCGTGAAGGCCAAGGTGGTGCGCGAAGGCTGGAACGGCTGGAGCGTGCTGCACACTGCGGCCGCACGGGTCGGCGCGCTCGACCTCGGCTTCCTGCCGGGCGAGGGCGGGCTTGCGACCGGCGCCATGCTTCAGGACGGCGCGCTCGACACCCTGATCCTGATCGGCGCGGACGAGATCGACGCGCCGGCGGGCGCCTTCACCGTCTATCTCGGCTCCCATGGCGATCGCGGCGCGCACCGCGCCGACCTGATCCTGCCGACTGCGGCCTATGCCGAGATGAACGCCACCTATGTGAACACCGAGGGCCGGGTGCAGCTGGCCCGCCGCGCGGTGTTCCCCAAGGGCGAGGCCCGCGAGGGCTGGGCGATCTGGCGCGCGGTCTCGGCGTTGCTGGGCAAGCCGCTGGCATATGACGATCTGGCGGGCTTGCGCGCCGCGCTCATGCGCGACCACCCGACGTTCTCCGGCGTGGACTATGCCCCGGGCGCGACCACCGCACTGGATCTTGCCGCCGTCGGCGTCGCCGGCGACACGGACCCATTCCCGTTCACGTCGCCGGTCGCCGACTTCCACCTCACCAACCCGATCGCCCGGGCCTCGACCGTGATGGCCGAGTGTTCGGCGGCGCGCAAAGCCGCGACCCTCCCGGTCCGGCACGCGGCGGAGTAACGCGGATGGCTGATCTCGTCGCGCAATACGGGCCGGTGCTGGGAACCTGGCTGGGGATCGGACAGATCCTCGCGGTCATGGTCATGCTTCTGCTGACGCTGGCCTTCATCCTGCTGTTCGACCGCAAGGTCTGGGCGGCGGTTCAGATGCGCAAGGGTCCGAACGTCGTCGGACCGTTCGGGCTGTTCCAATCCTTTGCCGACTTCATCAAGTTCGTGGTGAAGGAAATCGTCATCCCGGCGGGCGCCAACAAGACGGTGTTCATCCTGGCGCCGCTGATCACGCTGGTGCTGGCCTTTGCGGGCTGGGCCGTGGTGCCGCTGGCGCCCGGCTGGGTGATCGCGGACCTCAATGTCGGCATCCTCTATCTGCTCGCGATCTCCTCGCTAGGCGTCTACGGCATCATCATGGGCGGCTGGGCGTCCAACTCGAAGTACCCATTCCTCGGCTCCCTGCGGTCCGCGGCCCAGATGGTGAGCTACGAAGTCTCGATCGGCTTCGTGATCGTCACCGTGCTGCTGATCGCCGGTTCGATGAACCTGTCCGTGATCGTGAACCAGCAGGGCGGCGGCATTCAGGACTGGAACGCCTTCCGCTTCCTGTCGTTCGACGACCCCAAGCAGATCCCCATCGGCCTGATCATGCTGGGCATGCTGGTGGTGTTCTTCATTTCGGCCTTGGCCGAAACGAACCGGCCGCCGTTCGACCTGCCGGAAGCGGAATCCGAGCTCGTGGCCGGCTACCAGGTTGAGTACAGCTCCACCCCGTATCTGCTCTTCATGATCGGGGAATATCTCAACATCGTGCTGATGTGCGCGATGATCGCGATCCTGTTCCTCGGCGGCTGGCATTTGCCCTGGGGCGAAGTGACCAACCCGTTCCTCGGCTTCATCGTGATGTATGTGAAGATCTGGATGGTCTTCTTCATGTTCGCGATGGTGAAGGCGATCGTGCCGCGCTACCGCTACGACCAGCTGATGCGGCTGGGCTGGAAGATCTTCCTGCCGACCTCGCTGGTCGCGGTGGCGATCGTCGGCGGCTATGTCGCCTATTTCGGGAGGCCGGCATGACCGCAAGCGCGGCGTCCACGGCCGCAGATCACCGTCGGCGCGGCTGGCTGCTGATCGGCATTGCGGCTTCGGAACTTATCCTGTCGGCAGGGGCGCTGATCGTGTACCAGACGGGCTGGATGGGCGCGGGCAACCCGGCGCCGGCCGTCGCGGCCGCACTGCTGGCCGGCGGCGCGGTGGTCATCGGCTTTACCGGCATGAAGGCTCTCGCCAAGGCTTCGGAGACGCAACCATGAGCATCGCACAAGCCCTGCGCGGCGCGGCGCTGCTGGATTTCGCCGGCGCGTTCGGACTTGCAATGAAGTACTTCTTCACCCGCAAGCACACGATCAACTACCCCTTCGAGAAGGGCCCGCTGTCGCCCCGTTTCCGCGGCGAGCACGCGCTGCGCCGCTACGCGAACGGCGAAGAGCGCTGCATCGCCTGCAAGCTGTGCGAGGCGATCTGCCCGGCCCAGGCCATCACCATTGAGGCCGAACCGCGCGCCGACGGCTCGCGCCGGACCACGCGCTACGACATCGACATGGTGAAGTGCATCTACTGCGGCTTCTGTCAGGAAGCCTGTCCGGTGGACGCCATCGTCGAGGGACCGAACTTCGAATTCGCGACCGAGACGCGCGAGGAACTCTACTACGACAAGGAGCGGTTGCTCGCGAACGGCGACCGCTGGGAGCGCGAGATCGCGCGCAATCTGGAACTCGACGCCCCCTACCGCTAAACACGAACAGACTCACGCGGCCGTGAGCGGGGAGGGGCGCCCCGTACGGTCCCGGGCAGGGGAAAGACTTCCCGCATGGTTGAAGCCGCCGCCTTCTACGCGCTCAGCGCGATCGCGATCGTGGCCGCCTTGATGGTGGTCTCGGCGCGCAACCCCGTGCACTCGGTGCTGTTCCTGATCCTGACCTTCTTCACCACCGCGGGCCTGTTCGTGTTGATGGGGGCAGAATTCCTCGCGATGCTGCTGGTCGTCGTCTATGTCGGCGCGGTGGCGGTGCTGTTCCTGTTCGTCGTGATGATGCTCGACATCGATTTTGTGGAGCTGAAACAGGGCTTCCAGGACTATCTGCCGGTCGGCCTTCTCGTCGCTTTGGCGCTGTTCGCCGAGCTCGTGATCGTCGGCGGGGCGGTCGCAAGCATGGAGGGCGAGCGGCTGATCGCTTCGCCCACGCCGCCGGTGGACGCGGTGACCAACGCTGAAGCCATCGGGCGGATCCTCTACACCGACTACATTTTCCTGTTCCAGGCGGCGGGCCTTGTGCTGTTCGTCGCGATGATCGGCGCGATCGTGCTGACGCTGCGCCACCGCGAGGGCGTGCGCCGCCAGAACATCGCCGCCCAGGTGGGCCGTCGCCGCGAGGAAGCCGTGGCCATGCTGGACGTGAAGCCCGGCCAGGGACTGGAGCGCTGACCATGGAGATCGGGCTTTCCCATTACCTCACGGTCGCCGCAGCGCTGTTCACGATCGGCGTGTTCGGCATTTTCGTGAACCGCAAGAACGTCATCGTCATCCTGATGTCGATCGAACTCATCCTGCTGGCGGTGAACGTGAACCTCGTCGCGTTCTCGGTGCATCTGGGCGACCTCGTGGGCCAGATCTTCGCGATGTTCGTGTTGACCGTCGCCGCCGCAGAGGCCGCCGTCGGCCTTGCCATCCTCGTCGTCTATTTCCGCAACCGCGGCGGCATCGCGGTTGAGGACCTCAACCTGATGAAGGGCTGACCGACCGTGATCGGGCTTGAACATGTGGTGGTTTTCGCGCCCCTGATCGGGGCGCTGATCGCCGGGCTCTTCCAGCGCTTCATCGGCGACCGCGCCGCCATGGCGATCACCACGGCGCTGCTGTTCGTGGCGGCGGCCTGCGCCGCGACGATCTTTGCGAGCTACGTGTGGGGCGGAGCCGATCCGCGCGTCACCATCATCGCGCGCTGGTTCGACATCGGGTCGTTCGAGAGCGAGTGGGCGATCCGGGTGGACGCGATTTCGGCGACCATGATGATCGTCGTGACCGGCGTCTCGGCGCTCGTGCACCTTTATTCGGTCGGCTACATGGCCGAGGACCCGCACCGGGCGCGCTTCTTCGCCTATCTGTCGTTCTTCACCTTCGCCATGCTGATGCTGGTGACGGCCAACGACTTCATGCAGCTGTTCTTCGGCTGGGAGGGCGTGGGCGTCGCGAGCTACCTGCTTATCGGCTTCTGGTACAAGAAGGCCTCCGCCAACTCCGCCGCCATCAAGGCCTTCGTGGTCAACCGGGTGGGCGACTTCGGCTTCGCGCTCGGCATCATGGCGGTGTTCATGGTGTTCGGCTCGATCCGGTTCGACGACGTGTTCGCGCAGATCCCGGCCAAGATGGACGTGATGATCGATCTGGGCATCGCCAATCTGAAGGCGATCGAGCTGATAGGGCTCCTCTTGTTCATCGGCGCCATGGGCAAGAGCGCGCAGTTCTTCCTGCATGTCTGGCTGCCGGACGCGATGGAGGGCCCGACGCCGGTGTCCGCGCTGATCCACGCCGCCACCATGGTGACGGCCGGCGTGGTGCTCGTCTGCCGCTGCTCGCCGATCTATGAGGCCGCGCCCGGCGCCGCCGCCTTCGTCACCGTGATCGGGGCTGTGACCGCGCTCTATGCGGCGACCGTGGGTCTCGCGCAGAACGACATCAAGCGGGTGATCGCCTACTCGACCTGTTCCCAGCTCGGCTACATGTTCTTCGCGGCCGGCATCGGGGCCTATCAGGCCGCCATGTTCCACCTGTTCACCCACGCCTTCTTCAAGGCGCTCCTGTTCCTGGGCGCAGGATCGGTGATCCACGGGCTGCACCACGAGCAGGACATGCGGCGCATGGGTGCGGTGGCGAAAGCCATGCCCATCACCTATGCGGTGATGATCATCGGCACGCTGGCGATCACGGGCGTCGGCATCCCGCATTCCGGCATCGGCTTTGCGGGCTTCTTTTCCAAGGATGCGATCATCGAGACCGCCTTTGCGGCGGGCGAGAAGGGCGTCGCCTTCGCCTATTTCGCCTTCGGGATCGCGCTGCTGGCCGCCGCGCTGACCAGCTTCTACTCTTGGCGGCTCGCCTTCATGACCTTCCACGGGACCTACAAGGGCGAGGCGCACGGCCACGGCCATGACGATCATGCGGCCCACGGCCACGACGATCACGCCGCCCCCGCCGACACCAAGACCGCGCCGGCCCATGAGAGCCCCTGGGTGATGCTGGTCCCGCTGATCCTGCTGGCCTGCGGCGCGCTGTTCGCGGGCGCCGTGTTCTACGACCCAATGGTCGGCCACCACGCCAAGGACTTCTGGCAGGGCGCCATCTTCACCGCGCCCGACAACACGGTGCTGAAGGACAAGTACGACATCCCGGCCTGGGTGTTCTGGGCGCCGCTGGCGGTGACGGTCGTGGGCTTCCTGCTCGCCTGCTTCTTCTACCTGTTCAACGAGGGGCTTGGCGCGCGCATCGCCGCCAACAAGGGCCCGGCCCACACCTTCCTCTACAACAAGTGGTTCTTCGACGAGCTCTATGACGCGGTGTTCGTGCGCGGCGCGCGCCGGCTCGGCGATCTGTTCTGGAAGGTAGGCGACGGCAAGCTCATCGACGGGCTGGGTCCGAACGGCCTTGCCTCCACCCTGTCGGCCTCGGGCCGGGAGCTGGTGAAGACCCAGTCGGGCTATGTGTACCACTACGCCTTCTTCATGCTGACCGGAGCGGTGGCGCTGGGCGCCTGGGCGCTCTTCGCCTTTGGAGCCTGACGCCCGATGGACGGATTTCCGATCCTGTCGTTCCTGATCTGGCTGCCGGCGCTGGGCGCGGCGGCGGTTCTGTCGGTGCGCGCCCTGACGCCGGACTCCGCACAGGCGGCGGGCCAAGCGCGCGTCATCGCCTTCGCGACCACGATCATCGCGCTTGTCGCCGCAATCGCCATGCAGGCCGGGCTCGACCCGTCCGCGCCGGGCTTCCAATATGTGGAGAAGGTCGCCTGGTTCGGGCCGGTGTCCTACCACCTCGGCGTCGACGGCATCTCCGCGCCGTTCATCCTGCTCACCAACATCCTGATGCCGTTGTGCATCGCGGCGAGCTGGCGGTCGATCGAGACGCGCGTGCCGGAATACATGGCCGCGTTCCTGCTGCTGCAGACCATGATGGTGGGGGTGTTCGCCGCCCTGGACCTCGTGGTCTTCTACATCTTCTTCGAAGCCGGCCTGATTCCGATGTTCCTGATCATCGGCATCTGGGGCGGCAAGAACCGGGTCTATGCCGCCTACAAGTTCTTCCTCTACACGCTGCTCGGCTCGCTGCTGATGCTGATCGCCATTGCGGCGATGTGGCTGACGGCCGGCACGACCGACGTCGTCGCCCTGATGAACCACGACTTCGCAGAAGAGCTGCAGACCTGGCTGTGGCTGGCCTTCTTCGCGAGCTTCGCGGTCAAGATGCCGATGTGGCCGGTCCACACCTGGTTGCCGGACGCGCACGTCGAGGCGCCGACGGCCGGCTCGGTCATCCTGGCCGGGATCCTTTTGAAGATGGGCGGCTACGGCTTCCTGCGTTTCTCGCTGCCCATGTTCCCGGACGCGAGCCAACTCTTTGCGCCGATGGTGTTCGCGTTGTCGGTGATCGCGATCGTCTACACCTCGCTCGTCGCCTTCCGGCAGACCGACATCAAGAAGCTGATCGCCTATTCCTCGGTCGCTCACATGGGCTTTGTGACCATGGGCATTTTCACGCTGAACGCCCAGGGCATCGAGGGCGCGGTGTTCCAGATGATCAGCCACGGCTTCATCTCGGGCGCGCTGTTCTTGTGCGTCGGCGTGATCTACGACCGGATGCACACCCGCGAGATCGCCTTCTACGGCGGGCTCGTCCACCGCATGCCGGTCTATGCGGCGATCTTCATGCTGTTCACCATGGGCAATGTCGGCCTGCCGGGCACGTCCGGCTTCGTCGGCGAGTTCCTGACGATGCAGGGCGCCTTCCTGGTCGACCCGCTGGTGGCGGCCGGCGCGGCGCTCGGCGTCATCCTGTCGGCGGTCTATGCCCTGACGCTCTACCGCAAGGTGGTGTTCGGCGACATGGTGAACCCGGCGCTCGCCGCCATCACCGACATCAACGCCCGTGAATGGGCGATCTTCATTCCGCTGATCCTCGCCACGCTTCTGTTGGGGATCTATCCGTCTGTCGTCACCGACATCACAGGCCCGGCGGTCAACGCCCTTGTCGCCGATGTCGCCTCTGCGATCGCGAACTGAGCCATGACGCCTGAACGCCTCCTCGTCGATCTCGGCCTCGTCATTCCGGAACTGGTTCTGGCGCTCGGCGCCATGGCCGCCCTGCTGGTCGGGGCCTATCGCGGCGACAAGAGCTTCGGTCTCGTCACCGCCATCTGCGTGGCGCTGTTGATCGGGGCGGGCGTGCTGGCGGCGACGCAAGGCGGCCTGCCGCAGGCGATCGGCTTTTCCGGCTCCATCGTGCGCGACGGATTTGCGAGCTACGCCAAGGCGATCATCGCCTTCTCGGCCGCCGGCGCGCTCTTGCTGAGCCTCGACTATCTGAAGCTGAAGCGGCTGGAGCGCCCGGAATATCCGGTGCTGGCGACCATGGCCGTGCTCGGCATGTTCATCATGGCCTCGGCCAACGACCTGATCGCGCTCTACATCGGCATCGAGATGCAGTCGCTGTGCCTCTATGTGCTGGCGGCCTATGCGCGCGACGATGCGAAAAGCTCCGAGGCGGGCCTGAAATACTTCGTGCTGGGCGCCCTGTCGTCCGGCCTCCTGCTCTACGGCGCCTCGCTGGTCTACGGCTTCGCCGGGTCGGTGAACTTCCAGGTGATCGCGAAAGCCACCGAAGCCTCCAACATCGGGCTGGTGTTCGGTCTGGTCTTCGTGATCTGCGGCCTTGCCTTCAAGGTATCCGCCGCGCCGTTCCACATGTGGACGCCGGACGTCTATGAGGGCGCGCCCACGCCGGCCACGGCCTTCTTCGCCGCCGCGCCCAAGGTCGCCGCCATGGTGCTGTTCGCACGCACCCTGTTTGAAGGCTTCGGCACGGCGATGGAGCAGTGGCAGCCGATCATCATCATCCTGGCGATCGCCTCCATGGTCGTGGGATCGCTCGGCGCGCTGCGCCAGCGCAATATCAAGCGCCTGATGGCCTACTCCTCGATCGCCAACATGGGCTACGCGCTGGTGGCGGTCGCGGCGGGGCCTTCTGCGGGCCCGCAGGCCTTGCTGGTGTTCCTGACCATTTACGCCGCGACCTCGGTGGGCGTGTTCGGAGCGATCCTGGCGATGCGGCGCGAAGGCGGTTTCGCTGAGTCCATCGACGATCTTGCCGGCCTGTCGCGCACCAAGCCCTGGCTGGCCGTGGCGCTGACCGCGCTCCTGTTCTCGGTTGCCGGCGTGCCACCGCTCGCCGGCTTCCTCGGCAAGCTGCAGCTTTTCATCGCCGCGGCGGACGCCGATCTCGCCTGGCTGCTGGTCGTCATGGCGATCGCCAGCGTGGTGTCGGCCTTCTACTATCTGCGCATCGTCAAGATCATGTGGTTCGACGAAGCCGCGCCCGACTTCGCGCCCGCCGGCGCGACGCTCACCGCCACGATCTCCGGCGCGGCGTTGCTCGCCTTCCCGGTGCTGGTGATCGCCATCGCCGCGTTGGAACCGCTTGCCCGGCAAGCGGGCGCTGCCTTCAAGTGACCGAATCGCGGATCGTTGTCCTCGACACGGTCGATTCCACGCTGAAGGAGGCCCGCCGCCGGGCCGACGCCGGTGAGGCCGGCCCGCTGTGGATCGTGGCCATGGAGCAGACGGGCGGCTACGGGCGGCGCGGCCGCAGCTGGACCTCGCCGCGCGGCAACCTGCATGCGACCGGGCTCTATCGATTGAAGATCGCGCCGGCGCAGGCCGCGCTTCTGTCGTTTGTGGCGGCGCTCGCCGTCGCGGAGCTTGCCGACACGATCACAGAACCGTCCGTCATCGGACTAAAATGGCCCAATGATGTGCTGGTGCACGGACGAAAGTGCGCCGGCATACTGCTGGAAAGCTGGCCGGCCGGGGAGGGCGCGCTCGCTGTCTCGGTGGGCGTCGGGGTCAATCTCGTCGCCGCGCCGGACGACGTCGAGCGGCCTGCCATTGCGCTGGCGGATGCAGCTCAGGACGGGGCGCCGGACCCGCGCACCGCAGCCGCCCGCCTCGCGACCGCGTTCGAGCGCCATCTCGCTGTGTTCCTGGCCCAGGGCTTTGCGCCAATCCGGTCCGCCTGGCTGAACCGCGCGATCGGCGTCGGCGGCCCGCTTGTGGTCCGGCTGGCCCGTGAGACGTTCGAGGGCCGGTTCGAGGACCTTGATGCGTCCGGCGCGCTTCTGGTCCGCACCGCCGACGGCGCGCTACGGTCCGTCACCGCCGCCGACATCCATTTCCCGCACAAAGAGACCGTCTGATCCATGCTGCTCGCCATCGACCTCGGCAACACCAACACCAAGTTCGCCGTCCATGACGGGGCCGAATGGCGCGGGACCTGGCGCGCCTCCACCGATTCGACGCGCACCGCGGACGAATACGCCGCCTGGCTGTCGACCCTGCTGTCCATGCAGGGCCTGTCGCTGAAGGACATCCACGACTGCATCATCTCGACGGTGGTGCCCCAGGCGCTGTTCCACCTGCGCAATCTGGCGCGCCGCTATGTGGGCGCCGAACCGCTGGTGGTGGGCGAGGGGATCGAACTTGGCATCGAGGTGCGCATCCCGAAACCGTCCGAGGCCGGCGCGGACCGGCTCGTCAACGCCATCGGCGCGTTCAACGCCTATGGCGGCCCTTTGATCGTGATCGATTCGGGCACGGCCACGACGTTCGACATCGTCGGCGCCGACGGAGCCTTTGAGGGCGGCATCATCGCGCCGGGAATCAACCTGTCCCTGCAGGCGCTGCACACGGCCGCCGCCCGCCTGCCGCGCATCGAGATCCGCCGCCCTGAAAAAGTCATCGGGACCGATACAGTGGGGGCCATGCAGTCGGGCGTGTTCTGGGGCTACATCGAGTTGATCGACGGCTTGATCGAACGCATCCGCGATGAATATGCCCGACCTATGAAAACCATCGCCACAGGCGGCGTCGCCTCATTGTTCGAGGGCGCGTCAGACAGGATCGACGTGTACGATCAGGACCTTACGACCCGCGGATTGCTTGAGATCCATCGTCGCAACACCCAGAGCGCAGCCGGATGAGCGCGCCCTTAGGGGATGAACTCGTTTTCCTGCCGCTCGGGGGATCCAACGAGATCGGCATGAATCTCAACGCCTACGGCTTCGGCCCGGCGGATGCGCGCCAATGGATCATCGTGGACATCGGGGTGACCTTCGCGGCTGAAGAGCACCTGCCCGGCGTCGACCTGATCCTGCCGGACCCGAGCTATCTGGAGGGCGAGAACGTCCTCGGCATCGTGCTCACCCACGCCCATGAGGACCACATCGGCGCGATCGCCCACCTGTGGCCGCGCTTCAGGGTTCCGGTCTGGGCGACGCCTTTCACCGCCGCGCTTGTACGCGAGAAGCTACGTGAGAAGGGTCTTGAAAAGCAGGTGCGGATGCATGAGGTGCCGCTGAAGCACCGCTTCCAGCTTGGCCCTTTCGACATCGAATATGTGACCATCACCCACTCGATCCCCGAGCCCAACGGCCTTGCGATCCACACGCCGCTCGGCACCGTGCTGCACACCGGCGACTGGAAGATCGATCCCGATCCGCTGCTGGGGGAGACAACCGACGTGACCCGCCTGCGCGAGATCGGCGAGGCGGGCGTGCTCGCCATGGTCTGCGATTCGACCAATGTCTTCTCGCCGGGCGAGAGCGGGTCCGAATCCGGCGTGCGCGAGGAGATGATCAAGGTCGTCGCCGAGCAGAGCGGCAAGGTGGCGGTGGCGTGCTTTGCGTCCAACGTCGCGCGGATGCTGTCGGCGGTGGAAGCCGCGCGTCGGGCCGGCCGGACGGTCTGCCTTGTGGGCCGCTCCATGATTCGCATCGCCGGCTGCGCCCGCGCGGTCGGTCTGATCGATCCGAAGACGACCTTCCTGGACCCGGCGCAGGCCGGCTATCTGCCGGCCGACAAGGTGCTCTATCTGTGCACCGGCAGCCAGGGTGAACCGCGCGCCGCCCTGAGCCAGATCGCCGAAGGCCGCCACCCGCACGTGTCCCTCAATGACGGCGACACAGTGCTGTTTTCCTCCCGCGAGATCCCCGGCAATGAACGGGCGATCTATGATTTGCAGAACCGGCTGGCGGTGCGCGGGGTCAAGGTGATCACGGCGCACGACCGGCCGATCCATGTGTCCGGCCATCCGTGCCGGGATGAGCTCGCCGCCATGTACGCCTGGGCCCGCCCGAAGGTGGCCGTGCCGACCCACGGCGAACATCGCCATCTGGTCGAGCACGCCAAGCTCGCCGGCGAGCTGCAGGTGCCGTTTTCGGTCGTCATGCAGAACGGCGCGATGCTGCGGCTCGCGCCCGGGTCGGCCGAGATCATCGACGAGGTGCCGGCCGGCCGGCTCTATCTCGACGGATCGGCGCTGGTGTCGGAAGGCGACGTGGCGGTGCGCGACCGCCGGTTCCTCGCCGAGCACGGCATGATCGCCGTGTCGCTGGTGGTGGACGCCAAGGGGCGCATCAAGTCCGGCCCGGACGTGCGCGCCCGCGGGATCGCTGCGACCACGGACAAGGCCTATGAGCAGGCGCTAGAGGAACTGGCGGATGCTGCAGAGGCCGCTTTCGGCAAGCTGTCGGTTTCGGATCGAACCGATGAGGAAACCGCCGAAGCCGCAATTTCCAAGGCGGTGCGCCGGGCGGCCGAGCGGGTCTTCTCCAAGCGGCCGGTGGTCGAGGCGGTCGTGATGACCATCTAGGGGCGGCGTGGTAGCTTGCATGCCATGAACGCGCCTGTTTCCCTGCAGATCACCGACGAGAAAGCGATCGAACTGGCCCAGTCTGTGGCCGCGCGCGCAGGTCTGTCGCCGCAAGACGCGGTGAAGCTGGCCCTGATCATGTGGGACACCCGCCAGCGCACAGGCAAGCCGCACTTTCTGGAGATGCTGCCAGCGGACCGGGCCCAGCTCATCGACAGTTCGTTCGAGCTGGAAGACATGTACGACCCAGAGACCGGTCTGCCGAAGTGACGGTCTACACGATCGATTCGTCCAGCATCGTCGCCGTTCTGAAGGATGAGCCCGAAGCGGCGATGTTCGAACGGATTCTGGCCTCCGGACCCCGCCTGATCGGCGCACCGACGATCCTGGAGGTGCGGCTCTGGGTGCTGCGCCATATGGCGTCGGGGCGCTCGGAGACGTTTGAAGCGCTGCTGACGGATCCCGACACCAGCATCATCCCGTTCGACGCTGCGCTCGAACGCATCGCCCACGACGCTGCGATGCGCTACGGCGTCGGCCGTCATCCGGCTTCGTTGAACTTCGGGGACTGCATGGCCTACGCCGTTGCGCGCGCACATGGCGCTCCGCTGTTGTTCAAGGGCGCTGACTTCGGCAAGACGGACGCGCCCTGCCATCCGGCATCTGTCCAACTCGCCTGAGGTTCCCATGAAGATCGGTCGTCTCAACCATGTCGGCGTCGCGGTGCCTTCGATCGAGGCCGCCAAGGATACCTATCGGATGCTCTACGGCGTCGATGATGAGGACATCACGGCCACCCGCGACATGCCGGAACAGGGCGTCAGGGTCGCCTTCGTCAACATCCCCAACAGCCAGATCGAGCTGATCGAGCCGCTGGGGGAGGCGTCCCCGATCCTCAAGTTCCTCGAGAAGAACCCGGCCGGCGGCCAGCACCATGTGTGCTTCGAGGTGCCGGACATCTATGAGGCGCGCGACGCCATGAAAGCGCGCGGCGCAACCGTGCTGGGCGAGCCGCGCATCGGCGCCCACGGCACGCTGATCATCTTCGTGCATCCGAAGAACTCGAACGGCGTGCTGATCGAACTGATGGAAACGCCCAAAGAGGCGCACTAAAGGCGCCATTCCCCTATTGCGGGATCATCGCCAGGAGGTCGGTGATCCCGTTGCCGATGGCGCGGCCGAGCCAGGCCAGCGCCGCAAGCCCCATGCCGATGCCCAGGGGCGCGATTACCAGGCTGGCGATGAAGAAGCCGAAACTGACGATGGCGGCCACGCCGTCGCGTTGCAGGAACCCAAGCGCCAGCGCGGCGATCGCCATGCCCGGCGGCCAGTTGCCGAACGGAATCGGCAGAATTAGCACGCCGGCGAGGATCAGGGTCTGCAGACCCCACCAGATCAGGAACGGGCGCGTGTAGAGCTGCTCCCAGCGCGGCTGGATCAGCTTCTCGGCGCGGCGCAGGATCGGCAGCGCGCCCTTGATCGCCGCCCGCAGGGTCGACTTCTCGATCGCCCAGGACCGGACCCGTTTGGGCAGCCAGGGCTTGCCGGCGCCGAAGATCAGCTGCAGCGCCGGGGCAATCAGCAACACGCCGAAAATGGTCGAAATGCCCGGGATATTGGGGATGCAGTTCGGCAGCGCCAGCAAAAGCAGCAGCAGCCCGAAGGCGCGGCGCTCGAGCTTGGCCATGATTTCATCAACCGTGACCTGCTCCTCGCCCGGAAAGGCGTCGAGCAGTTCCTCCAGCAGGGCCGAGGCCTTGGGAGGGTGTTGATGGGGACCGGGGTTTGAAAGCGGGGACACAGGGGATTGAGACTGATGCAGGCCGGGCTAATGTCGGGTGAAAGGGTCGTCGCACAAGAGCGTTGCAGTCGCATTACGTCAAAGTCGGGTCGGGGGATGCGTGCATGACCGAAAAAGTCCCGTCGTTGGCCGGGCTCGACATGTCGGCCGCGTTGGACAAGGCGACGGCCGCGAACGAGATCGCCGAACTTCAGCGCAGGCTGGCCCATATCGCGGCTGCATCCCTGCGGGCCCGGATCCGGTCGGTCGTCCTGATCGAGGGGCCGGATGCGGCCGGCAAGGGCGGACTGATCCGGCGCATGACCGGCGAACTCGACCCGCGCGGGGTCAAGGTCTGGCCGATCGGCGCGCCGACGCCGCAGGAAAAGGCCCAGCACTATCTCCAGCGCTTCTGGACCCGCCTGCCCGAAGCGGGCGTCATCGCGGTGTTCGACCGGTCCTGGTACGGCCGGGTTCTGGTGGAGCGGATCGAGGGGTTCGCCTCCGAGGCCGAATGGCGCCGGGCCTATGACGAGATCACCGCGTTTGAACACATGCTGGTCGAGGACGGCGTCCGGCTGGTGAAGCTCTATCTCCATGTCAGCCCGGACGAACAGGCAAAACGCCTCCTCAAGCGCATCGGCGACCCGTGGAAGCGCTGGAAACTGTCCACCGAGGATTTCCGCAATCGCGGCCGGGCGCATGATTATGTGGAAGCGGCCGACGAGATGTTCGCTCGCACCTCGACGAAGCGAGCGCCCTGGACGCTGATCGCGGCGGACGACAAGGACCATGCCCGCGTCACGGGCCTGCGCGCCATTGCAGACGCGCTCGGCAGGGACCTTGATCTGTCGCCGCCGGACCTGACGGCGGACATCGAGGCGGCCGCCCGGCTCAGCTTCGGCGATGCGGCCGTGGACGCGACCCTCGCGAAACAACCGAAAGCGGACGACTGACGTCTCGCGCAATCGTCATTGCCGGCGGGCGATCTTGCGGGCTAGGTGCACCCAAACAATCGGCTCGGGGGAGTTGTCATGATCCGTCGCCTGCTTGCGTCCGCCGCAATCATGTCCCTGTGCGCCGGGGGCGCGGCGATGGCCCAGTCCCGGCCCCTGACCGCCGAAGCGATGTGGGATCTCGCCCGCGTCGGCCAGCCGTCCCTGTCGCCCGACGGCAAGACCGCCGTGGTCCCGGTGACCCGCTTCGACATCAAGAAGAACAAGGGCCTGACCGACCTCTATCTGATCCCGACCGACGGGACGGGCGCTGCGCGCCAGCTGACCACGTCGGATGCGTCGGACACCGAACCGACCTGGAGCCCGGACTGTGCGCTGATCGCGTTCGTCTCCAAGCGCGGCGAGGACGAGGCCGGCCAGATCTATGTCATCCCGCCCGGCGGGGGCGAGGCGCGCCGCATCACCGACATTCCGACCGGCGCCAGCGCGCCGAAGTGGCTGGGCGACTCCCGGCGCATCACCTTCCTGTCGGCCGTCTGGCCGGACCTGAAGACGTTCGAGGAGCAGGGCGCGCGCCTGAAGGAGCGCGAAGAGTCCAAGATGACCGCCCGCGTTTGGGACAAGGCGCCGGTCTATTGGTGGGATCGCTGGCTCGACGAGCGCGAGGTGCATGTCTGGCTGACCGACGTCGCCGGCGCCGAGCCGACCTCGCCCACGCGCGGGTCGGGCCAGTCGGTGGAGTTCCGCACGCCGGAAGCGGTGGACTATGACGTCGCGCCGGACGGTTCCGAAATCGCCTTCTGCGCCGAAACCGACAAGACCGGCGTTACGTCCAACATCGACCTCTACGCCGTGCCGCTCGCCGGCGGCCCGGCCCGCAACCTGACCGCCGCCAACAAGGCCGACGACTGCGCGCCGGCCTATGCGCCGGACAGCCGCACGCTGGCCTACACCCGCAACCTGATCCCCGGCGCGCCGGACCGCGACCGGCTGATGTTCATCGACCGGGCGACAGGCGCCCAGCGTGAGGCGACGCCGGGCTGGGACCGGTCGGCCGACGGGCTGGTCTGGGCGGCCGACAGCCAGTCGCTGTTCGGCGGCATCGACGACGCCGGCACGCGCCGCATCTACCGGTTCAGCCTGCAGGGCGGAACGCCGGTGCTGGTGACCAAGACGTCGGACCACACAAGCCTTGATGCGGCTGGCGGGGTGCTGGTCGCCCTGCGCCAGTCCTTCTCCGAGCCCGCTACGCTGGTGAAGGTCGATCCGGCGACCGGGGCCGGCGTGCAGCTGTCGCGCTTCAACGACCAGGCTCTGGCGGGTCTGTCCATGGGCCGCGTCGAAAGCGTCACCTATCCGGGCACGAACAACGTCCCGATCCAGATGTGGGTGACCTATCCGCCGGGCTTCGACCCGTCGAAGAAATACCCCGTCCTGCTCCTGCTCCACGGCGGCCCGCATGTGGGGATCACCGACGCCTTCTCCTACCGCTGGAACGCGCAGGTGATGGCCAACTGGGGCTATGTCGTCGCCTGGCACAATTTCCACGGCTCGTCGGGCTTCGGGGATGCGTTCACGGATGCGATCAATCCGGACTGGGCCTCAAAGCCCTATGAGGACACGATCCGGGCGGCGAACTGGTTCCAGCGCCAGTCCTGGGTCGATCGCGAGCGCATGGTTGCCGCCGGCGCTAGCTACGGCGGCTATCTTGCAACCGTGCTGCTCGGGCGCGAGCATCCGTTCAAGGCGCTGGTCGCCCATGCGGCGGTCTACAACCTCTACACCCAGGTCGGCGCGGACGCCTGGAGCGACCGGGCGCGCTTCTGGGAGTATTGGGACAATCCGTCGGCCTTCCAGGCGATCTCGCCCCACATGCGCGCTGCGAACTTCAAGACCCCGACGCTGGTGATCCATGGCCAGCTCGACTACCGCGTCCCGGTGAACCACGGGATCGAGCTGTTCCACACGCTGCGCAAGAAGAACGTGCCGACCCGCCTGATCTACTATCCCAACGAGAACCACTGGATCCTGCAACCACAGAACTCGCTGTTCTGGTACGGCGAGGTGCGCAAATGGGTCGAGCAATACGCCCCGCCCGGCCCGCGCTGACCTCAAGGCCCAAACCGAAGAAAAGCCCGCTGCAAGCGCGAAGGACAGGGCGCAGGCGACAGTGCGCGACGTTCTCACATTTGCTTGATCTGCTTGATGTCGATCGGTTTTGATTGAACACATAGCGGGCCGGCTCCGATCAGGACATCGGTTTTGAACCGGCGTTGGCGATGAAGCACGAAAGGCCCGCGCCATGACCGAGCAATCCCTCATCCGTCGGATCGCGACCCGCGTTGAGCGTCCGCTCCGCCAAGGCGATGAGGCGGTGGTCAAATGGGCATGCCGCCTGGCTGGGCGCACCGGGGCGGCGGTGCAGGCGATGGCCTATGAAACCGACGTTCTGTCTGCCGCCGATTTGGCTGCGGACCATTCGTTCGGCGCGGCGAGAGATCACCTTGCGACGCTGGCGGAGCAGACCGGCGTGCGGCTCGCCGCCCATGATCGTGCAAGCTACGCCGAAGGCATCGGCGAATCCTTCGCGTCGCTCGCGCAGCTGTGCGACATCGCCGTGCTGGGCGTGCCGAAGTCGCCGGACGCGGCGTTCCGCATGATCGCGTCTTCGGCGATTTTCGACGGCGGGCCGACCATCTTCGTGCCGGTCGAGGCAGATCCGCAGCATGAACCGACCCGCATCATCGTCGGCTGGAAACCGGGCGCGCCTGCATCCCGCGCCCTGAAAGCGGCGATCGCGTTCGCAGGTCCGGCAGCGCTGCTGTCGATCGTTCAGGTTCAGGAACCCGAACCCTCTTCCGCCGAGCCGTCAGGCGTGGAGGCCACGCACTTTGCAGCTGCCCATGGGGTAAAGGCGGAATTCCACAGCATTTCCGCAAAGGGTCGAAGCGCCTATGACGCGCTCATCGGCATGGCGGACGAACTGGGCGCGGACATGCTGGCCGCCGGCGCCATCCGCCACGGCCCCTTGCACCGTGCTTTGTTCGGAAGCGTCACCAGCGCCGTTCTGGACGCAGGATTCGATCGGCCGACCCTGCTTGCAGGCTGACGTCCGGGCCAGCGTTGGGCCTCTACGGCCGGGAGGGATCAGAACGCGCGACGGCCGGAGATCGTCTCGAAGAACATCCGGAAGTCGCCCATCAGGCTCCAGAGCGGGTAGGTGAAGGTCGCAGGCCGGTTCTTCTCGAAAAAGAAGTGGCCGGCCCATGCAAAGGCATAGCCGCACACAGGAGCGACGGCGAAAAACCACGGATTCAAAGCGACGCCGAGCAAAATCATGACGAGCGAAAGTCCCGTGCCCAGGATGTGAAGGCGCCGGCTTGTGGTATTCACATGCTCACTTAGATAGAACGGGTAGAAGGACTCAAAGTCGGCATATCGTCGTCCGGTCTCGATCGCATCGCTCATCTTTGAAGCCTCCCACAGACAGCCTGTGCGCACGGCCGCGTCCGGTCAAGCGCTGCGGTGACCTTTCCGAACTGTAACTCCTGCAAAGCACCGCCACGCGATAGCCTGCCGGAAAAGGGGGATTGCGATGGGATGGACCCGGAGGGCCGCGATAGGCGGGATGGCGGCGGCGCTGGCCGGCGGCGCGCAAGCGATGGATCGGCCGGACGCCGAACCCTTCACATTCGAACTCCAGAACCGCGTGTTCCAGCAACGCCGCATGCCGTTCCTGGCGGTTTACGGCGGCGCGCGGCCGCGGCTTGGTTTTGTGGCGGCGCTGCACGCCGTCGATCCGGCCAGCGCCACCTTCAAGCTGGTGGACACGGGCTTTGAGCGGGTCGCGCCGCGCCGGTTGATCCTTGAGGGCTTCACGCATGACTGGGGCGACAACCCCCGGCAGATCGCCGCGCTCGCCGCCCGCAGGACCGACCCGCAAGCGGACGCCTTCACGCGCAGCGAGAGCGTGTTCGCCGCCGCGCGCGCCCTTGAACGCGGCGTGCCGTTCCGGGGCGGCGAGTTGGGCGAACCTGATCTTGTGGACCGGCTTGCCGCATCGGGGTTCGCCCGCCAGGACCTGCTCAACGTGATGCTGATCAAGGTTCTGGACCAGGATCACAACGGCGGGGTGTTCACAAAGCCGGAGGGACCGGCCTTCGAGGCCGCCTTTGACCGCTGGGCCGGCATCCTGGCCGCGACCCACGGCGCCCCGGCGCCGAGCGTCGCGCAATTCCGAACCTGGTATCAGGACCGCTTCGGAACCGCCCTGGCGGACGATCCGGACTGGCGGCGCAGGGCCTGGCCCGGACAGCCTGGCCTCGGCGGGCGGATCGCGCAGGCGCAAGGGCTGGAGCGGGACCGCTTCCTGCTCGCCCGCATCCGCGAGGCCGCAGCTTCGGATCCATCGGTTCTGGTGGTCTATGGCGGGAGCCACCTGGCGAGCCTGTGGACTGCGCTCAGCGCCGACTTCGGTCCGCCCGAGATCATCGGCCCCGAAGCCGCTTGACCGGTCCGCAAGATGTTGCGGCTTGACGCGGGAACGAATCAGGAAACTGCATAGGTTCGTGAGCCGTTCTCCCCAAGCTTTGCCGGATGCATTCGCCCGCTGGTTCGCGAGCAGGGGCTGGGAGCCGCGCGCCCATCAGCTGGAGATGATCGCGGCCGCGCGGGCAGGGGAGGACGCCCTGCTGATCGCGCCCACAGGCGCCGGGAAGACGCTCGCCGGCTTCCTGCCGAGCCTCATCGATCTTGCCCGCCCGGACCGGCCGCGGGGCGTCGGCGTCCACACCATCTATGTCTCGCCGCTGAAGGCTCTGGCGACCGATGTCCGCCGCAACCTCCTGATCCCGGTCGAGGAGATGGGCCTGCCGATCTCGATCGAATCGCGCACAGGCGACACCCCGCAGGCGCGGCGCGCTCGCCAGCGCCTGACCCCGCCGGACATGCTGCTGACGACGCCGGAACAGATCATGTTGCTGATCGGCGCGCCGGATGCGCCCACATTCTTCCGCGGCTTGCAACGCATCGTCATCGACGAGATCCACGCGCTCGCGCCCGGCAAGCGCGGCGACATGCTGGCGCTGTGCCTTGCCGCGATCCGGGGCTGGCGGCCCGAGGTACGCCTTGCCGGCCTGTCGGCGACGGTGGCGGACGAGCCGGCGCTGCTGCGCTGGCTGGCGCCGCAATGCGTGCAGCTGGTGCGCGGGCCTGCGGGCGCGGCGGCCGACATCGGCGTGCTCCTCAGCGAGGAGCGCGTGCCATGGTCCGGCCACACCGGGCGCCATGCGATCCCGGACGTTTATCGCGCCATCCGTGATGCGGCCGTCACCCTGGTGTTCGTCAACACGCGGTTCCAGGCCGAGCTCGCCTTCCAGGAGCTCTGGCGGATCAATGACGACGGTCTGGCGATCGCCCTGCACCACGGCTCGCTCTCGGTGGAGCAGCGGCGCAAGGTCGAGGCGGCCATGGCCGACGGCCGGTTGCGGGCGGTCGTTTGCACCTCCACGCTCGATCTGGGGATCGACTGGGGCGATGTGGACCTCGTCATCCAGATGGGCGCGCCCAAGGGATCGGCGCGCCTGACCCAGCGCATCGGCCGGGCCAATCACCGGCTGGACGCCCCGAGCCGGGCGCTGCTGACGCCCACGAACCGGTTCGAGATGCTCGAATGCATCGCCGCGCTGGAAGCTGTGGCGGTCGGGGCCCTCGACGGGCCGGCGCCGCGCAGCGGCGGGCTCGACATGCTGGCGCAGTTCGTCATGGGCCGGGCGTGCGGCGCGCCGTTCCAGGCGGACGACCTCTACCGCGAGGTCGTTTCGGCCGCGCCCTATGCGGACCTGTCCCGCGAGACCTTCGACCGGGTGCTGCGGTTCGTGCGCGACGGCGGCTATGCCCTGAAGAGCTACGACCGGTTCGCGCGCATCGTGCCGACGCCGGACGGCTGTTGGCGCGCCCGTTCTCGAGACGTCGAATCACGCTGGCGGATGAACGTCGGCGCCATCGTCGAGAGCCCGATGCTGAAGGTCCGGCTGGCGACGCCGCGCAAGGGGCCGGACGGCACGGTGGGGCCCGGCGGCGGACGGGGCGGGCGCGTGCTGGGCGAGATCGAGGAGTACTTCGCCGAGACGCTCAGCCCGGGCGACACGTTCCTGTTCGCCGGCGAGATCCTGCGCTTCGAAGGCGTCGCTGAGACAAGCTGCATGGTCACCCGGTCCTCGGCGACCAACCCCAAGGTGCCGAGCTACGCCGGCGGCAAGTTCCCGCTCTCGACGTTCCTCGCCGCCGGCGTGCGGCGGCTGATCGCCGACCGGGCCGGCTGGAGCCGGCTGCACCCCCAGCTCGCCGAATGGCTGGAAACCCAGGCCGAGCGCTCCGTGATCCCGGCGCCCGACCAGATGCTGATCGAGACCTTCGCCCGGGCCGGACGGTTCAATCTGGTCGCCTATCCGTTCGAAGGGCGGCTCGCCCACCAGACGCTCGGCATGTTGCTGACCCGGCGGCTGGAGCGGGCCGGCCGCAAGCCGATGGGCTTCGTCGCCAATGACTATGCGCTGTCCATCTGGTCGATGGACGAGGTCGCCGACCTCGACATGGCGGCGCTGTTCGACGAGGACATGCTGGGCGATGATCTCGACGCCTGGCTCGCCGAAAGCGTGCTGATGAAGCGCACCTTCCGCACCTGCGCCGTCATCGCGGGGATGATCGAGCGGCGCTTTCCGGGACAGGAGAAGACCGGCCGGCAGGTCACGTTTTCGACGGACCTCATTTATGACGTGCTGCGCACTCATGAGCCGGACCACATCCTGCTGCAGGCGGCCTGGGCGGACGCGGCCGAAGGCCTGCTCGACATCCGGCGGCTTGGCGAGATGCTGGCGCGGGTGAAAGGCTCGATCGTGCACATCGACCTGCCGTACGTCTCGCCCTTTGCGGTGCCGCTCTTGCTGGAGATCGGGGTCGTGCCCGTCCATGGCGCGGCGCAGGAGGCGATCCTGGCGGATGCAGAAGCCGATCTCGTGCGCGAGGCGATGGCGTAACCGTGCGGTCCGGCTAAAGAACCCCTCATGCGCATCCTGATCTATTCCATGGGCGAGATACTCGGCGACGGCGCCTGGAAGCTGCCACTGATGGCGGGCCTGCGCGACGCAGCGGGCCCGGACGCGCACATCGCCTGGGCGGCGGCCTCGCCGGCGGGCACCGTCTATGACGGCCCGCTCAAGCCCTGGGCGGACGGCCTGATCAACGGGACGGTCCATGGGCCGGGAGCTGGGGCTGCGTCGCGCGACCTGTTCTCCATGACCCGCCCGTTCCGCGGCGAACGCTTCGATGTGGTGATCGACACCCAGACCCGGATCGGGCCGGCGATCGTGGCGCGCCGCGCGCTGGCGCCGGGCGGACGGTTCATTTCGGCGGCTGGGGGGTTCGTCCTGTCCCGCGCCAAGCCGTCCGGCGCCCGGCCGGAGCCGGTTTTCGACCAGCTGCGTCAGCTGTTCGACCTCGGTTTGGGCGCGGAAATCACCCCCCGCTGCCCGGATCTCACCGACCCCGACAGCGAGGCGGCCGCCCTCCATCTCCTGCGCGACGGTCCGACCTACATCGGGCTGGTGCCCGGCGCAGGCGGCGCGGACCGGCGCTGGCCGCTCGAAAACTGGATCTCGCTCGCCAACAACCTGACCTGGGACGGGTTCGTGCCGGTGGTGTTCCTCGGTCCGGAAGAGCGGGGCTGGGAGGCGCGCTTCCACGATCTGGCGCCCGGCGCCCTGACCCCGGAGCAGGACTTCAACCCGAAGGGCCTGCGCGGTCCCCGGCTGGTGTTCGCGCTCGCCCGCCGGCTCACGGCGGCCGTGGCCAACGACTGCGGCGGCGGTCACCTCCTCGGCCTTGCGGGCGCGCCGCTGCTGACGCTGTTCCGGGACGCGCGCCTGGCCGCCAAGTTCCCGACCCGCAGTCCGAGACCCGCCCGGCTGATTGCAGCTGAGCATGGCGCGGACGGGATGGCGTCGCTATCTGTGCCCGTCGTACGCGCCGCGCTGAACGGCCTGCTGGAAGGACGCTAGACCCATGGAAATCCTGGCGCCGGTGTCGGCCGGCGAGCTGATCGACAAGATCACCATCCTGCGGGTGAAAGTGGCGCGCATCGGGCCGGACAAGCGGGCCAATGTCGCCCATGAGCTGTCGCGCCTCGAGGCGATCGCGGACGCCGCTCTCACGCCGTCCCCCGAACTGGACGCCCTTACGGGCGAACTCCAGGCGGTCAACGCCGGGCTCTGGGACGTGGAGGACGGCAAGCGCGACTGCGAACGCAGAGGCGACTTCGGGCCGGACTTCATCGCGCTCGCCCGCCGGGTCTATCGCGAGAACGACCAGCGCGCGGCGATCAAGCGCAGAATCAACGACCTCGTCGGTTCCTCGATCGTCGAGGAAAAGAGCTACGGCGCCTACTGATGGCTGACCTCGTGATCCCGCCCGAATGGGCCCCGCACCGGGCGATCTGGACCTGCTTTCCGTCCGCCGCCGATCTCTGGGAAGACGACCTGGCGCCGGCCCAGGCCGAAGTCGCGGCGATGGTGCGCGCGCTCGCCGCGTCGGGCCGTGACGGGCGCGCGGGAGACGCCTTGCGGGTGCTGGCCTGCGGCGATGCCGCCGTTGCAACCGCCCATGCGGCCGTTGGCGATGTCGCCGAGGTGATCGCGGCGGACTTCGGCGACATCTGGCTGCGCGACACCGGGCCGATCTTCGCACGCGAGGCCGGCAAGCCGGTCGCGCTGCGCTTCGGCTTCAACGGCTGGGGCGGGAAGTACGAACTCGACCATGACGACAGCGTGGGCGACGTCGTCGCCGGCGCCGCCGGGGTCCGGGTGCGCCGGAACGACTTCTTCCTGGAGGGCGGCGCCGTCGAGCATGACGGGGAGGGGACGGTCCTCACCACGCGCCAGTGCCTTCTCAACCGCAACCGTAACCCCGGCTGGGACGAGGCGAACGCCGAGGCGGCCCTGAAACAGGCTCTCGGCGCCCGCAAGGTGCTCTGGCTCGACGACGGCCTCATGAACGACCACACCGACGGGCACATCGACAATATCGCCCGGTTCGTGGCCCCTGGCGTCGTGGCCTGCCAGAGCCCGGCGGGGCCGGGCGATCCCAACGCCGCCGTGCTCGAGGCGATCGCCGAAACGCTCGCCGGCATGACCGACGCGGCCGGACGGGCGCTGGACGTGCGCCGCATCCCGTCGCCGGGGCTGGTTGCGGATGAGGACGGCGAGCCGGTGCCGGCGAGCCATATGAACTTCATCATCGGCAACGCCGCGGTCGTGGTCCCGATCTATGGAACGCCCACGGCCGATTCGGCGCTGCGGGCGATCGCCGCCCTGTTCCCGGCCCACAAGGTCGTCGGGCTTTCGGCGCAGGCCGTCCTCACCGGCGGCGGCGCCTTCCATTGCATCACCCAGCAGGAGCCTGCCTGATGGCCCGCACCCTGACCGTCGCTGCGATCCAGACCCGCTACGGGCTCGACATGGCCGACAACATCGCCCGCACCATCGGCTTCATACGCGAGGCCGCAGCCCGGGGCGCGCAGGTGATCCTGCCGAGCGAGTTGTTCCAGGGGCCTTATTTCTGCACGACGCAGGACGAGCGCTGGTTCGCGAGCGCCTGGCCGGCGCTGGAGCATCCGTGCGTGACGGCGCTGCAGCCGGTGGCTGCGGAACTCGGCGTCGTGATCCCGGTCTCGATCTATGAGCGCGAGGGACCGCGCTACTATAACAGTGTTGTGATCCTTGACGCCGACGGCGCCGCGCTCGGCGTTTACCGCAAGAGCCACATCCCCGACGGACCGGGGTACCAGGAAAAATACTACTTTCGTCCCGGCGACACCGGCTACCGGGTCTGGGCGACGCGGCACGGGCGCATCGGCGTCGGCATCTGCTGGGACCAGTGGTACCCTGAATGCGCCCGGGCCTTGGCGCTGATGGGGGCCGAAGTCCTGTTCTATCCGACCGCGATCGGCTCGGAACCGCACGATTCCAGCCTCGATACGCGCGATCCGTGGCGCCGCGTCATGCAGGGACATGCGGTGGCCAACGTGATCCCGGTGGTCGCGGCCAACCGGATCGGCGTGGAAGACGGTCTCGGCGACCCGCAGAACTTCTACGGCTCGTCTTTTATCGCCGACCACAGGGGCGACCTTTTGGCATCTTTCGAGCGGACCGATGAAGGCGTCATAACCGCCTCGGTCGATCTCGAATTTCTCGACCGGCACCGTGCGGCGTGGGGCTTTTTTCGCGACCGACGGGACGATCTGGCGCGTTCCTGAGCGATGCGTGCTCACGCATGTGTCGCCGAGCGTCAGAATCCGTGCGCTTGGCCCCTTGTGGGCTGCGACCGTCTTTCCTATGACACGATCGCTCGCTAACACCGGGCGGGGAAGCCGGCCGTTAATCGCCTCTTAACGTTCGCCGGGAGTGGAGGAAGAGAGTTCCCATGATCATGCTGCAAGCCGGCGCGACCGACGCCGCCACCGCCGCCGCTACCGACGCCGCCGCGACCGCTGCTGCGGATGCT
>VYKN01000056.1_pt1 | contig 34233 bp, 28 predicted proteins | sample 5114581 | NCBI WGS metagenome assembly VYKN01 (sample SAMN12291810, study PRJNA351875) | freshwater metagenome | isolation source: freshwater lake | place: USA: Michigan, Baker Lake | collected 2011-08-08
TGTACCGCAAGTCCTTCGTCATCGCTGTGCTTATCTAAATGGTTGCCTTTTTTAACTTTTTTATTGAGATCATTAAGCATTTCTACTTATTGCAAAGGTGAGATGCTCCCACTCAAAGGTTGATTACGCCAACCCGATATTAAACCCCTATAAGTGCAAGATATGCTAGAGAACGATTCCATTTTTGAGCTTGGCAAAGTTTCTGTATTAATTCCCTGTTATCAGCATGGACACTTACTTCCTCAAGCAGTGGAATCTGTTTTGAAACAATCTTATCAAAACCATGAGATAATTATTATCAATGATGGCTCCACCGATAACACCCATCAGGTAGGCCAAGAATACGCCCAGAAATATCCCCAGCAGATTAAGTATTTATATCAAGAACGACAGGGGCAAGTAGCGGCCAGGAAAAACGGCAGCACTTTGATAAGGGGCGAATTTCTAATCACTTTAGATGCCGATGATCTGCTCGCTCCGTCAATGATGGCCAAGTGTGCAGAAAGCTTGAGCAAAAACCCTGAAGCAGCCGCTGTTGCCTCCAACGTTTGGATGGTGGCAGAAGATGGCCAGACTATCCTAGGCCAGCTCGACCAAAGTGAAGTTCCTCGCTGGCCTAATATTCTGGAAAACAATACTTGGGGGGGAATTGCGGGTATCATGATCCGCTCGCAGTCTCTGCAAAAAGTAGGCTGGTTCAATTTCGATGGTACTGCGGGGGGCGAAGACTGGGATATCTGGATTCGCTTTGCCAGAGCCCGTCAGAAATTGCTGCATATTCCTGATTTTTTAGCTCGATACCGTCATAGTTATGGCTCTCATAGCCGCCAAGCACTCAGGGTCTTAAAAGGGATATTACAGGTTTTGGATTACTTAACCAAGGAAGATCCGCGCCTGATTCAGCTAGAAAACGTCCATCCCCCCATTGATATTTCTTACTACAATCAGCTCCGTAATCGAGCCGTTTTTTTTTACTATGGTGTCGCTTTAGCGGCGGCAGAAAGTGAGGAGACTCTCCAAGATATCTTGCAATACTTTGTGCCATCTGATTTAGATTTAGCAACCCTAGCAACTGCCTATATTAAGGGGCTCATTTTCGTCAGTCAAGTGCAGGGAAACACTAACATTTTTTGTCCAGATTTTCAAGATGATGCCACAGGAAATGCGCTAAGTTACCTAGAAAATAAAATCTCTGAAGATCAAGTTAAGTTGTTGAGGATTAAGATAGAAGAAAATTTCATCACCCAAACTCAAAGATCTACCAAAAATTCTAATCTATTCAAGAGTAGAATTAAAACTATCCTGATTAAAATTAAACAAAAGTTATCACATCTAGCAACCCTAAATAAGACCTAAACAATTCCTGTACCGCTCCCTATTAAGGTACAGGGTCTTAAGTTTGAGTCTGTCGGCAGCAGGGGATATAAGAACTTTACTTCAGGCGAGGGAAAACCGCTATATATCAAATCTTTTCTGATTTAATACCTACTGCTTGTAAATCTCTATTGTAGTCCGTCTTTAATCCTCCCCCTAAAAACAGCCTAACTTTCTCAGAGAGCCTTGTCCACTTTACCGCTAAAGTAACCAAGGCCACCTTGAGCCGATCGCCTCGGTTGGGAATTCTGGCATCTTTGTAGATAGCCAGAAAATCGTTCAGGTTAGGCCAATCTCGCCAAATATCATGGATTAAGCCCCGGAAACGGTTCAAATTAGACCGATGGGGATAACTTGTTAAGTTGATCTGATGCAATCCCCCCATGACCCTTATGGTTCTAGACCTTAGGGAAGGCCAAGTTTTGCGAGCAGGATGTTTGACTAGGGCTTTTGGCGCATAAACTACTTGATAACCTGCTCTACTAACTCGCCGTCCCCATTCTAAATCTCCCCCTGAGGGAAGAGAGAGATTGAAAAATCCTACGGTTTCAAAAATCTGTTTAAAAGTAAAAATATTGGCAGTTGCACCAAATTTCATCTTCGTAACTAATTCTTCTTGGGGTAAAGCTGTGATCATCTCAAAAAGCTCAACCGCATTGGCCTTGCCTTCGATTTCGGGAAAAACCTCAATATGACCTGCAACCAAACCACAATTAGGAGTATTGACCAACTCCTCTACCCCCTCTCTCAGCCAGTGGGCATCGGGAAGGCAGTCAGCATCAGTAAAAGCAATGATTTCACCCCGGCATTCCCTAATCCCCTTGTTGCGGGCGGCAAATTGTGTAGGGATGGTTTCTACCAGATAAGATGCTCGAGGAAATCGAGCCACGCAATCTTTAATGCTATCATCAGGCCCGTTATCGACAACGACGATCTCCCAATCGTCCGTAGGATATATTTGTCGCTCAAGAGCTTCTAGGCAAATTTTCAAGTGCTCTACATCATTAAAAACAGGAATGATAATCGAGACAAAGGGGAAAGTCATAAAATAGATCAGAGATTAATCGTTCAAGTTGGGCATCTTCTCAAAAATTACCTCAAAAACCCGAGTCTTGTCAACTAACTCTATGAGACTGGGGACTAGGGCGGGGTTTAGACTGCCAAAAGGGGTAAACAAAAGCTGTGAAGATGTTATAATAAGCCCCGTTCCGTATCTAAATAGTTAGAGGCAAAATTAATGGCATCTCCTACTTGTTCGCTTTGGTTTTTTGTAGCGCGAACCGACTTACCATTTATGATGCTTACCATCCCCCATATAGTTAAGATGTGTAATTTCCCCTTTCAAGAAAAAGTGTTAGCCATAGACACGGCTGCTTTAAGTGGGGAAAAAGTTAATCGTCTGGGTATTGGTACGATGGAAGATTTACGCCAATGTGCACAAACTTTGCTGCACAAGGGGGTAGTTGACCGCATTGTAGATTTTAATTACGATCCTAGGTATCAAGAACGATTATATCTAAAACATTTCGGCAGTGCCATAAAACCTACTCATAACTATAAAGGCTATCCAATCCTTGGCTCGATTTTTAAGATAGAAGAATGTCAGAGTGACTATCTGGTTCATTTTGATAGCGATATGATGATGTACCAAGAGCCAAGCTACAGATGGATTGCTGAAGGAATTGATCTGATGGAAGCAAATCCTCAGATTATGTTTGTCCGTCCTATGACAGGACCGCCCATCTCTGATGGTAAGTTTTGTGAATCAGATATGGGCAAACTAAATCCTCAAGGTTTTTATGAATTTAAATATTTTGGAAGTCGCCTATATTTGCTCAAATGTAACCGGTTTGATGAGTTATTACCCCTGCCTATCATCTGGTATAATAAATACCGGCAGCAGTTGGTAAACAATTGGCCAGAAGGCATGAAAACAGCCCTAAATATCTGGACTGGAAAGGGCAAATTAGATTCCTGGGAAATTATGATTTCTGAGAAGCTCAAACAGACGGATTATCTGAGGATTAACCTCACCAACCCTAGAGCTTGGAGTCTACACCCGAAGGAGAGAAGCCCTGCTTTCATCGCAGCTTTACCATCAATTATTGCTAGGATAGAAAGGGGCGATTTTCCAGCCAAACAAGCAGGATTTTATGATTTAATTTTTGACCTGTGGGTTTAGCTCTGAATCATGCCAAGGCTATCAGAACAGTACATTGCTTAGATCTAGCAGTTTTCCCTTGAAGGTTTTCTATTAAATGATACCAGTCCAAAATTTCAATCCTTTCCTGTTTCTCTCCGATCTCACGAAATAAATTCCAGATACTATCATGTTCATCTCCTCAACAAACTTTCATGTTTTGCTAGATGTTGAGAATTAACCACATCTAAGCGTCCGACTGGCGGTTTCTTTCGGGCTTGTTTTGAGCAAAAAATACCGATTTCTGGGTTGACCTACTCAATCATTAAATCTCTGACAGTCTCCTCTTAAGTTTCCTAATTTGGGATTGCTCCTAGAGACACACTCCTAACTCTCGGGATAACTCTTGAATTCTTTTTTCATTTTCTGATAACTCTGATAACATTGGATTGTTCCTGCCATGGAGATAGATTTTGAATTGGCGATGTTCCAACTATAATAATCTCATTTCTCTTTTTGATAAAGTTCAAGGTTTTATAGTTTTTGAAAGCCCTAAGCATTAGTACTCGCCGCACCAGTGAGATGCTCACCCTTGCTAATAATTAGGGTATGCTGAAAAAGTTTTTCCTGGGAGCAGGGTGTGGGGTGTGGGGTTTTACCGATTTTCAGGTGGTCAACCACCTAATTTTCAGGGAAAAAGTCCCGGAATTTTCCCCCCGATCACTCCCATATCCGGTACTTTTTGATTGACAAAAAGTCTAAAAGTCTTGCCCAACAAGGTTCTTAGATTTATTCAGCAAGCTCTAATTAGGGTATGCTGAATATCGGTGGAAGCTTTGCTAGAAAAGGGTTTTGGGACTTTTTTAGAAAAAAAGTGCCAGAAATAAACTTTGAGAAATCGATCGGAGGGACTCAAAACCCTTGCACTTTCCTCGGCGAACGCAAAGCGCTCGCTACGCGAGATCACCAGATACAATTTAGAAACTAAGCGACGAAACTACCATTTTGCCAGTTGTGTGGCTTCTAGATTCCCTCTGGGGACTTATTCAGCAAACCCTAATTAAGCAGTTACTACCGGGGAAGCTAACCGTTTAAAGGTCAATCTTTCATCGGCCACATCGACAAAAATCGTGTCTCCCCCTTTGAATTCGCCGCGCAGAATTGCCTTAGCGATCGGAGTTTCCACATATCTTTGCACTGCCCGTTTTAGGGGTCGCGCACCGTACACTGGATCGTAACCAATTTCTGCCAGATAATCGAGGGCAATATCGGCAAATTTCAGGGCTAATTTTTGTTCCATCAAGCGGTCGCTGAGATTGGCTAACTGTAGTTTGACAATCGATCGCAGTTGCGCTTTTTGTAGGCTGTGGAAAATGATCGTTTCATCGATACGATTGAGGAATTCGGGACGGAAACTATTCCGCATTGCTTCCATCACCCGGGCCTGCATTTCCTCATAACGAGACTCATCACCAGCCACGTCTAAAATGTATTGAGAACCGATATTACTGGTCATAATAATGATTGTATTTTTGAAATCAACCAGATGACCTTGAGAGTCGGTTAAGCGCCCATCGTCAAGGATTTGTAACATAACGTTAAAAACGTCGGGATGGGCTTTTTCAATCTCATCAAAGAGGATGACAGAGTAGGGACGACGCCGGATTGCCTCGGTTAATTGTCCCCCTTCATCGTAGCCGACGTATCCCGGAGGCGCGCCCATGAGACGGGAAACGCTGTGTTTTTCCATGTATTCCGACATATCGATGCGAACTAACGCTTCTTCGGTGTCAAAGAGATTGCGCGCTAAAGCTTTCGCCAATTCTGTCTTGCCAACACCCGTCGGACCGAGGAAAATAAAGCTGGCCGTGGGACGGTGGGGGTCCGATAAACCGGCGCGGGAACGTTGAATCGCTTCGGCCACGGCTGTGACTGCTTCCTCTTGACCGATGACACTTTCGTGTAATTCCTCTTCCAGATTGAGGAGTTTTTCTTTTTCCGATTCGATTAATTTATTGAGAGGAATTCCCGTCCATTTCGAGATAATTTCGGCGATATCCGATTCGAGAACTTCTTCCCTTAATAAACTTTTACCGGTGGTTTGTTTGTCGGCCAATTGAGTTTCTAGGGCGGACATTTGCCGCTGCAGATCGGTTAATTTTCCGAACTTTAATTCTGCAGCGCGATTATAATCATAATCTCGTTCGGCCTGTTGAATTTCCAGATTAACTTGTTCGATCGCTTCTTTAACCCCACGAACTTTATCGATAATCTCTTTTTCCCCTTGCCATTGGGCATTTAATCCCGATTGTTCTTCCTTGAGGTTAGCCAGTTCTTTTTCTAACTTTTCTAACCGTTCTCGCGAAGCTGGATCATATTCCCGTTGTAGGGAAAGTTTTTCCATTTCTAACTGGAGAATTTTGCGATCAATTTCATCGAGTTCTTCCGGTTTAGAAGTGATTTCCATCTTCAATTTGGCCGCCGCTTCATCAACTAAATCAATGGCCTTATCGGGCAAAAAGCGATCGCTAATATAACGATTAGAAAGCAGTGCCGCTGCCACTAAAGCATTATCGGCAATTTTCACCCCATGATGCACCTCATAACGTTCTTTGAGACCGCGAAGAATCGAAATAGTATCGACCACATTTGGTTCATCAACTAAAACCTCTTGGAAGCGTCTTTCTAACGCCGCATCTTTTTCGATATATTTGCGGTATTCATCGAGGGTAGTGGCTCCGATACAACGCAATTCACCCCGGGCTAACATTGGTTTTAATAAATTGCCCGCATCCATTGCCCCTTGAGTGGCTCCCGCACCGACAACGGTATGAATTTCGTCAATAAACATGATGATATTGCCTTGGGAATCGGTGACTTCCTTGAGGACAGCTTTTAATCTTTCCTCAAATTCCCCGCGATATTTTGCTCCCGCAATTAAGCCGCCTAAATCGAGAGAAATGAGAGTACGATCTAACAGAGATTCTGGCACATCTCGGTTAATAATCCGCTGTGCTAATCCTTCGACAATGGCCGTTTTTCCTACTCCCGGTTCCCCGATTAAAACTGGGTTATTTTTAGTCCGACGCGAGAGTATCTGAATCGTGCGACGGATTTCGTCATCCCGTCCAATTACGGGGTCTAATTTACCTTCCCGTGCCAATTGGGTGAGATCCCGTCCGTATTTTTCTAGGGCCTCATATTTGCCTTCTGGATTCTGATCGGTCACTTTTTGACTACCTCTGACTTGTTGAATAATTTCCTTGAGCTTGCTTTCGGTAAGTCCGAATTCTTGAAAAATATTTTTACCGAAGCGATCATCTTTAGCGTAACCTAAAATCAAATGCTCGATCGAGATAAAGTCATCTCCAAATTCTCGGCGATAATTTTCTGCTCGATCGAGTAAACTATCTAAACTACGACCTAAATAAATCGAGTCGCCGGGGTTAGATATTTTCGGTTGACGACGGATAAAATCATCGGTTCGATCCCGCAAACGGGCTAGACTAATATTAGCTTTACTAAAGACACTGCCCGCTAATCCCTCCTGTTCCAGTAGGGCTTTCATTAGATGTTCGCTTTCGATTTGTTGCTGGCTGTTTTGTTTGGCAATGTCCGGCGTTTTGACGATTGCCTCCCAAGCTTTTTCTGTAAATTGTTGTGGATTGGTTGGCTGCATTTTCTATAAGAGGTTACTTTTATACCCTAGAGATTATTCTAGATTGACTGGTTTGTCGGCTCCTAGGGGCTTACCGTACCTAGTTAAGGGGGATTTCCCCTCAACTGTGCGATTTAAGTGCCTCAAGTTTATAAGTTGTAATGGATTTAAACGGCTTCTTGGAAATTTTAGTACAAATGTTCAAGCTCTCAACTAAGCTAAAATCTTAATTATTGAAGATGTTGACTGATTACTGATTACTGATTACTGTTTACAAGGGCCGAATCTAAAACCTAATTGGTTAAGCTAAAAGCTTTGATGTACTTAGTTTATAACCTTCTTTTTGGTTAGGATAATTGCCAGATTCTTTCCTTTGCCTTTTGCCTCTTGCCTTCAGAAGCTGATTACTGATTACTGATGACTGATTACTGATTACCGATTAAAGCCCACCCTAAAATACTATCTAAGCGATTAAAGATTTAACTTTACTAATGATACCAACTGGGTCAATACCTTGGTGGGGGAATTGTTCCCATAAACCGCCACAACCTTCATGGTGAGTACCGATATAGGCGTATTTAGGAGTTAAACCGCGTTCGAGTAACCAAGAACCATAACGGCTACCTAAACCCGTACGACGGTTAAATGCTTCTACCACTAAAACAAAGGGAGAATTACCAACTTTAGCGATAATTTCTTCATCCACCACATTGAGAGTCGGTTTATTAATTAAACCCACGTCAACACCTTCTTGTTTTAAGCGTTCCACTGCATCTAAAGCGCGGTATAAACCATCTCCAAAGCTGATGATATAACCGGCAGTGCCTTCCCGAATTACTTCATCTTTTCCGGGGACAAAGGTGTAACCATCGCCAAAGAAATTATTACCGTTAGTATCAAGAATATTGGGAGTTTTAGAACGAGTCGAGAAGATAAAACGTAGGCCGGGTTGATGGAAAGTTGCCTCGACACAAGCGGTCATTTGTGCCGCATCGGCCGGGAAATAAAGACGGGTTTCGTAACCGTCATCCAGTCCATTATCGGCAAAGAAATTATTCAAACCAAAGTGACAGGTATTATCTGCCATGTCATCGATACCGGAATGGGAAAAATGACATAAAAGATTAGAATAATTCAAACGCGCCATGGTGATTTCAGAAATACACATTTCTAGAAAAGCGGCAAAGGTGGCGAAAATTCCCTGTTTACCTTTTTCCATACCAAAACCAGCGGCTGCCGAAAGATTGCCCCGTTCCATAATACCGGAAGGAATAAACACTTCGGGATGTTTATCGTGGATAATTTTCAGACCGCAGGAACCCTCTAAATCGCTATCTACTACTAATACCTTAGCCTTGCGTTCTTCCTCGCTCATTTTGCCTAAAAGACTGACTACCGCTTCGCCGAAAACGTTGCGGTTAGAACCCCATTTATCCCCAGAACCGAGGAATTTATAGTCATTAGAAGGCTTCTTAATACTGTTGAGATATTCCACGGCGGCGCTGTGTCCTTTTGCCTCTAAATATTTCAAAGCCAAGGGTACAGAAATCACATCATGACCGTGGTTAGAACCTTCTAAACCTTCAATCCCTGGACACATGGGACGTTTATTAATAATCGCAATCGGGCCGGGAGTATTAATTGCTTCACAGATATTGCGATACAAACTATCGATATCTTCCCCATCTCCCACTAACACTTTTAGTCCATGGCCGGTGAGAGTTTTAGCCACATCATAACCGGGTAAATATTTGGAAGGATTACCAGCAATCGTCACATCATTATCATCAATAATCAGCTTAACATTGATGTGTTGAGCCACGGCTAAACGGGCAGCTTCCGCGTCATTGCCTTCCTGTTGAGAACCATCGGAACCTAAACAAAAAACGGTTTTTCCGGGGTTAGCTAAAGCGACACCGTTAACGTAGGGCCACATATGTCCTAAACGGCCAGAACTAAATTTTACTCCGGGGGTTAATCCTAATTCCGGGTGTCCGGGGAGTTTAGAATTAGCCTCGCGGTAGTGCATTAATTGTTCTGGGGGTAAAGAACCTTCTAACGCAGACAGGAGATATTGAGTACCGACGCGGTGTCCCGCTTCATCGAAGAAAATTGGTACAAATTGACTAGGTTGACTGCGGAAAAGAGCATCGAGAATCACCACTTCCGGGACGGTATCGTAGGGGCCGCCGGTGTGTCCACCCACACCCCGGGCTGCACCCGTGGCAGTAAAAAAGATGATAGCATCGCGACAGAGTTGGATATTGGCTTTTAGGGCGCTTCTTTGGTGGTCGGTGAGGGTGGGGTTACTGGGGTCGAGACTGATGGGTTTATAGGCAGTCAAATCGATGGGAAAGGCTGTCATTGTCGATTTTCCTTAATGTAGAGAAATAACTATAGTCAGGGAAATCATAGCCTAGAATGTCATCCGATCGATTGATTGAATAATTTCTTATCATAGATGTAGTCCCTAATACAAAAGTTTTACCCTTGCTGGGATAGTGTCCACGGTCCGGGACAGGGGAAATCTTAAAAAAGATACGGGAAAAAAAGCTGTTCTTGAGGGCAATAGTCCAGAATGGCAGGTAAGACCGAGTAAAAAGGGGAAAGGGGAAAGGAAAAAGTAAAAAGGATAACCTTTGACTGTATAGCGTTTCTTGGAGGGATGAAGTATGACCTGATTCTCAGTTGATATTACTGCAATCTCTACCCTAAAAATCAGCCCATAATTAACAAAAACTAGATTTTTCAAGGTAAAAACTATGTGTTTAGGCATACCGGGACAAATTACAGCAATTATTGATGAAAACCATAATCTCGCTCTCGTCGATGTCGGGGGTGTAAAAAGAGAAGTAAATATCGCTTGCATTGTTGATGAAGACCATCCCGCTAATACTTGTCTAGGGGATTGGGTATTAGTTCATGTGGGTTTTGCCATGAATCGAATTGATGAAAATGAGGCGCAAGAAACCTTAAATTTATTAACACAATTATTGAAATTAGAGGAAGAATTTAATCATAATTAATGTTCTTAATTAGTTAGCCACAAATTAATTCTGTTGTCTATCTTAAGAAATGTAAATTACGGCAATTATTACTGACGACCGACGACCGGCGACCGGCTCCACAATTAACTTTACTTTTGTCCAACCACTTATAGAGAGAAAGCTTGTTATGAAATACGTTGATGAATTTCGTGATCCGGTTAAAGCGGCAGGATTAATTCAACAAATTGAACAATTATCGATAAGAATCTCTGAAAAGCGGGAAAAAGTTACTAAAATTATGGAGGTTTGTGGGGGTCATACCCACTCAATTTTTAAATACGGTATCGAGGCAATACTTCCCGAAACTATCGAATTAATTCATGGTCCTGGATGTCCCGTTTGTGTGATGCCTCGAGGTCGTTTAGATGATGCCATTTTTCTCGCACAACAACCGAACGTAATTCTGACAACTTTTGGCGATACTATGCGTGTCCCTGGTTCCCATTTGAGTCTGCTGCAAGCACGAGCAAAAGGTGATGATATTCGCCTGGTTTATTCTCCTCGCGATGCCTTAAAAATTGCCAGAGAAAATCTCGATAAAGAAGTAATATTTCTAGCATTAGGTTTTGAAACAACCGTTCCTAGCACAGCTTTAACTGTTTTAGAAGCGCAAAGAGATGGTATCACTAATTTTAGTTTATTTTCTAATCATGTGGTGATTATTCCCGCTCTGAAAGCTTTGTTAGATAACCCAGATTTACAGTTAGACGGTTTTGTTGGTCCCGGTCATGTTAGCATGGTAATTGGCACAGAACCCTATCAAGTTATTGCCCAAGAATATCATAAACCTGTGGTAGTTTCTGGTTTTGAACCCTTGGATATTCTCCAATCAATTTGGATGGTATTAAAACAATTAGATGAGCAGAGATGTGAGATCGAAAATCAGTACGATCGAGTGGTACAAAATCAAGGAAATAGAGTCGCTTTATCGGCAATCGACCAAGTTTTTGAACTGCGAGATCAGTTTGAATGGCGAGGTTTAGGAGAAATTGCTCAAGGAGGGTTAAAAATGCGAGATGAGTACAGTAATTTTGATGCGGAGAAGAAATTTACCTTACCCAATCAGCGCGTTAAAGATCACAAAGCTTGTCAGTGTGGCGAAATTCTTAAAGGTGTTTTAAAACCCTGGGAATGTAAAGTATTTGGTACTGTTTGTACTCCCGAACATCCCATCGGCACTTGTATGGTTTCTAGTGAAGGTGCTTGTGCCGCTTATTATAAGTATGGTAGAAATCAGTAAATTTTTTTACTGATTAGGTTCCTTTCCGGTGAGGAAACGCTAGAATTCTCACCAGAAGAAATTAACAATCTCTCGGTGATAAAAAAAATGAAAATCAAAAATAATCTGGGTTTATTTGGCTTAACTACCTCTCTACTGCTAGTTATCGCTTCGGAAATTGTTCTTGCTTCCCAAGAACAAACCCTAGAACTGCAACCAAGTCAACCCCCCAGCGCCGATTTTTTCAAACCCGTCACCAATCTAATTAAAGATTTAAACAATCAGGGAGTAACTATCACCGATCCCAATGATCCCATGGCGGTGCGCTACCGAGTCAATTCCCCCTGTCGCGGTTGTGCGGTTTATCTAGGCACGGGAGTTGCCAATCCTCGCACCCAGACTAATAATAATGGCATGGGAATCAATTTTGGTCTTGGTTTCACCATGCCCTTCTCACCCTAAATGCCGATGACATATTTACGCCATTCCTGATTGTGATTCTCCCTGGTGTGCTTTAATAGCTCAAAGTGGAGACTGCTGTAGGGACGACGGGGTTGGGCGCTCAGGGACATATTGGCCTCTTTTGGTGTACGATTGCCCTTATGCACATTACAACGCACACAAGCCGCCACTAAATTCTCCCAGGTATCACCCCCTCCGCGAGAACGGGGAATCACATGATCGATGGTTAATTGTTCACCTCGGTAGAGACAGTATTGACAGGTGTGATGATCTCGTTCGAGAATATTACGACGGGTTAAAGGAATTTCCTTGTAGGGAACACGGACGTATTGCCTAAGACGGATAACAGAAGGCAAGGGTAAGTCACGACAAACCACTTTTCCGTTATCTTCTAGGGATTCAGCTTTTCCTTTCAACAATAAAACGATTGCGCGCCGCCAACTGGTAATATTTAGCGGTTCGTAGGAGGCATTCAACACGAGAACCTTGCTCATAGGTGTCTGGAGATCGCTTGAATTTACCCCGAATGGTAGCACAGATCACTGAGATTGGAACCTATTATTCTAAATCCGTTGAGTATATATCTGGTAGGGTGCGTGTTTGCGGCGATAATCTCTGACAAAAAAACAAATTAATAATCCTCGCCCCACGCACCGACTTGATTATTAAATTGGTGCGTTACGCTTTCGCGCTTCGCACCCTACGATTTATGTTTCTGTTTGTGGCGATAATCTCTGACAAAAAAACTAAATCCGTTGAGTATAGGCTACATATCAGGACAGCTGAACGGCAAGAGGCACTCATGCAAAAGGGGGAATAAATAATCAGTTTTTAATAACCAGATTTAATATGAACTCTCGAAAATTAATTATGCAAGAACTCTAATCATATTATTAAAAACGGATTTAATATAATTAGCAAAACTAATGATATATATATATATATATGCAAATAATTTATATATATTGACAGTAAAAAGAAACGCCCTTAAGATGCCAACAAAGATTAATTTAATGAATCAAGCTAGACATCCAAGCAGAAGGCATAAGTGGATTTTCCAATACTTCCCCCAATACTTCTAGAAGATGGCTCAAGTCTTTTGGGAGTAGATCAGACTTTGATGGCGACAGCGCCATCTATGCTGGCTCCGACAACGCCAGAGGTGGCTCCTCAAGTCACGCCTCTCACCCTATCTTCTCCTAGCAATTTTCTTGCTCCCGTGAGCGCGGCGGCGAGCGATAACTTAGCTAATCAAAGTGATTCTCTGCTATCAACCCCATTATTAGTTAATCCAGAGGCTGCTAATTTCTCCTTTTCAGATCAAGATACTTCTTGGCTAGGAACCCCTCAAATCAGTCAGTTAGATGATTTAGGCGAGGTTTTAGTCGTTCCGGGTAATCCCTCAGAAAGGGTGAATATGGTTGTCCAGTGGACATTGCGAGAAGCAGCTTTTAATAATGAAGTGGGATTCTTTCTGGTGGATGCTTTAGGTGGGGTAGAAGGTATCGCCCCCGGTGAAGAAGGATTCGCCGAGGCCGCTTTAAGCAGTCCCAGCCGACAAACTCTCTTTAATTCGGGTAATCAAGCGGGAAATTGGCGGGAATTCACCGTTGCGGGGGGTAGTCGTCTAGGGTTTTATGTGATTCAGAATAATACCAGCGCTAATTGGTTAGAAAATAATCGACAAAATCAGGGTCAATCTGGGTTAGCTTTTTTCTCCCTGAAAGGAGCTAATCCTGATAATTTTGATCATTCCCAAAGTAGTCATCTTGGCCGCGGGATCTGGCGGCTTAACTGGGAAGATTTGACGGGTGGGGGAGATCAAGATTTTAACGATGTTGTTTTTAATATTGCTCAAGCAGGAATTGTCTTAGCCGGAGACAAAGGGCAACAGGTTCCCCTAACAGTGGAGGCTGTCAGTCAGGACGCTGATTTTCAAAGCGAGATGGGTTATTATTTGGTTGATACCCCAGATGGCGAAATTAATGGGATTAAACCAGGGGATCAGGGTTATTTAGCTGCGGCCTTGTCAGGCGATCGCCACAAGGTAATTTTTGCCTCTGGGAAAGCGTTTGATAGTAAAACGTTTAACGTCCCTTCTGGGAAATATCTGGGATGGTATCTAGTCGCTAACGGGACGACAGATCAGGCGATCGCCAAGGGGGAAAATGCCCCGCCGGTTTTCTTTTCCTATGCGGCGGCGAATGAGGATGGTTTGAATCATGTCCATGCTCAACAGGATAGTCAGACTTGGACTTGGGAAGATTTTTGGGGCGGCGGCGATCGCGATTTTAATGATTTAGTGTTTCGGTTCAGTTTTGGGGAACCAATTGGAGAACCGATTCAGTTACCGTCTTTGAGCATTGAAAATACCACAGTGACGGAGGGGAATACAGGAACTCAATCTGCTAATTTTACAGTTCGTTTATCAGCCCCTACAAACACAACAGTAACGGCTCAATTTACGACGACGGATGGAACCGCTCAAGCGGGGAAAGATTATGAATCCTCAACGGGAATTTTGACGTTTGCACCGGGAGAAGTGGAGAAAAAGATCGCAGTTGCTGTGAAGGGCGATACAATTAGCGAGCCTACGGAAACCTTCACGGTGAATTTAACAGGAGTGACCAATGCTATCCTGATTCAAGGTGAGGGAATTGGCACGATTCTGGATAATGATAATTCGCTGAATCCACCTGTTAATAACCCTCCTGTCACCGATGCAGATAAAACTATTACTTTACCAGAAGATAGTCAACCTATCCCCTTAAATATTAATCCACCTACAGATATTGATGGGGATACTTTAACGGTTTCTGTCACTCAATTACCAGATAATACTAAAGGAAAAATAACTTTAGGTAATGGTACAGTTATTAATGTGGGTGATGAGATTTCGATTAATTCTCTAACTTCTTTGCTTTACAGACCTTTAGCAGATGTTAATGGTAATGGTGGCAATTTTGTTTATACTGTGAGTGATGGTAAAGGTGGGAATGATAGTCAAACAATTAGTTTTGTTCTTATTGCAGTCAGCGACAATAGTATTCTTCTGAGAGAAGATAACATTTTTAGCAAGCAATACCAGCAAACTATTAGTGTTCCTGTTGATTCTTCCTTACTCAGTTTTACCTATAACGATCTGAACTTTGATACTACTGATCCTGATAGTATTAATGATGCTTTTGAAGTCGCTTTAGTTGATGCTCAAGGCAATTCTTTAATCCATACAATTCAACCTAATCGAGATGCTTTCTTTAATATTACAGAAAACCAACCCTCCGCATTTGCTTCTGGAGTCAGCATTGCGGGAATGACAGTTAAGGTGAATTTAACGGGAGTAACTCCAGGAGACGCTACTTTAATCTTTCGGTTAGTTAATAATGATAGTGACACGCAAACTTCAGTCCGTATTAAGAATATTCAACTGTTAGCAGGAGATGGAACAATTGCGCCTACTGTCACCCCAGAAATTGAGCCTACTGCCATTAGTAAACCCATTGATTTTAGTCAATTGTCAGATGTAAGCAGCAGCCTAAATGCCGACTATTTAAGGACTTCTTTTAATCAAGATAATAAAACCCTATACGCAGATTTTGTGGTGCTAAATCAGGGAGAATATGTCGTTGATTCGCCTCTAGTCGTGGCGATTAAATCAATTAGCGAGCCTACCGTTCAGGTAGTGGGAGCAAATGGCCTAACTCCTGAAGGATTGCCTTACTATAATCTGAGTAATTTAGTTAATAGTAATACCTTAGATCCTGATGAAATCACCCAAGATAAAACTCTGGCTTTCTTGAATCCACAAGAGGTTCAATTTACCTATGAATTAGTCTTTTTAGGCAAGTTAAACACTGCACCGAATTTTATCAGCGATCCTGATATTGAAGGGTTAATTAATAAACCTTATATCTATGATGCTGATGCTACAGATTTAGAGGGAGATACCCTAACTTATTCTCTCTTGACTGCTCCTAATGGGATGACTATTGAGAGTGATACTGGCAAAATTAGCTGGACTCCTGGGACAAATACTGTTGGTAATTACAGTATTTCTGTGCAAGTAAAAGATGGTAGAGGTGGGATAGATCAACAAGATTATACCCTGTCTGTGATTGCGCCACCGCCTAATCGTCCCCCGATTATTACGTCTATTCCTGTTGTTGATGCGAGAGTTAGTCAAAATAAATCTGGTAAAATTATTGTTGCTAATGATGAGTGGACATTGAGTGATTTTGGATTTAGTAATGCTCCCGAAGATGCCAAATTATTTGCTCAAAATATTGCCGACTATTTTACAGGTGGAGAAAAAGGATCATTTCTGGGATATTCTAATAATTTTAGTTTTACAGGCTCTAAATTAGCGGAGGCTTTGACTAGCGATGGACATCAATGGACAGTTAATACTAACTTATCTTTTACATTAGAGACATTACAACAATATGATGGGGTCTTTGTTGGTGGATTTCCTGCTAAAAATCAGGTTTTAATTGATTATGTTAATCAAGGAGGAAATGTTTATCTTTTAGCAGGAACAGGTACTACGGGAACTTTTATTCAACCTGGTAACGAAGCTAATGCTTGGAAAGATTTCTTGAATAACTTTGGGTTGTCATTAGCAAATCAGTGGAATGAGATTTACGGCAATATTCCTATTAATCCTTCGCCACATCCAATTTTTGTAGGAATAGATCAGTTATATCAAGCTAATGGTCAAACAATTATTGATCTAAATTCCAATGACAATCAAGGCATCTTAATTGCGAAGAGTAATAATGGACAAGGACTTTATGCTGTTTATGATCCTAATTTCCAAGCCCAAAATGCTTATATTTATGATGTTGAAGCACTTGATCCAGACTCAGATATTCTCACCTATGAATTAGTAAAATCTCCCACAGGAATGTGGATTGAACCAGAGACTGGTATTATTCGCTGGTTGCCAACTGCGAATCAAATTGGATTACAAGATATTACCGTAAAAGTGAGTGATGGGAAGGGGGGAGTTGCTGAACAGAAATATCAAATTTTAGTACAACCAGAAATTGGGAATCAAACTCCTGTTTTTGTGAGTGTTCCTCTGACTCAATTTAATTTACCTAATTTAAGTAATAATCCCAGTGGTAATGTTAATCTTCAAGGTTTAGATTTAACCTTATTACCTGATGAAACTTTTCGTCAAAATGTCGCTTTAACTTTACCGACGGGAGACAGTTCTACGGGATCAGCAGATATTGTTTTTGTGGTTGATGAATCGGGTTCTATGTCAGGTTATCAAGCATGGATTAGAGATATGGTATCAACTTTAGAATCAACCTTAATCGGAAAAGGAATTACTTCTAATCGTTATGGTTTAATTGGGTTTGGGAACTCTGGGGTATATGGACGGATCTTAAATGTAGGGAGTAATTCTCCTTTTGGCAATGCTAACCAGTTATCATCCGCTATTAACCAGTTACAAATAAATGGAGGGACAGAAGATGGCTATGATGGAATTGATGAAGCACTAACTAATCTCTCATTCCGTCAAGGTGCAGCTATTAATATTATTTTGGTGACAGATGAAGATAGAGATGTGGCTAATTCTAGTCTAAGCTTTAGTAGCATTTTGAACAGTCTGAGTAATAAAAATGCCCTTCTGAATGTTGTTGTTGATGGAAACTTTAGAGATAGTAATAATCAAGTTATTCTGGGAGTTGATTCTGAAAATCAGGGTTATAAAGCTGATAATAATGGAAATTATCTAATTACTAATATTGGGACAGTGAGTGGTAGTGCAACGACTAAAAGAGATTATATTGACTTGGCGTTAGCGACAGAAGGCGCAGCGTGGGATCTCAATCAACTGAGAAATGGTGGGTTAGTAGGGACTTCTTTTACCAAAGCATTTGTAGATGTTAAAGCTCAAGAAATTGTTGAACAATTACCCCTAACCTTGATTTCATCAGATCCTAACGTATCTTTTAAGAATTTAACTGGAATTATTTCGGGTATTGGTAATGGAGAAACAGCATCCTTTGATTTTGAATTAAAGGGAGATGGAATAGTTCGTAGTTTTGATTTATTGTTTGTAAGGCTGGGTAGCAGTACGATTTTAGGTTCAATTCCTGTCACCATTAATAACAATTATTTGTACTTAACTCAAGCCGTTGATCCTGATAATGATACTCTAACCTATAGCCTTCTCAAAGCACCCACAGGAGCGACGATTAACCACCAAAGTGGACAAATTCAGTGGCAACCCAAACAGGGAGGAAATCATCAATTTACTATCCAAGTCGATGATGGACTCGGAGGACGCACCACTCAAGATTACACTGTCACAGTGAATGTGGGGAGTCCTAATAATGCCCCTATGATTACCTCCATTGCCCCTAATCAAGCAGCGATTGGTCGTCCTTATCTCTACGAAATTCAAGCCACTGATCCAGATGAAGATATCCTTGCTTACTATCTTAGCGAAGCCCCAGAAGGCGTGACTCTTGACCGTCAAACCGGCCGCTTAACTTGGACTCCTACCCAACCCCAGTTAGGGAATCAAACCGTAAAAATTCGGGTACTGGACGGACGTGGAGGAGAAACCACACAAACCCTTAATTTAACCGTAACACCCGATTTAAACAACCAAGATCCCCAAATTTCCAGTCTTCCCCTCACTCAAATTCAGGAAGGAGGAGTATATCGTTATCAAATTGTAGCTAATGATGGCAATGGAGACCTCTTAACGGTTGATTTACCCTTAAAACCCGACGGAATGACCTTAAATGAAGCAACGAGGGAAATTATTTGGCAACCGACAAGAGAACAAGCAGGAACTCATGATCTTGTAATACGAATTAGAGACGGTTATGGAGGTTTAACCCTTCAATCTTTCCAAATTACAGTAAATAGTCTTAATAATGCCCCAATTATTACTTCTAACCCAGATTTAGAAGCCATTGCTAATCTTCCTTATCAGTATCAAATTGAAGCACAAGATGCTGATGGAGATTCCTTAAGCTATCGCTTGGAAAACGCACCGAATGGGATGACCATCGATACCGATACTGGATTATTAAATTGGACGGCAAATGATACGCAAATTGGTCAAATTCCCGTTACTATCATTGTCAAAGATAGCCAAGGCGCAGAAACCCGTCAAACTTATAATCTCAATGTACTGGCTTTTGCACCGAATCATACCCCAGAAATTACCTCTACACCCCGTAATAGCGTTGCTTTAGGAACATCATACTTCTACGCCTTAAATACCTCAGATCCCGATGGCGATCCCCTCACCATCAATCTGCAAACTGCCCCCACAGGGATGACCCTAAATCAACAAGGATTGATCACTTGGACTCCCGAAGCGAATCAATTGGGTAATCATACGGTAAAAGTCCAAGTAATCGATGGACGCGGTGGTTTTATCGAACAAGAATGGGCGATTGCTGTTGTTAGTCAACGTAGCAACAATCAAGCTCCGCAAATTCTCTCTACTCCTTCCATAAAAGCCAATATTAACCAAGTTTATCAATATAATCTAGCAGGAAATGATCCCGATGGTGATCCGATTTTTTGGTCCTTGGAAACTCGTCCGCAGGGAATGTCTCTTGATGTTACTAAGGGAACGATCCGTTGGCAACCCAAATTCGATCAAATTGGACTCCATGAGGTAGTTATTCAAGTTATAGATACCCAAGGAGCAACGAGCAGCCAACGCTTTACCCTGGCCGTCAATGGGGTTAATCTTCCTCCTAGTATTACCTCTGTTCCCTTCACCCGAACAGTTACGAATCAACCTTATACCTATACTGTTGTCGCTAAAGATCCAGAAAATGGAATCTTAACCTACAATTTAGGTCGTAAACCCAACGGTATGACCATTGATCAGACAGGTAAAATTCAATGGACACCGACTCAAATAGGGAACTATGATATTGATGTTTTAGTAGCCGATAATCAAGGCGCAACTACTACTCAAACCTATCAGCTAGTAGTGGGAACCCAAGCGATTAATCAAGCCCCAAATATCACCTCTACTCCTTTATTTGTGGCGAATGTAGGCAATCCCTATCAATACCAAATCCAAGCGAGTGATCCCGATGGACAATCATTAACCTATCAACTAATAGAATCACCCCAAGGCATGACCATTAATACTAACACTGGCTTAGTACAATGGAATACTCCAATTACGGGTAATTATAAAGTAGTCGTTGCCGCTTTTGATTCTCTAGGATTGGGAGTAACTCAAGGCTACAATTTAACCGCTAAAGTCAATAGTCTCCCTGTAATTCGTTCCACTACACCGCCTACAGGCGCAGTTCCAGGAGTACCCTATCGCTATGATATTCAAGCAACCGATCCTGATGGTGGTATTCTCACCTATAGTTTAGATCCGGCTTCTCAAGCTAAAGGTATAACCCTAGACGAAAGCGGACGTTTAAGCTGGACTCCTTCTAACTCTCAAACGGGAATCCATGCTATTACTTTAACCATTACAGATGCAGCAGGAGGCAAAGTTACTCAAAGCTTTAATCTCACCGTTGCACCCGATACTACTGCACCGAAAGTTATTATTAATCGTAATAAGAACTTTACCAATAAAGGGGAAGCAGTTTCTTTCCAGGTGAGTGCAACGGATAATGTCGGTATTGCTAACCTACAATTACTAATTAATAATACTCCCGTCGTAATTGATAGCAATGGAGTCGCTACTTTCACACCGACAAATCCAGGAATTATTACCGCTAAAGCTTTCGCCTCTGATGCTGCTGGAAACAAAGCTGAAGCTACCACTACCGTTAATGTTCTCGATCCCACTGATACAGAAGCACCTAGTGTTAGTTTAGACTTATCAGGAATTGCTAATTATGAAATTACTGCACCTACACCAATTAAAGGGAGTGTCAACGATACTAACCTAGCTTACTATGCCCTAGAAGTTGCTCCGGCTGATGGTAGCGCACCTTTCAAAGAAATGTTCCGAGGGACAACTCCGGTTACAAATGGGGTATTAGGGGTATTAGATCCTACTTTGTTACCTAATGATACCTATCAGGTTCGTCTAGTTGCCTACGATGTCAATGGTAAGGGTAATGGGGTAGCAGAATTACTAGATGTCAGTGGTGATTTAAAATTAGGAAACTTCCAACTCTCCTTTACCGATTTAGAGATTCCTGTTGGTGGTATTCCCATTACTTTAACCCGTACATATAACACCTTAAATAGTAATAATAAAGACGATTTTGGTTATGGTTGGCGCATGGAATTTCGAGATGCCGATGTGCGAACCAGTTTACCCAAAGATGAACTTTATGAACAATTAGGTTTCCGTAGTGTTGGTTTTAAAGAAGGGGATGCGGTTTATCTTACTTTACCCGGTGGGAAACGGGAAAAATTTACCTTTAAGCTAGAATCAATAAAAGTAATGGGGATTCCTCTAACAGCCTTGATGGGAAACCGTGCATTATTTGTTCCTAAATTTGTCGCGGATAAAGGTTCTACCAGTACCTTAAGTGTGGAAACAGCAGGAGTCGTCTTAATTCGAGGACAAAATGGCCAAGTCGTTCCCTTTAGTGGAGGTTCTGCTTTTGCTCATTACCATCCGCAAGATTGGGGTAACTACTATCAATTAACCACCAAAGAAGGCATTGTTTATAATATTGATGCTACCACAGGAGATATTAATAGTATTACCAATCGCAATAGCGATAAACTGACCTTTACTGATGCGGGAATTACCAGCAGTAATGGACTAAAAGTAACCTTTGGCAGAGATACTCAAGGTCGCATCACTACCGTAACCGATCCGATGGGTAAACAGATTAAATATGAATATGATAGTCAGGGAGATTTAGTTAAAGTTACTGACCGAGAAAATAATACCACTCAGTTTAAATACAATAATGATCAACCTCATTACTTAGCTGAAATTATCGATCCCTTGGGACGAACTGGAATTAAGAACGAATATGATGAAAATGGACGCTTAACTAAAGTTTTCAATGGCGAAGGTAAAACTGTCCAGTTAGACTATAATCCAGATAACTCACTCTATACAGTTAAAGACCCTCTTGGTAATGCCACAACCTACGAATATGACCTGCGGGGAAATATTGTTAGTGAAATTGACGCTAATGGTGGCATTATTAAACGCACCTATGATGACAGGAACAATCTTCTCAGTGAAACTAATCCCGAAGGAGAAAAACTCTCCTACACTTATGATAGTAAGGGCAATAAATTAAGCGAAACCGATGCTTTAGGTAATGTCACTCGCCATACTTATAATAGCAACAATGACCTTTTAACGACAACTGATGCGCTAGGAAACGTTGTCACAAACACTTATGATAGTCGAGGCAATTTACTCTCTATTACTGGATTAAGTAATGGTACTATCACGCTTAATTACAACAATAATGGATTATTAACTCAGTTAACCACTGCTGAAGGAACAACCAAATATGAATATGATTTCCGAGGGAATGTTACCAAAGAAATTAATCCACTCGGACACGAAATTACCTATACTTATGATGGGAATGGTAATCGCTTAACAGAAACCCGTAAATTAACCACTGCTAACGGTATTCGTACCCTTGTTACCAAGACTGAATATGATAGCAAAGGTAATATCATTAAAGTTACCGATGCGGAAGGGAATATTAGCCAAACAATTTATGATGCTGCTGGACAAAAAATCAAAGAGATTGATGCTTTAGGTCGGGTTACTAAGTATGTCTATAGTGAGGGAGGACAACTATTAGAAACAATTTATCCTGATGCAACACCGCATAATGATAGTGATAATCCTCGGACTCGCAAGGAATATGATGCAGCGAATCGAGTAACAGCAGACATTGACGAATTAGGAAGACCTACTCAATACCAATATGATGCGTTAGGACGTTTAATTTATACTATTTATCCTGACTTAACCCCAAATGATAACACCGACAATCCGCGCAAAGAAACCCGTTATGATAAAGCTGGACGTGTTATTGCAGAAGTCGATGAACGGGGTAATATTACTCGTTATACTTATGATGATGCAGGACGAAGAACAGAAACTATTCTTCCTGATAGTACCCCTAATGATGATACAGATAACCCCAGAATACTTGTTACCTATGATGCTTTAGGTCGTCAAATTAGTCAAACCGATCCCTTGGGACGTAAAACCCAATTTGTCTATGATAATTTAGGTCGTCCTACAGGTCAAATCTTCGCTGACAATACCAGTATTTCTTCTACTTTCGACCAAGCAGGTCGAGTGATTGCCAAAATCGATCAAGAAGGTAACAAAACTAAATATGAGTATAACGCTTTAGGACAATTAACAGCAGTAATTGATGCGCTAAATAATCGCACTGAATACGGTTATGATGAATTAGAGAATCTCATTACTCAAAAAGATGCCAAGGCTAATATTACTAAGTATGAATATGATGGTATAGGTCGCCGAATTGCTACCCAATTGCCCCTAAATCAGCATTCTACCACCCAATATGACCAAGTAGGTAATATTGTTAGTACCACTGATTTTAACGGTGAAATTATCACATTTATCTACGATGAACGCAACCGACTAATCAAGAAAGCTTTACCCAATAATGAACAAGTTATCTATACTTATACCTTGACAGGTCAACGAGCCACAGAAACCGATGGTAATGGGACAATAACCTATCAATATGATAGCCGCAATCGCCTGTTATCTCGCCTCGATCCTGATGGGGTGAAAATTGAATACACCTATGATGCAGCAGGAAACCGCACTTCTGTTAACATTCCTTCTGGTAAAACTAGCTATACTTTTGATGAGCAAAATCGCCTGAAAGCAGTCACAGATTCCAGTAATGGGGTAACAACCTATACTTATGATTTAGCGGGAAATCTGATCAAAACTACCCTACCCAATGGAACAATAGAAACCCGTGAATATGATTTATTAAATCGCCTGCTGTATCTCCAAAATAGTAATAGCAGTGGCGTTATTAACAGTTTCCGTTATACCCTAGATAAGGTGGGTAATCGTCTGGCGGTTGTCGAACAAGATGGACGGAAAGTTAACTACGAATATGATGATATTTATCGTCTCTTGGAAGAGGAAGTGATTGATGGAACAACCCGCACGATTAGCTATACTTACGATGCAGTGAGTAACCGTTTAACCCGCAATGATTCGGGAGAAGGTAATACTACTTATGAATATGATCAGAATGATCGGTTATTAAAAGAAGTCACCAATGGTGTAACAACTACTTACACTTATGACAATAATGGTAACACCTTATCTAAGACCACTGGAACCGATAAAGTTAACTATCAATGGAATGCGGAAAATCGCCTAATTGGTTTGGATAATAATGGGGATGGTGTTAATGATGTCACTAATAAATATGATGGTGATGGCATCAGAATAAGTCAAAAGGTTAACGGCGATGAAACTCGTTTCTTAGTGGATAAAAACCGCGATTATGCTCAGGTGTTGCAAGAATATACACCGAGTAAGATTATTAAAGCGAGTTATGTTTATGGACATGATTTAATTTCTCAACTGCGTAATAGTCAGCGTTCTTTCTATCATGTGGATGGATTGGGAAGTACAAGAGCGTTAACGGATAGTAATGGTTTGGTGAGCGATCGTTATGCTTATGAAGCGTTTGGGGAGATTATTAAGCAGTTAGGAAATACGAAGAATTTGTATCTGTTTGCAGGGGAACAACGCGATCCGAATTTAGGTTTGGATTATTTACGAGCGAGGTATTTAGATGTTAATACAGGAAGATTCTTCGCAACAGATCCTTTCTCAGGAGTAATTCGACAACCAAACACTTTACATAAGTTTATTTATACAGGTAATAATCCCACTAACTTCATAGATCCTAGTGGTAAGTTTTTTGGTGGCTTCCTTGCGCCTGTATCACTGATGGAGATTTTCTCTTTTTACATTCCAGTTTTTCTTAAAGGCGCAAACTGGGCTATCACCGTCTTTTTAATGGAACCAGGATTTCAAGTTCGACAACTTGGGCTAGAGCTAATCATGAATGGTCTTGATGACTTTGGAAGATTGTTATATGAAGATGGGGCAAAAATGATTCAGCGTGCAGTTAAAATTGGAGAGGCTGGCGATAAATTAATACTGTTTGGCGAAGCAGCAATTGGAGCAATTAATACTTCAAGAGCTGCACTTCAATTTATTAGACAAGAACCAACAGTAATAAATACGATTAGAGTTGAGCGTGAAGTAAACATTCAGCAACTAGAGATTATTTTAAATCAAGCTGAAAGTCTAATTGCTCGATTGACTCAATCAAGCGTTCGAGTAGAAATGAATGAAATTAAAATTGTTACCCGGCAATTAACAAATACTGTTTTTGAAGCATATAAATTATATATGGCGGTAATATTTCCTACACATTTTGAATGATAGATCTTGTAGGGTGCGTTAGGCGGTGATAATCTCTGATAAAAAACCTAAATTAACAATCCGCGCCCCACGCACTAACTTCATCATTAAATTGGTGCGTTACGCTTTCGCTAACACACCCTACTGGACTGTTTCAGCTAATTTGGTGTATTAGAAAAATGCTATAAATTTTATAATCTAAGACTTTAAGCCGAAATCTATTGCCCTATTTTAGTTGAAACAGTCCACTACATTCTACATTCTAGCTATGATCCCTTGGGAGTATGACAACGACAAAATTTGAGAGTGCGCTGTTTAGGGGGAGATTGAACTAGAATTGAGTTTATGAACTTACAATTTGAGTGGGATAACGCCAAGGCAAAACTTAATCTCAAAAAGCATGGCATCAATTTTGAAGAAGCCAAGGCTGTTTTTCGAGATCCTTTAGCCTACATTTTTGATGATGAGTGGCATTCGGTCGGTGAAAAACGAGAAATTATTATCGGACACGATGACAAGAATCGTCTTTTAGTAGTTTGTTTTACTGAAAGAAATCAAATGATTCGTATTATCAGCGCACGTTTAACAACCAAAAAAGAACGCCAAGACTATGAAAGATACACAGGATTCTGAAACCAAACAAAATTTACAAGATGACCTACTTCCTGAATATAATTTTGATTATACTAAGGCTCATCCTAATCGTTTTGCTTCTCAGGTAAATGAAATAAAAATAACTGTCACCTTAGAACCAGATGTCGCTAAAGTTTTCAAAAATTCTGAAGATGTAAACAAAGCACTGCGAGCTATCTTATCCGCTATCCCTGAAAAATAAGCCTGATCTTGTAGGTTGGGTTGACAACGGAAACCCAACATCATCCCCCGATTATTCTTCATGTTATGGGTTGGGTGGCACTTCGTTTAGCTCAAACTGCGAATGATTTTTATTATCTTTGCTCATATAATCAGGAATCTTAACCCTATGCTCTGAAATTATGATACTCTAATCCCAGAGCTTGATTCAGAGCATTTGTAAGATTGTAATATGAGTATTAGCTGGAAAGAAGGAGATACCTTACCAAATGCAGATCAAGCCGAAATAGACTTGCGAAAGTTTACCGATTACTCATTGCAACCTAACAACCCTCAAAATCAAGGAAAATGGATGGGATTTGCCATGATAGGTTATTCTGTTGAAACTCAAGAAGGCCGTCAAATTGCAACTCAAGATATAATTCAACAAATTCGTCAAATTTTACCTTATGCACCAGCCTATAAAAGCAAAAATAATCCCTATGGTATGAGATTAAAAGTTACAATTAGGATCAAAGGTTTGAATGGAGGGCAAGGAAATTTAATCACAATCTGGCAAATAGATCAAGGCAAAATTATTCCTAGATTAATTACAAACTGGTTAGAAGTTTACAGCTAAAGGAGCAAAACATAATGAAAGCAAAAATTAATGATTCGATTCAAACTTTAATAGATATAACCGCCGATTTTTCAGATTTAATCATTCCTAAAGGAACAATTGGTGCAATAGTTGAATGCTATCCTAATCCTGAAGCATACGCTATTGATTTAATGATTTCTAATCCTAAAGTCATTGGTGGTTTTACTTATGAAAATGTAATTTTATCTCCTGAACAATTTATTGTTATTTCTTCTCAATCAATATCAGAAGATAAAGCAGAAAAATTGGTTCTTCGGTTTGTCCTATGCAACGGACAGGATTATAAGGAATGAAACTCTTATAGAGAAAGACATTTGGCGATTTTTGTCAATTGTTTTCGATCTAGAGCGAACTAATCAAACCAAGTAACGAAGAACCGAAAAATTGATATTCAATTAATCTTAAACACTGTATTGCGATCGCCGCTCTTGTAGGTTGGGTGATCGGTACTCAACCCAACATCATCCCCAGGATGCTCTAATCTTGTGTCGTGATCTTGTGATATTTTGATTGAGAGTGCGATGTTGAAGGCACTGCGTAGCAGCACGCTAATTCATAAATTATCAAAGGAGATTGTCATGAAAGGAGAATTCACCGCCATCATTGAAGCAGCAACAGAAGGGGGATACTGGGCGATTTGTCCTGAAGTCCTAGGTGCAAATGGTCAAGGAGAAACCATTGAAGAAGCCAAAGAAAGCTTAAAAAGTGCTATTCAACTAATTTTTGAAGATCGTTTGGCTGATATTCGTCGAGGACTACCGAAAGAGGCGATCGAGGAGACAATTTCCATTCCATGAAACGTAAAGAATTAGAAAAAAAGTTGCGTAAAGCTGGTTGTTATCTTAAGCGAGAGGGTGCTTCTCATTCTCTTTGGATTAACCCTCAAACTGGGGTCATTGAAGCTGTACCACGACATACAGAAATCAAAGAATTTTTAGCACAAAAAATTCTCAGAAACCTGAATGCCCAATAGTGCGATCACCCGATCTTGTGGTGCGATCGCCGATCTGGTAGGGTGCGTTCCCTGATGCAACCCTTGTTACTCCATTCGTTTGATGATGGGGAACGCACCAGCAAACACGGAATATTCGGTGGATTACGGTGTTGGGGGTTTGGGAAGGAAAATTTAGATTAAAATAGATAACAGATAATTAGCAAAGTCTGCTCATAATGCCGAATATTATCTGGTCGGATTACTTACAATATCGAGCCAAACTGAGAGGATTTGAACTTGCTAAAATAGAAGAGATTCTCAAATACTCTGGAGAAAGGTACTACGATACTGAAACGGGTCGTCTCATTGCCGTAGGCAAGCATGATAATCGTTTAGTAATTATTCCTTATGAATACGATGATAATTTTATAACTCCTGTCACCATTCATGCGACAACACGCCAACAAATTCGATTTCGCCTAACAACTGGGAGATATACTATCCATGAGTAACCCTAAAATGAGATACTTTGAACAAGAAGACATTCTTCATTTAACTATTTCTGATGAACCAGAAGCTAACAGTGTAGAAATTAATCCAAATATTACCGCTGAACTTAATGATTTAGGAGAATTAATTGGCCTAGAGATTACTAATGCTAGTTCTTTTATCCGAGATTCAATTTTAGAGTCAACCCAAGGAAAAATATTAAATTTGTCCGGCCAATGACTTATTGAGTGCGATCGTTCTTGTCGGTGGGGTTGGGTGCGATTGTCTTTGTTGATAGTGCGATGCCGAAGGCACTGCGTAGTGCGATGCCGAAGGCACTGCCTAGCAGTACGCCGATATTGTAGGGTGCGTGTTTGCGGCTACCAATTCTGTAAAAAAACGGCTCTTCGGTTTGTGTTATGCAATGGACGGGGTTTATAAGCGATGTAACCCTTATATAGAAAGGCATTTAGCGATTTTTGTCAATTATTTTCGATCTAGAGCGAACTAATCAATTAAGTCTCTTGCCAGATAAAGATTTTGTCGATTTATGCCCCCCTATCGAACCATACCAAGTAACGAAGAGCCAAAAAAACCAAATTAACAATCCGCGCCCCGCGCACCAACTTTATGATTCTGTGTTACCGAATAAGATATAATTGAGAAGCTGAAAATAGTTAAAGCATTATGAGTTACCAAAACATTATTACCATTGAACCTGGAAAACGAAGCGGAAAACCCTGCATTCGAGGGCTGCGTATAACTGTGTACGATATTCTAGAATATTTAGCGGGAGGAATGACAGAAGCAGAAATTCTTGAGGATTTTTCAGAATTAACTTCTCAGGATATCAAGGCTTGTTTGGCTTTTGCTGCTGATCGAGAGAAAAAATTATTTATCACCTCTTTATGAAACTGTTATTAGATGAAAATTTGTCAGATCGGATTATTGATAAAATAATTGATTTATATTCTGATTCTCAGCACGTCAAGACTTTAGGACTGATAAATACTGATGATGCACTTATCTGGGAATTTGCCAAATTCAACAATTTTGTAATTGTCTCTAAAGATGCCGATTTTCATCAGCGCAGTTTATTATATGGTCATCCACCCAAATTTATCTATCTTCGTATTGGAAATAGTCCCACTGCAAAGATTATCGAAATTTTAAGAGGTCATTTTTTAATTATTATTAAATTTTACAATAGTGAAACAGAAAGTATGCTGATATTAAGTTGAGTGCGATCGCTTGTCGATGGGCTAGAATTGCGATCAGAGTCAAATATCATCTTCAGTCAATCCTGAATCTTCGAGAATACCCTTTAATGTTCCTATCGGCAAATCTCGATTTCCATGTATTGGTATAACAATAATTTCAGAAACATTTTCTTGGGTGTAGATATGATGACTTCCTTTAATTCTTGCCAATTTCCAGCCAAATCTTTCAACGACTTTACATAATTTTTTCCCTGAAATTGATTTCATATAGAAATCTCCACTAATTGCTGATTCTCCTTTCGATCAAGTAATTTTTTGTCATGAGAAACTTCTAACCAGCCTTCTATTGCCTCTTTAACCATGACCATCAAATCATCATAATTTTCTGCCCAAGTATGACAACCAGACAAAGCTGGTACAGTTGCACACCAAACATCATCTTCTTGCCAGACAACCACTTTGATATTCATAATAAATATTTTTTATTGACTGAGATTTATTTTAAAAATAACATAAATTTGTTTTTTTGTGTAAGCCTGATCTTGTAGAGTGCGTGTTTGCGGCGATAATCTCTGACAAAAAACTTAAATTAACAATCCGCCGTAACGCACTAACTTTATTATTAAATTGGTGCGTTACGCTATCGAAAAGCTCACCCTACGAGTTAGTGCGCTCGCCTGTGGCTGGGGTTGAGAGTTGAATAGAGCAAATTATAAATTATTAAATCAAAATCGATGAGAACCATTCCCGTAACTTTAGAACAGCTTATTTCAGCAGTACAACAATTGCCGCCTAATCTGGTAGTGCGATCGCCTGATCGGGTAGAGAACAGGGACGTATTGCCTAAGACGGATAACGGAAGGTAGGGGTAAGTCACGACAAACCACTTTTCCGTTATGTTCTAGGGATTCAGCTTTTCCTTTCAACAATAAAACGATCGCGCGCCGCCAACTGGTAATATTTAGCGGTTCTTAGGAGGCATTCAACAGGAGAACCTTGCTCATAGGTGTCTGGAGATCGCTTGAATTTACCCCGAATGGTAGCACAGATCACTGAGATTGGAACCTATTATTCAGTGTTGGCGAAGTGGGGAGCTTTTTTCAGTTATCGGTAAACAGCCTTTCGTCCGGGGATGATGCCAAATCCCCTCATACCTCTTATTGCCAAGCGACGACCGACGAGCGATAACTAATTTTTGATAAGCTAAGAGACAGTAATTATAATTTCGTCGTCAATCCTATGATTTTACCAGGTAGTACCGTTCGAGTCACCAATCCCGATGATACCTACTATAAATTTGAAGGTTTAGCCCAGCGTTTAAGCGATGGGAAAGTGGCCGTTCTTTTTGAGGGGGGTAACTGGGATAAGTTAGTTACCTTTAATCTCTCGGAATTAGAAGAAGTAATTATTGCCCCCGCTAAAGGCAAAAAATAACCATGCGTCCACCCTTACCGCAATTGGCCACGGATAACCGCCATCCCGATCATATCGCCGAAGTTATCGAGACGACGACGACCGAGTTTTTGGCGCAATGTTTGGAACCAGAGGAGTTAAACTTTCCTTTTATGCCTGCTTTTGGTAGTTGGGTAAAAGCCTACGATGAAGAAACGGGTAATAAGATTTTTGGGATTGTCACCTTTGCCACCACTGCACCCATCGATTCGGTACATCGCGCTAGAGCTTTGGGGTTGTCTTTGGCTGAATTGCGGGAACAACAGCCGCAGATTTTCGCTATGTTAAAAACGGAATTTCGGGCAACTATTGTCGGTTTTGAAACCCTGCCTGGACAATTTAATGGCAATGGTTCCGGGCGAGGTTATATCTATCAATATATTCCTCCCCGTCCCCCACAAATTCATCAGGCGGTTTATCAATGTGAGTCGCTGGAAGTGGTTTATTTTAGTGAACAATTAGACTTTTTACGAATTTTATTACAGGTCAAAAATACTCCCGTGGAAGCTTTGGCAGCTGCTTCTATCCGTCAGATGTATCAATTGCGTCAAGCCGATCGACAATGGTTAGTGAATGTGGGCAGACAGTTAAGTGTTTTACTTAAAGATGATTATGATCGCTTGCGTTATATTCTCAGTCAAATTCATATTCACGCTTAGTTGATTCTGCGTTGCTGATTTTAATTAGGGTCTGCTGAATAAATCTAAAAACCTTGTTGGGTAAGACTTTTAGACTTTTTGTCAATCAAAAAGTACCAGGCATGGGAGTGATCAGGGGGAAAATTGAGGGACTTTCCCCACACCCCACACCCTACCACCACCGAAAAACTTTTTGCCGCAAACCCTAGTTAGTTCTAAATAGTTGACTAGACAAAAAATGTCGATATAATGAATGTTTATACGGTAACTCTCGCTATTTTCATCCTTGATTGTAAATTCTAGATAGTTTAATTGATCGCCCCTTAATAAAATGGCAATACAAACAACCTTTGCAGAGATTCTAGAAGCAGCCGAGCAACTTTCCCTTGAAGATCAAGAAAATCTCATTCATATTTTACAGAATCGTCTTCGAGATCAAAAAAGAACCGAGTTGGTTAGAGATGTTCAAGAAGCTCAACAAGAATTTGCACAAGGTCAATGTCAACCCATGACACCTGAACAAATCATGGAGGAAATTCTTTCGTGAATTTTGTTTTATTAGTGCGGATGATTATTGCGCTCAGTCTGGAGAAAACGAACCAGAATCAAGATAAAAAACCTAAGATGCTTCATTAACAGATATTTCAGCTTTTTTGAGGGCAATTTGCCATTCTAAGTCAGCTATTTCTCGATCGAGTTCGGCAATTTCACTATTAACTTGCTTTAAATCGGCGATAATTTCTTGTTTACTGCGTTTTCTACCGTAGATAGCCAGTTCATCCTCTTGTAATTTCTCAAGGATAGAGTCTAGGGAACCGGTTAAATCGGCCGAGGGACTATCCATAATACCTAAACGCATTAAGACCTGTACCGCTTTGACAACGTCTTGCTGATAGGCTTCTCTAGAAGGGTAATCTTGGGGTTTTTTGAGATTTAAAGCGTCAATGATATTCATATTCCATCTGCCCCATACAACAATTACAAGTTTTTGTCTGTTACAATTTATACAAAATGCCGTGGGATTACCCCGACTGAAAACTCAAATCCGATTAGTGATCACTGATCACTGATTACTGATAAGATTGTTACGAAAATATAAACACGAAATTCTATAGTTAGCCATGACCCAAAACGGAAGCTCGAAGTCGATCGTTGTCTCTCCCTCGATCCTATCGGCGGATTTTAGTAAATTAGGAGCCGATATCGAGGCTGTGGATAAGGCAGGAGCCGATTGGATTCACGTTGATGTGATGGATGGTCGTTTTGTCCCGAATATCACCATTGGACCCCTGATTGTCTCCGCTATTCGTCCCTATACGAAAAAACCTTTAGATGTGCATTTAATGATCGTGGAACCGGAAAAATATGTGGCTGACTTTGCGAAAGCGGGTGCTGACATTATTTCTGTTCACGCTGAACATAATGCTTCTCCCCACCTCCATCGTACTCTTTGCCAAATCCGCGAACTCGGCAAACAAGCGGGTGTGGTATTAAATCCCTCCACTCCCCTAGATTTAATCGAATATGTGCTGCATTTGTGCGATTTAGTCTTAATTATGAGCGTTAACCCCGGTTTTGGTGGCCAGAGTTTTATCCCGGAAGTTGTCCCCAAAATCCGTCAATTACGCCAAATGTGCGATGAAAGAGGCTTTGATCCCTGGATTGAAGTGGATGGCGGCTTAAAACCGGCTAATACTTGGCAAGTTCTCGAAGCGGGTGCTAATGCGATTGTAGCAGGTTCGGCGGTATTTAATGCCCCCGATTACGCGACGGCGATCGAAGGTATCCGTAACAGCAAACGTCCCCAACCTCAATTAGTCACCGTTTAATTGCCGCGGGGGTGGGTTAGCTGTTGATTAATTATCTTAGTATTGGCACTAACCCACTCTGTTGATTTGTTCTAAAACCTGCCGCCATAAACCAGAATTAGAGACGGCTAAAACTTCGCTAGAATCAGCTTGTAGGGGATTACCTGACCAATCGCTAATTATTCCGCCCGCACCTTCAATAATCGGGATTAAAGCACAAAAATCGTAGTATTTCAGGTCTGATTCTAGGATTACCATCGGCATGGCAGTGCAGCCAGTGGCTAACATCATATAGTTATAACAATCACCCCCAAAAGCGGTACGTTTACAGACGGTTTGCAGCTGACGAGCGATCGCTTGTTGTCGTTCTGTGATAAACATTAAGGGAGTGGTGGAGGCTAAACAGGCATTTTTTAAGACAAGTTCCCGATCTTGACGGTAGGGATTAACAATCATCCGGTTATTATAAAGACTCGCTTTTCCCTTCACTCCTAACCAGCGATCGCCTAAAATCGGTTGATCGACAATTCCTAAAATCGGTTGATTTTCTGCCACTAGGCCGATTAGAGTCCCAAAAATCGGTAATCCCTTGACAAAAGAGGATGTTCCATCGATCGGATCTAACACCCAATAACGACCACTTTGGGCGGGAATATTGGCTCCTTCTTCGCGAATAACCCCATCTTCGGGTAATTCTCGCCGAATAATCGCCACCATCGCCTCCTCAGCTTCTTGATCGGCGATTGTTACTATTGAGGAAACTTGATCGAGTTTTGTCTCGGTTTCTAGATGGGGCTGCCGAAAATAGCGCCGGATAATCTCTCCAGAAGCGTCCGCTAATTGATGAGCTAGTTGGATAGTGCGATCAATATTCATCAATAAAAGTTATCTAGGGTCTGCTGAAAAAGTTTTTCGGTGGGGGTTGGGGGTTGGGGGTTGG
>VYKN01000086.1_pt1 | contig 34221 bp, 26 predicted proteins | sample 5114581 | NCBI WGS metagenome assembly VYKN01 (sample SAMN12291810, study PRJNA351875) | freshwater metagenome | isolation source: freshwater lake | place: USA: Michigan, Baker Lake | collected 2011-08-08
GAGTAGGCTTTTTCCATGTCTCACATTTTAGCATATATTTGGTAAATGTGTTAATATTTAACAGTAAAGCCGTCGTAGAACGACGGGGTTTCAGACCCAAAATTTTCGATGATTGCCAAGAAAAGTGACAAATTATGCGATTTTGTTGAGAAATAATAATTTTTCTGGGCTGCCCAATAAAATTGACCATTTTCGGCAGGAGTCAGTAGCCGGTCGTCAGTAGCCGGTCGCCGGTCGTCAGGAGATTGCTTTTATTTATTCTCCCTTCTCCCCACTTCATAATTCATAATTCATAATTCATATGCTTTTTGATAAAAAGTTAAAGTGGTATTGCCGTAGCGTTTCTGACGACAAATGGTTAAACTTTCTAGATTAATTGCTTGCCAAGATTTGGGATTATGTTCCACAGCAATTTCCCCCAGAGAATCTAATAAATTAGATTGAGAGATGGCAGTTAGTACCGGTAAATATAACCCGCTTTCGTAGGGAGGGTCAAAATAAATTAAATCAAAACTTTTCCCCGCTAAAGTGGCTAACTTTGTCAGCACATCCCCCCGAATTACTTGGAATTGCTGGTGGGAAGTTGCTAAATTGCGCCAATTTTCCTTGATAATTTCGCCAGCGCGTCCTGATTGTTCAATTCCAATTACTAGACTCGCACCTCGACATAAAGCTTCCCCACCCATGGAACCATTACCCGCACAAAGATCTAACCAACGACAGCCGGATAATTTCTGTTGCCAGATATTAAATAAAGCTTCTCGCACCCTTGCTGTCGTGGGACGGGTTAATTGTCCTGCTAGGGTTTTTATGGGACGATTGCCGTAAATTCTCATCGGTTAAAAGGCAAATTCAGTTAATCTTTTTTGTAATAAATCAGGAAAAAGGGCATAGTATCTTTGATTGAGAGGAGAGGGATGGGGGAGAGGCAATAAAGTCACTTTCTTTTGCTGTTTTAATCCATCTTCATCGTTAGCGGTAAGGGTAACTAGCAGTTTTTTGGTAAAGCGTTCTTTATCAAGATAGAATTTATCTACTTCTTTGGGTTTACCGTAGGGTTCAAACCATTTAAAAGCTTCCGTGCCAAGGGTAATGATATGATCACCTTGCCAATAAAAAACTAGCAGTTTTTCTATAAATGGACGAAAACGATCTTTCACTTCCCCAGAATAAGCTTTATTACCCGGGGGTTTGTAGGGAACTGTATTAGTTAAGAAAATTCGATCGCACACCGATAATAACTCTTGACGATCATGGGATTTTCTCCCCTGCCAAGCTTGAAAAAATCCCTCTCTTACCATTCTACCGGCAGCCCCGATCAAAGGTTGTCCTGCATACACTTCATCTCGTCCTAAATCCCGGCCAAAAAAGCATAACTGACTAGCAAGATTACCACCATACAAAACCGGTTCAAAAGGGTCTTTTTTTGCCTCTTGGTAAATTAGGGTATCGATGGGAAAATCCTCTTTTTTTGCCTCTTGGTGTACCTGTTTAATTAGGGTTTTAATATCGGTCATTTCAGTTATCAGTTATCAGTTATCAGTTATCAGTTATCAGTTATCAGTTATCAGATGTGAGTTTTCAGTTCACTGTTTACTGTTTACTGATCACTGAAAAAAGCTTCTCCCCACACCCCACACCCTACACCCTACACCCCACACCCTACACCCTACACCCCACACCCCACACCCCACACCCTACTTCCCCACTTCACTCCTCGGTGCGATAGCCAAATTCTGCTAAAAGTGAGCGAGATTGTCGCCATTTTGGTTCTACCTTCACAAATAATTTTAAATATACCTCCCCGGCGATTAACTTTTGAATAGCCGATCGCGCGGAAGTCCCGATCGCTTTTAACATACTGCCATTTTTACCGATGACGATCCCTTTTTGGGAAGCTCGTTCCACGTTAATGGCGGCAAAAACCTTGGTTAAAGCGGGAGTTTCCTCGACGCGTTCAATCACCACTGCCACAGAATGGGGAATTTCCTGACGGGTTTGCAGTAGAATCTGTTCGCGGATTAATTCGCCCATAATAAACCTTTCCGGTTGATCGGTGACTAAATCGGGGGGATAGTAATAGGGACCGACTTCGAGGGAATCAATTAACAGATTTTGCAATGCTTCGATTCCCGTCCCCTCCAGTGCCGAAAATTTGAGCAGCGGCCAGTTATTTTCCGTCCCTAAGGCACGATAACTATCGTCTAGAGGTTGCAGGTCTTCCGGTTGCTGATCGGCTTTATTTAGCCCTAAAATCGTGGGAGTTTGGTTTTTAGTCAGTAAATCGGCGATATAGCGATCGCCACTACCCAAAAAATTGCTACTATCGACAACAAATAAAACTAAATCTACAGAATTTATGGCGTTTTCAGCATTTTTAACTAAAACTTTGCCTAATTCGTGATGAGGCTTGTGAATGCCGGGGGTATCGACAAAAATCATCTGGGAGCGCTCGCCGGTGACAATGCCGCGTAAACGGTTGCGGGTAGTTTGAGCGATGGGAGAAGTAATGGCGATTTTTTGTCCCACTAATTGATTCATCAGGGTAGATTTGCCCACATTAGGACGACCAATAATGCCAATAAAACCCGATTTAAAACCAGTCGGTGCGACGGGAATCACTGCCGAATCGAGATTAAAGGCTTGAGAGTTGATAAAATCGTTCATAATTAAAGAATATTACTTAAAAAATATTTTTACCCGTGCAAAGGATAATTTTGTTCTTGTTAGTATTCATTCTAGGCTGTAGTAACCATTTAAAATTATCTATAGCGGGAAATTTAAGCGATCGCTTAACCGATTATCCTCGCTGGATGACTAAACCGGTGGTTAGTTTTGCCAGCGGAGATTTAGTTTATCCCGATTGGATGGTAGGCAATTGGACTGTCACCAGTACCCTAATCGATTTAACCGCTCCTCTTGCTCCCCAGATTATCACACCTGGTTTTGAAAGTAATCGTCGTTACCTAGAACAATCGATCGAGTTTCCAGTGAGATTCATTGAGAAAGCTATGTCCAGACCGATAAATGCTGCCTTTTTATCCCCCATTATCAGTAAACCATCAACTGTGGCCGATCGATCCTTTAATGGTTTAGCAATTAGTCGCGCCTATTTAGGTAATCAATCGGTATTGTCGGTAAAAACTGACCCCAATAATCCCAATCGTCAGATTACCTTTTTACGGGGCGCTCATCAACTAATTTCCACGGTAATTGCCAGAAATAGCGAAACTCCTAGCCGAAATCAATTTATTGCCACAGAAATTATTCAACAAATTTTCCGGGGAGAAACCAATACTTATCTTAATGAGGTGGAAACCACCACCGCCTATCAGTTATTATCTCCTAATAAAATTCTAGGCGATCAGGTGACAGCCATTTATCTTTCCCCCCAATCGCCTGATTATTTCCAAGCGCCGAATCGTCCTGTGGCTTTGTATCGTTATCGCTTACAATTGCTGAAAGATTAATATATATCCTGAAAAAATCAAAAATCTTCCCTTAGGTGAGGAGACAGGAAGAGAAAAAGACAAGAGACAACTATCCTAGCCTTAACGAAGGCAGGAGGCCGTTTTTGTAACGGGGATTTATGCCCCGCTCCCAAAACTTTTCGCCTTAAGGCGAGGTTTTAGACCCGATTTTTTCGATAAATAATCAGTCTTTAATAACCAGATTTAGTATGATATAGAGGGTTTGAGATGCGCTCACCTAGGGTGGTGAGGATGTCAAACAATCATCAAAAATAGCAGCGGTTGCCCCCTAGTTCTATAATCAGATCACGGCTAATTTGATTGGCTATGGACCCTATTCATGTCTATCTCCCCACCCCGTTCGGGTTACACTTTACCAGTTTTTGCCTGTGCCAGTGCGATCGCATCTCTCCAGCATCTTCACGGCGAAAATGAGCTAAATTCCGTTACTTTTAATCTTTTAGAACCGCCAGAAGCCATTACTATTGCCATCGAACAAGTTGCCCGACTTAACCCCGATGCTGCCCTAGCCATCACCCGCAGCGAGCCGGGGGACAATTTAGATTTAACTAGAAATACCCCTATATGGGCGTTAGTAGAAAGAAAGACGGGTAATCAAGAGATAGAGATTGAAGGCGGCGAAGGAATCGGCATACAGGTTGATAATGGCGGAAAATCAGCTATCTATAGTTATGCCCAGCGTCTCCTACAAGAAAACCTCAGACCCCTGTTACTGCCCCAAGAAAGCCTGAAAGTGACGATTATCCTTCCAGAAGGCAAAAAATTGGCCTCAAGGACTTCTAACGCCGCTTTTGGCGTGGTAGAGGGATTATCTTTGTTGGGTACCACCGGCATTTCCCAACCCCTCAGCGCTCCCGGACAGTTAGAAATCTTTCGCGAGCAATTAAAAATTTTATCCCGTCGTTTCGATCGCTTGGTGTTTTGTATCGGGGAAAATGGCTTAGATTTAGCCCCTCAAATGGGTATTAATCCTGATATTTTGGTAAAAACAGCCAATTGGATCGGGCCGATGTTATTAGAGGCACAATTACAGGGAATCTCTGAAATTCTTTTGTTTGGTTATCACGGTAAATTAATTAAACTTGCCGGGGGAATCTTTCAGACTCACCATCATCTCGCCGATGGTCGTCGGGAAATTCTTACCGCCTACGCCGCTAAAATGGGTTTAGCTACCCCCCATCTCCAGCAAATTTTTGACAGTAGCACCAGCGAAAACGGTCTGGAATATCTGCGTCAATTAGACCGGCAAACGGGCGATAATTGGGTGGAACGCATCTATGGAGAAATGGCTAATACTATTGATCGCCGTTGCCAAGAATACGTTTATAACCACAGTAACGGTCATCTTAGGGTCGGTTGTATTTTATTCGATCGATCTCGTTCTTTGATCAGCAAAAGCGAAAATGGCCTTAAATTTTTGCAGAATCTACAAGTTACCCCCTAGTGACCGTGCTATGATCGTGGGAATATTTAGTTTTAAAAAATGAAACTAATAAGACTAGACAATTGTAGCTTATTTTCAGAACAATAGCCGATTTAGTTCACAAATCTTTAACCTTTTCCTGCCAGTTTCTTTTCTTGATCGCAGTGACAACTCAAACCCCCCTTCCCACCCCCCAAGAGACTTTGCCCTCAGAGTCCTTCACTAATAGCCTTAATCGTCAAATAATCATCATTCTTGACTTTGGCTCCCAGTATTCTGAATTAATCGCCCGCAGAATCCGGGAAACGAACGTTTACTCCGAAGTTCTCTCCTATCGTACCAGTGCCGAACAATTGGCCCAAATCAACCCGAAAGGAATAATTCTTTCGGGCGGTCCCAATTCCGTCTATGATCCTGGAGCGCCTCACTGTGATCCCGAAATTTGGAATTTAGGTGTACCCGTCCTCGGAGTTTGCTACGGGATGCAATTGATGGTACAGCAGTTAGGGGGCAGGGTAGAACGGGCAAAACGGGCCGAATACGGCAAAGCATCCCTATTTATCAACGATCCTACCGATTTATTAACCAATGTCGAGAACGGCTCCACCGCATGGATGAGTCACGGGGATTCCTGCGTGGAATTGCCCGCGGGTTTTGAAATTCTCGCTCATACCGATAATACCGATTGTGCGGCCATTGCCGATCACAAGAAAAAACTCTTTGGAGTGCAGTTTCACCCGGAAGTTGTCCATTCTGTGGGAGGAATCGCCTTAATTCGCAATTTCGTCTATCATATCTGCAAATGCGAACCCACTTGGACCACGGAAGCTTTTGTCGAGGAATCGATCCGAGAAATTAGGGCAAAAGTGGGCGATAAGCGAGTTTTATTGGCTTTATCCGGCGGTGTGGACTCCTCTACCTTAGCATTCCTCTTGCATCGAGCGATCGGTGATCAACTAACCTGTATGTTTATCGATCAGGGATTCATGCGTAAGGGTGAACCAGAACGATTAATGCAGATATTTAACGAGCAATTCCATATTAGAGTCGAGTATGTCAACGCTAGAAAGCGATTTTTAGCGCAAGTGGCCGGTGTCACGGATCCCGAAGAAAAGCGCCGTCGTATCGGCCATGAATTTATTCAGGTGTTTGAAGAAGAATCGAATCGTTTGGGACCCTTTGATTATCTGGCCCAAGGAACTTTATATCCCGATGTGATTGAATCGGCCGATAGTAATGTGGATCCCAAAACCGGGGAAAGAGTCGCGGTTAAAATTAAAAGTCATCATAACGTTGGTGGACTGCCGAAAAATCTCCGGTTTAAATTGGTCGAACCCCTGCGAAAATTATTTAAGGATGAGGTGAGAAAATTAGGTCGATCGATCAGTCTTCCGGAAGAAATTGTTCGTCGTCAACCTTTCCCCGGCCCCGGTTTAGCAATTCGCATTTTAGGGGAAGTGACCGCAGATAAATTAAATATTTTGCGCGATGCAGATTGGGTAGTGCGCGACGAGATTAATAAGCAGGGAATGTATCACGATTTCTGGCAAGCTTTCGCGGTTTTATTGCCTGTACGCAGTGTGGGAGTGATGGGAGATCAACGCACCTACGCTTATCCTATTGTCCTACGTTTAGTCAGCAGTGAAGACGGAATGACTGCCGATTGGTCGCGGGTTCCCTATGATTTATTGGAGACAATTTCTAATCGCATTGTCAATGAAGTTAAGGGAGTTAACCGCGTGGTTTATGATATTACTTCTAAGCCCCCCGGAACTATAGAATGGGAGTAGTATTGAATTATTGATTGATTGTTAGTCCCGTCCAAATATTGGGGCGGGATTTTTGCAGAATAGACAATTGAGGAGATTAATTACTACCATGGCACAGTTAGAGATGTTGGAAGAAATAGAAGAAGTGGATTTTGCGGAAGAAGAAGATGATGTTGAAGGAGAATCAGCAAACCAAAAAAAGCTACAACTCAAAGAAATCTCCGAGACTGTTGTTGCTGGAAGTGATTGGACTACCGCAACGATCCGCGATCAATTAATTCGAGAAAATATTCAACTTAATCCGCGCTTTCAAAGACGAGATGCTTGGAATATTACTCGTAAAAGTCGATTTATTGAATCCCTAATTCTAGGGTTTCCAGTCCCACAGATTGTCTTAGCTACTAATAATAAGGAAAAAGGGAAATTTATCGTTCTTGATGGCAAACAACGCCTACTAACAATTTTACAGTTTTATGGTGACAGTGCCACACCTAATAATAGTTTTACTTTAAAAGATTTAGAATTTCTAGATAATCTCAATGGCTGCCAATATCAGGATCTAAAAAATGACTTCAATTTGAATGATATCTTAGACCAACTGGATAATCAAACTATCCGCACGATTGTTATCCGTAATTGGAAAACGGAGAGTTTCCTCCATAAAATTTTTCTGCGTCTCAATCAGGAAAATACCCCTTTGTCTCCACAGGAATTAAGACAAGCATTACACCCCGGAGACTTTATTAATTTTTTAGATGATCGAGCGATCGAAAGTCAAGCATTAAAGAAAATATTTAAATCTTCCTATCCCGATTTCCGGATGCGCGACACTGATATATTATTGCGTTATGTAACTTTTCATTATTATTTATCTGATTATCGCGGTGATGTTCAGATGCTTCTAGATAAAACCTGTCAAAATTTCAATCAAGAATGGGAAAAACGCTCAGATGAAATTATCAATGTTGTTGATCAATTTGAAAAAGCTGTCCAGACAACGATTAATATTTTTGGAGAGAAAAACTTTTCCCGTCTCTGGCTGCCTGAATCGGCAACTTATCGAAGTCAGTTCAATCGAGCAATTTTAGATGTGATGGTTTTTTACTTTTGCGATGATCTAATTAGAGCAGCTGCCGAGAAAAACAAAGAACAGGTAGAAGAAGCATTTAAAAGTTTATTTCTTACTGCCGTTGATCGATTTAAAAATGCTGTATTAATTAATCCACATACTAAACAATCAACCTATGATCGTTTTCATTTATGGGGTCAAGCTTTATCAAAAGTATTAGATATTAACTTCAATATTCCTCAGATGGAAGATAACCGTATTATTTTTAAGGGGTTAAGATAGTTAGTTTTTTTATTATGCCGAAATCTCTGAGATTTAGACAACTAACCAAAGAATTAAATCGACTAAAAAAACAATTCCTACCTCGTAAATTCAGCGAGATAAATGACTATTCTGAAAGACAATTAGCTTTAACTTTTGCCTATCGAGTTTTTGCTCATGCTGAGATTGAATCTTATCTTGAAGATCGAGTTTGGGACACTGTACTGGCAGCAAAAAACATCTGGGATAATCAAGGTAAAGCTAGTCGAGTTTTGTTATGTGTAATTGCTTTTTCTGGTCAAGAAATGGAAGCTCCTCCCGACACCATTAATCCTCTTAAGGGCAACAAAAATGTCTCTCTAGACAAACTGAAAATCAATAGAAAAATTGATATAGCAATTAGATGTTTTAAATCAGTTATTGATCAAAATCATGGGATTAAAGAAACTAACCTATTAAAATTACTCTTACCAATCGGCATCGATAGTGATGATTTAGATCAAGCTTGGTTAGCAAACATGAATACTTTTGGAGAAGAACGCGGTGAAATCGCTCATTCCTCAGCAATAAAAACGAAACAAACTCCTAACCCTGCCGACGAATTAGAGAGAGTTAAACAAATTATTGAAGAATTAGAACGAGTCGATCAATTGATTACTAATTTGCTAAATTAATTGCCTAGAAGCATAGCATTATTACCCTTATTTACTGGACTGTTAATAAAACTTAAAGTGTTAATTATATCTGAAATACTGTATAATGACAGGCGGACAATAGAGAGCTAATCATTAAAGTGAAACATAGACCAATTGCGATCGATTTATTTGCTGGCTGCGGTGGGATGTCCCTTGGTCTAGAAGCGGCGGGATTTGATATTGCTGTAGCGGTGGAGTTTGATGCAGTCCATTCCTTGGTTCATCATTTTAACTTTCCCTATTGTCAAACTATTTGCCGGGATATAGCCAAAGTAACCAGTAGAGAAATATTAGAATTATTAAAACTCAAAGGCTATGCCACCGATGTTAGTTTAATTGCTGGTGGTCCGCCGTGTCAAGGTTTTTCACTTATTGGCAAACGACAAATAGATGATCCTAGAAATTCCCTAGTATTTCAATATCTGCGAATTGTCAAGGAAATTAAACCCAAGTATTTTATCTTTGAAAATGTCCCCGGCATGGCGACGGGTAAACATAAACAATTTTTAGAGGAGTTAATCTCTGAATTTGAAGCTATTGGCTATAAAATTGATCAACCAATTAAAATCCTTGATGCTAGTGAATACGGCGCACCGCAAAAGCGCAGAAGATTAATCTTAATTGGTAGTCGCAAGGATGTGACAATGGCCACATATCCTGCTGTTTTGTCAGGAGAAAAATCAGCTTTTACCACAGTTTACGATGCCATCTCAGATTTAGCAACAATACCAGCTTTTATCGGTACTGATTTAGGCATACCCGCATCAAAATTAGATTATAGTGGCAAGAGGAAAAAATATTCAGTGCAGCCAAGGGATATTTTTAAACTTTGCCATCAAAGAACAGTAGATACAAAAATATATGGACATATAGGCTCAGTTCATACCCAAAGATCAATTGATAGATTTATCGTAACCGAACCGGGTACAGTGGAGCGAAAAAGTCGCTTTTTAAAGCTTTCCCCCACCGGTTTATGCAATACTCTCCGCGCCGGAACAAATAGTGACAAAGGGGCTTATACTGCTCCTAGACCTATTCACTATTCTATTCCCCGTTGTATTACTGTTCGAGAAGCTGCCAGACTGCATACATTCCCCGATTGGTTTCAGTTTCACCGCACAATATGGCATGGTTTTCGTGAGATTGGTAATGCGGTTATTCCGCTATTATCGAAAGAACTTGGTGATGCTGTGATGAGAGCAATGAACGTCAATACTGCCAATCTCAACCGAGTTATTTTAGAAAAAATGCCGGTCGAATTATTGCTATATAATATGTCTCAGGCATCAAACTATTGGGGAATCTCTGATGATGTTATCCCGAAAAGAAAACGATGTGTCTCTCAAATACTGGTCAGTATTTAAATTATACCAAATCCGTTTTTAATAGTACGATTAACTGCCTTTTTATTATTCGGTTACTGTCCACCAAGCGAGAGCAAAAGCCTGTTCTTTCTCGTTAACTTGTTGACGATATTGAACCCGAATTTTATACTTTCCAGAGGTAGGAATAGGACAAAAAATATGCTCTAAACTATCACTATCACTCAGGGAAGCACAGGTGTATTTAGTATTATTATCCTCCTGGGCAGGTAAAAGATAAACATCTAAATTATTCAGTCCGCGATCTCGGAAACTTTCATCGATATCATAGAGATTATTGCGATTAGTATCGATTAATTCTACCAAACGATCCCATGCTAAAGTTATCGAGACAAAACTATTAGCTTTTAATGGCTTCTCTAGGGCATAATCTTGATAATCATTAGCCATAACTGTACCGTAATCCCAACCAATAGCAGGAATAGATTCTGTGGCTGACCATTGACCATTACTAAACTGTGTGTAGGCGCGAAAAGTGTTAAGATGTCCCGTCCCCATCTGCATATCTAAAGGAATTTTCGGGTCTTTATAAGCATCGGACTCTAACCAAGTTTTTTGGTCCTTAGTTAAGACCGTCCGTCTCATACCTAATAATAAACCATCGCCCGTATCTTTAATTTTATCGGCAGCATTAAGCATCACTGCTTTCATCACCTGATGACGACGAGAATCGAGACTCCAATGGGGATTTTTTTGATTAATTTGTTGATCGCCGTATTCTTGTAAAAGCGCCACCGATGCCGTAATATGAGGAGCGGCGAAACTGGTGCCACTAACAGTATTTAATTTACCTTTGAGGTCATAAAGCTCTATTTTATTGCCGGGGGCAACTAAATTAATTGACCGTCGCGAACCATCATTAATTTCCCGTTTAATTAAACTGCGGCCAATACCCACCGGCAAAGCACTAATATTAGCAAAATCAACTTTAGTGAATTTTCCTTCTCTTTTGGCTGTATAAGCGGTGGTAATGCCGTTAAAATGATCGGTGGGAATGGGAATTCCTCCCTTACCTTGATTGCCAGCAATTACATAAAGAACATCATCAACTCGCGATGACCAATCAACACATTGAGTTAATAAAGCTTGACCATCTAATTTTGCTTCCTGTCTTTGATCTCTTTGCAAAGATTCCCCAAAACTAAAGTTAATCGCGCGCACATCACCGCTATTTTGTCGGGCAATATTTTGACTAGCAAGACATTCTTCCGGTTGTCCGCCGCGTCGCAAAGAACCCACCGCACCCGAATATAATCTCGCTTTTGGGGCAACTCCGGGGATTTTTTTATCATCACTGACCATCACCGTTGCCACCATAGCGGCGTGATTATCGAGATAGGTGTTGGGTTTGGCAATTTGATCGCGAAAAAAAACACCGGCTAATTTATAGGGAGGTTGCCAAGCTGCCACTTTATCATAACCGAACTGAGCCGGTCGGCCAATTTCCACTTGACCGATGGCAATTTTTCGTCCTAATAAATTATAGGGTTCCGCCCGCAGGCGATCGGCATAAATTCCCTGTTCACCGATGGAATTAGAAAGAACTAGGGAAGGAAGCAGAATTATCGTTACTACTAACCCGACGACAAACCAAAACCCTCTTTTCATCATCAGCAATCCTGCGGCGGTAAGGTGATACCGATCCATTCTAAGACAGAAATCTCAGAAAATACCCAAATCTCTTTTTTTGCTAGGCGGGATGGTAATAAAAAGCCACTGCCAAGATTAAATAGGTGGCTAGTAATAGGGTTCCATCTAACCAATTGGAACGACCAGTAAAGCTGATTAAATTAGTGACAACCACCGCGACAATCAAAGCCACCACGTTAAAGGGATTAAAATTTAAATCCATCGGTTGCTGCCAAAATTGACCGATAAAAACTAATAAAGGGGCCACGAATAAAGCCACCAATAAACTATCACCCATAGCCACGGAAACCGTTAAATCCATCTGATTTTTTAGGGCTAATTGAGTGACGGTAACTATTCCAGAAACATCGCTAATTAAAGGGATGAAAATCACCCCGATAAAGAGAGGAGTGAGATTAAATCCTTCCATAACCGATTCCACTACATCAACAAATAAATCCGACTCATAAGCTACAGCTACGGTGGAAGTAAGCAGCACAAGTAACCAAATCCAGACTTGAGCTTTTTCTTCCTCACTAACCTGATTGTCAGGGGTATTTTCATTACTTAATCCCACTTCGTAGAGATAACTATGGGTTTTGAGGGAAAATAATAAAGTTAACCCGTAAACTATTAATAAAACCGTGGCAGTGACTAGGGAAAGACTGAGAATATCGGCAACTTCCACCACGTTAGAAGTATATATTACCAAAGTTGGTAAAGCGATCGCTATTACTGCTAAAGTCATAGAAGAACCATTTACCCGCGCTAAAATCGGTTTAAATTCTTGCTCTTTGTAGCGAATTCCTCCCGTGAGCATTCCCATGCCCATAAATAATAATAAGTCGCTGAGAATACTACCGGTAATACTGGCTTGTACGATGTCCACCAAGCCTTTTTTTAGGGCAATTAAGGCAATAACTAAAGTGGTGGTATTGCCGAAGATAGCATTAACTAATCCTCCCAAAGTTGGCCCGGTGACTACGGCAACTCTTTCCACAGCCGTACTTAACCAAATTGACAGGGGAATGATCGATAAAGCGGCAGTGATAAAAATAGCTTGATCTCCCCAATTAAGACGACTAGCGACCACCGATAGGGGAATAAATAATAGGAAAGCAAAGGAGACAATTTTTCTTAAATTCATGGGTTATTAATGGCGATTTCTCCCACCATTCCCGCTGCAGCATGACCCGGAATAGTACAGATTAATTGATACTTACCGGTTTTGAGAGGAACTATTACCCATTCTGCTTGTGCATTAGGTTTTAATTCTAGTTCGTGAATCGCCCCTTTAATCTCCACTTTTCCCGCTTCAACTTTCTGCGTCCAACTAGCATCGGCGAAGTCTTTAGCGGTAAAATAATGTTTAGTGGGACTGGGATTATCGAGAATTAATTTGTATTTTTGTCCAGCAATAAAGTTTAATTGACTAGGAAAGAATTTTAATTCTCCTTGTCCGGATCCTAGACTAATTTTAACTTCTAGAGGGGCGGAGCCGGCGAAGGCCGGAAAAGTCACTAACCAACAACTAACTAAAACTATTACTACTGCCACAAATTTTTGATAGATATCCTTGGCAGCGACGTAGGGATTAGAATTCATTTTGCTCCTCTGGCTTATAATAGAGAAAATCTGGCGGCTTTGACGATAATTTTAGAACAAGCGGTGATTCTTACCGGCTCTCTTCCTTTCCATCCCCTAAAAGTCCCTTGGTTATGGTTAAAACCACGGGACTTCTAGCCACTGTTAGTTAAATCGACAAAACTAATCTAAGCTATCGGGAGAATGGGGATAAAGTTGTTCTGCTTCTGGACAATCTTCCGAGACATTAATATCAGGATTCGTCCGCGACACCGAGGCCAGTTTTCTGCTAACCGCACCAATACTTTCTAAACGCACCATTTCTTCCCAAGAACTAATCTCGTCTTCTTCTTCTGTTTCGTAGCGAATGGTGACGAGATCGCTTTCTAGATCGATAATACGAGCATTATCAATCCATCTTTGCTGATCGCGCAAGAAAATGCAGACTTCCTGACCATCCATACAGAATTGATAAATCTTGCGGTGTAACATATAATTGCTCCTAAACAGCTTCTTTTGTTGAATTCAACTAACGGGAAGTTACAAAATGCCAATCTCGGCAATAGCTCAAGAATTCCCGTGGATAAGACAAAAGGGAGGAAAATTCCGCTAGTAGTGGCAAGAATGGGTAAGAAAAGTCAGGTTTCCAGTTTGGGACTACGTTCTTCAAAGACATCGATTCGATTAATAGACGGCCTCGGCGATTCACTAAAAAATCGCCCTTATAGAGTCATTGTGACATAAATTTTCACTTCCTAACAGTATTCCTGGATGGAATCGGGAATAAGGTTTAGGGATGAGGTTAGAGGCCAAATTTCAACCCCCCGACATTTGAGATAAAAAATGGCTGTGAGCTTACAGCTACTTCAGGGTAAGCGCATCTTAACGACCCTTGACAAAATGAACTTTATGTGAGTTGCTTACCCTGAAAGCACTTCAGGCATATTTGAGGAGAATTTGCCATCTCAATTGTCAATAGCGTTTGAGATGCGCTCACCCTGGGTTGGGGAGTGGGGAGACGATGCCAAATCTGGTTATACTTCATATTTATGAGAAACGCTATATTCATTTCAATCAGTCCGAAATAACTAAATAAACGGCTCTTCTCGACTTTGTGTGATAATTTTTGCTTATGGAATCGTGAAATGCTTACTAGGCAACACTTTTAGGACTATTTTGTGGAAAAAACTATCAGTATAGACCTCGTTCCTATTATAGAATCTTTTATCTCTCTTATTGTAATTCTTCGGCGAGGGGTATTTTTGCCATTTCTATTAATTTGAATACTTTCAATAATAGCATTTTGACATATTTTTTTCTTTTCACTGACTAAAAAAACTTTTTTACCGACTTCTAGTCTTTTATTGGATTCCTGTGGCTCATCTAATATTTTAACAGCGCAAACTTGTGGCTGTTGATACCACTTGACAACTTTACCGATCTTTTGAAGCTTTCCTATCTCGATCTTCCTATAAACAAAGTAATAAAGAACTAATTCACTTATAGCTTGACATATAGCTTCGACAAAATCACATAATTTTAGTAAATCATTGGCATTGAGAACGGTATCTACTTTACCATGAGCAGAATTATTACGAAGTTCGATAAAATTCTTTAATTCCTTTTCCACACTACGCTTATCATTATTGTCAATAAAAATCTTAACTTTTTTATGATTTTCTATCCACTGCCAAGAATCAGTTGCCGATATGCCAGCATTGGCTAAAAGTTTGGTTAATTGCTCTTTTCTAAGATTCGCTTCATGTAACAAAAAAGCAGCTGATGTGAGATTATATCTGCTTGTATTTTCGTATTCAGTATCAAATAAATTTTTGATAATGTCCCTCTCTGAAAGAGAATCGAAGCGATTTCTTTTATATTCATTACCCAGTAATGTAGCACAACCTGTCTTATGCTGATTTCTTACAGATTCGGGTAAATCTTGATAGCAGCTATATAATTGAGGCATCAAAATAATCCAATCTCCCACTAGATTTTCGACAAAATTTTCGTAAAGAGCATATAACCTTGTGATAGATGAACAATGATCGTTAACTAGCCACTTGTCTCCTAAAGGAGCATTTGCTTGAATATATTTTAAATCTTCTGTGTTGAGTTGTGAAGAATTATCCGCAATAATTTCTCTAAGTTTTTCACTGATATTAATTATTGATCGAATGGTGTTTATATCATCATTTAGGTTATTTAAAAGTCCTTCAAACATTCTCAAATACTCTGCTTAAGAACTCGTTGAATCAGAGAATTAAAAATTTGAATACGAGCTTTAAAATCATCTTTAGTGCTTCCTTCTCCAGTGAAAAGTCCTTTTTTAAATGTTTTACCTTCATGAGTAATTCCGTGGTAATCTTGAGTACATAAGTTGATAGTTTCCTCAATTATCGCTGATTTTTTAGTAATTAATTCTTGACGATAAGATAAATGGTTACTGAAACTGATCATCACTGCATCATAGTAAACTTTATAAGCTCGCGATTTATACTTTTTGGCTTTACTATCGAAAGGCTTAAATAATTGATCCTGATAAATGCTAGATACTAACTCTATAGTCTGGTTAAATATTTGCTTGAAATCTTTGATGTTTTCGTCGGAAAAATCAAGACTTTTTTTCATCATATAATTATCCAAATATTTAGATAAGTTACCTGTATATTTGTCAATATCCCTTAGGGCAAAAAAACGGAGGATTAATTCTACATCTTCCATATTTTTATAAAATCCATTTTTTTTAAGTTCTTCTTGATTATCAATAGGAATATCCCAAGCTTTAGCAAAAATAGGATTCTCGGAAAGCTTGAATAAAAGTTCATTGAATTTCCCAGAGTAAATACAGTTTCTTATTTCTTGGCGACTCAAAGATACACCTCCTGTATTGAGGCGTTCAAAAACCAGTTGTTTTAAAGATAAAGCCTCCTCTGCATCCGATAGAGACTCGGTAATAACAACTATAGTTGAAATGGCGCGCCGATTGATACCATCTTTGATTTTTGCAGGAAGACTTTCGTAGTTTCTTCCTTCTAATTCAGGCCAGATCTCTAACCCTGTTAATTTTAATTTGTTGTTATAAAAATTCTGAATTGCTGTAATTCGTTGTTGACCATCCATTACTTCATAGGAGTTATAGGAAGCTTCGTAGAGAATCAGGGGAGGCACAGGAATATTCATCAAAAAAGATTCAATCAGTCTTGATTGTTTTTGTTCGTCCCAGCGATCTCGTCTCTGATAGAAAGGACGCGTTTCCATATAGTTAGGCTTATTTAAAGACTCAGCAAAACTAGGCAATTTTTCTCGATTCATTTCTAATAATATTCTTCGTTCACCTTGTTCATATTTTTCATTAATTTCATTATCTGATAATTTTTTAACATCCTTTCGGGAACGTTTTTGCCAAGGATTTGTTTTAGTTCGTGAGATTGTCATAATTTCCCACCAGAGGCGTACAAATTGATATGACTGGACTTACCTCATTCATTTTTAAGCATAGACTGAGGATATATAGGAGAATCAAGAGTTATTGGTAATCTTCCCAGATAACTCTCAAAAGTTAATTCTCTTAAATTGGTAACTGGTCACTGATAACTGGTAACTGATAACTTAGGATTTTTGGCTGAAATAGGCCTCTAGCGCCTCATTGATGATTTGATTCATCGGCCGTTTTTCCGCTTCCGAAGCTTCCTTGAGACGGACAAACATTTCATCGGGGACGCTGACACGGTTTTGATTTTTACGCACGCGTTTCGGTTTTGATTCAGTAGTAGTAGTTTCGGTCATTTTAGGTGTGTAGGTGGCTGAAAATGCTTGTAAAGCAGGGAAATTGACTCGGTGACAGAATTCTCCGAAGGTTTCGTTATTTTGTTGATCCTGTTGGAAGTAAACAAAAATCGGTTCTAAGACCTTTTCTAGATCATCGATCGCCATTTTATCCAAATAGGGGCGCGCTAGTCGAGTTTGATCGGCCGTTCCCCCTAACCAGAGTTGGTAGGAATTGGGAGCGCTACCCACAAATCCTAATTCTGCCATATAGGGACGCGCGCAGCCATTGGGACATCCTGTCATGCGGATGACAAATTCCTCTTTGGTTAATCCTAAGCGATTAAGCAGAGTGCGAATGCGTTCAATCACGCTGGGTAAAATTCTTTCTGACTCGGTAATCGCTAATCCACAGGTGGGCCAAGCGGGACAGGCCATGGAATAACGGGTTAAAGGGTCAATTTCGGCGGGATTGGTGATAATTCCCTGTTCTTTCAGGATCGCTTCCACGGCTTCCTGATCCTTGGGTTCAATTTCGTAGAGAATGATATTATGGTTAGCCGTCAAGCGCATGGGCAACTGAAAACGCTCGATAATCACTTTTAAGGCGGTTTTTAGCTGAAAACTGCCCTCATTTTTGACCCGGCCATTTTCTACATGAAGACCATAAAATAATTTTCCGTCTCCCTGTTCATTCCATCCCAAAAAGTCTTGATATTTCCAATCGGGGAGGGGTTGGTAGGGTGCGATTTTTTGGCCGAAATAACCCTCAACAGTGCTGCGGAATTTTTCTACTCCCCATTCTTCGAGGATATATTTCATTCTGGCATGACGACGATCGCCGCGATCTCCGTAATCCCTTTGGGTTGCCACGATCGCTTTTACCAGATCGTACACCTCCTCTTTGCTCACATAACCGATCGCATCGGCCATTCTGGGGAAAGTTTCCTCCTTATTGTGAGTCCTTCCCAGTCCACCCCCCGCAAGGATGTTAAAACCCTGTAATTCCCCGTTTGCGTCGGTAATCACCACCAAACCGAGGTCATTGGTGTAGATATCGATGGAGTTGTCTCCCGGCACAGTGACACCGATCTTGAACTTACGGGGCATATAATGTTGACCGTAGATCGGTTCGATGGGATCATTTTTGTTAATGCCATTTGTATCTTTTTGTCTCGATGCCTTGACGGACGGCGCTTCTTCTGCACTGATAACTTTTTCGCCATCGAGCCAAATTTCGTAGTAGGCTCCAGTTTGGGGAGTGAGCAAATCGGCGATATTATTGGCATATTCCCAAGCATAGCCGTATTCGGGGCGATTTTTGTAGGGGGCTGGCGGTGCGGTGACATTGCGATTAACATCACCACAGGCCGCTAAAGTGGATCCCATACTGCGGATAATTTCCCCGAGGGTTGCTTTGAGATTTTTCTTTAAAATGCCGTGTAATTGGAAGCCTTGGCGGGTTGTCACCCGTAAAGTGCCGTTACCATAGCGATCGGACAAACTATCGAGGGTAAGATATAGTTGTGCGGGAATAAAACCCCCCGGACTGCGGGTACGCAACATCATTTGATAGTCTTTTTCTTGACCTTTGGTTCTATGGTCGCGATTATCCTGTTGATAGGAACCGTGAAATTTGAGAATCTGTACCGCCGCATCGGTAAAATGGGTTGTATCTTCGAGGAGTTCACTGGCCAAAGGTTCTCGTAGATAATTACTGTGTTCTTTGATACCTTCGACTTTAGAAACCTTGGCGGTAGGAGAAATAGGAGTTGTAACCATCGTCTAACAGCACGATAACCTGTGGATAGGTCTTAGGAATAGGAATTTAGACAAGCTCGATCGATCCTAAGAAGTTTTACTAACATGATCTCTAGAGTTCGTTCCAGACTCTGAGGTTAACAGTAGCGATCGAGACATCAATTCTATCTTAGCTTCTTACCGTCCCCTGCGAACGCCATCTACCGATCGACTTTTTATGACCAATTCTCCCAACATTAAAACGGTTATTAGTCAAGAACCCTACATTATTCTTAACAATCAGGGAGAAATTCTCCCTTCTATTAATCTGAGTCGTCCTAATTATAAATTGGGGCGGGATGGTCAACAGGTGGATTTAGTTGTTCCCCAACACTGGACGCTGGTGAGTCGAGTACAAGCTTGTTTTCGTCGTCAGGGAGATGATTACTATATCCACGATGGAGACGGGACTAATCCTAGTTCCAATAAACTTTTTATCAACAATCGCGTGATTACTCCCAAAGATGGCTATCTTTTACAAAATGGGGATGAGATTAATATCGGTCAAGATGTCAAAAATTCGGTCAAGATTACCTATTATCATCCTAATCAACAGGTAAAAAGCCCACCTTTAGCTTTTAAATCGGTTTCCCTAAGCAATCGCAGTGTAGTTTTAGGACGAGATAATACCGCGACTGTGGTTTTAGACGCGCCGACAATTTCCCGACAACACGCGATTATCGATAGCGATAACCAGAATCGTTATATTCTCTACGACAAAAGCACCAATGGAGTCTTTATCGACGGAGAAAAAGTATCGGGTAGTGCCATTTTAACTAATGGTTGTACGGTGAGAATCGGACCCTATAGTTTTCGGTTGCAGGGAGATGAATTAGTTTTATTAGATACAGGGGATAATATCCGTCTAGATGCCGAAAATATCGTCAGGATGGTGCGGGATAAAAAGAAACAACCCTTGATAATTCTCAATCATATCTCCTTACCGATCGAACCGAGTCAATTAGTGGCGATTGTTGGGGGAAGTGGTGCGGGAAAATCGACTTTCTTAAAGACTTTATTGGGAATTGAACCTACCACCTCGGGAACTGTTTATCTGAATGGGGAAGAGCTGCGCCAGAATTTTAATATCTATCGCACCCAAATCGGTTATGTTCCCCAATACGATATAGTTCACAGGGATTTAACTGTGGGAGAAGTGTTGTATTACGCTTCTAAATTAAGGCTACCTCCCGATCTTAATTGCCAAGAAGTGATCGAGAAAACCCTGCAGCAGGTGGAGTTATTAGAAAGAAGAAATACTTTAGTCAAAGACTTAAGCGGTGGTCAATTAAAAAGGGTGAGTATTGCGGTAGAATTATTAGCCAATCCCAAATTATTCTTTTTAGATGAACCCACCTCGGGATTAGACCCCGGTTTAGATAAAAAGATGATGGAATTGCTGGCAAAATTGGCCAAAGAAGGCAGAACAATTCTCCTAGTCACCCATGCTACTAATAATATCAATCTCTGCGATCGATTAGTTTTCCTCGGTCAAGGAGGCAATTTATGTTATTTTGGTTCTCCGGGGGAGGCCTTAAATTTTTTCTCTTTACCTCAGGGGGATTTTGCCGATATTTATATTCATCTAGAAACTAGGGAAAAAGTTGAGCAAGAATGCCAACGTTTTCAACAATCCGACTACTACAAAAATAATATTGAAGCAAGAATCGGTAAAATATTTCAGCAAAATCATAGTAGGCCGCAACAGGTTCAACAATCTTTTTGGCAACAACTACAGGTTTTATGTCAACGCTATAGCCAATTAATTATCCGCGATCGGTTTAGTTTAATTTTATACCTATTAACCGCTCCGATCGGAATTTTATTAATGGCCGTGGTTTCAGGGGACAAAAATCCTTTATTTTTGGGAGATAATCCCAGTTTTGAGCAGGCCATCCAATCCGCACCTTTAGCCTTAAAAACTCTCTTTGTTTTTACCTGCGCGCAATTGTGGGTAGGTTTTGCCTGTTCCCTACAGGAAATTGTCAAAGAATCAGCAATTTATCAGCGAGAAAGATTAGTTAATCTGGGATTATTACCCTATTTATTGTCAAAAATTCTGGTTTTAGCAGCCTTAGCTTTTCTGCAAACAATTGTAATTACCTGCGTGATATTTTTGCGATTTACTGACCAACAACCGGAATTAATGACTTGGTTAATTGGCTGTTTTATTACCACATTTTTAACTATATTTGCGGCGATTAATCTCGGTTTATTAATTTCTGCTGGCGTTAGTAATATCACCCAAGCAAATAGTGCCTTACCTTTAATTTTAATCCCTCAGATTATCTTTGCTGGGGTATTATTTAGCTTAGAAGGTCTGGGGAAATATCTATCATGGTTGATGATTAGTCGCTGGTCGATTGGTGCCTACGGGGTATTAGTAGAGGTGGAAGACATGATTGCAGAAGCGAAAGAACAAAATACTTTTAATTTCCCTTTACCCTTTGAGGATACCAATCAAGTTTATCAATTATCTATCAATAATTTGTTATTGAATTGGGGAGTATTAATTCTTCATTCCCTTATTTATTTTCTCCTTACCTATTGGTTGCAAAAAAGAAAAGATATTTTATGATCTGAATTATGAATGATAACTGATAACTGATAACTGATAACTGATAACTGATAACTGATAACTAACCCTACTTAAGTTAACTTCAGATCAAGAGCGATCGGACATTCCACTTTCGTTCCCCCTAAACCGCAGTAACCGCCGGGGTTTTTCGCTAAATACTGCTGATGATAAACTTCAGCATAATAAAATTCAGGTGCGTCGAGAATTTCCGTGGTAATTTGACCGTAGCTCGCTTGATTGAGAGCTTCTTGGTACATTGATCGGGATTTTTCCGCTAATTGCTTTTGCTGGGGACTATAGGTATAGATACCCGATCGATACTGGGTTCCCGTATCATTACCCTGACGCATCCCTTGGGTGGGATTATGACTTTCCCAAAAGACTTTTAGAAGTTGTTCGTAGGAAATCACACTGGGATCATAGACCACTAAGACCACTTCATTATGCCCGGTCATGCCGGTACACACTTCCTGATAGGTGGGATTGGGGGTGATACCAGCCGCATAACCTACGGCCGTGGTGTAAACTCCTTCTAATTGCCAAAATTTCCGCTCTGCTCCCCAAAAACAGCCTAAACCGAACATTGCGCTTTCCATACCGGCAGGAAAGGGGGGCTGCAAAGGATGACCGTTAACGTAGTGGGTGCTAGGTACGGGCATTTTTTCCGATCGCCCGGGTAGTGCCTCCCTTGCTGTGGGCAAAGTTAATTTTTTTCCGAATCCGAATAACACCATAATAAGAATTTGTCCAGAAAGTTTTACCTTACTTTACATTATCGCTTAATTTTAGGGATTTCAGTGATCGGTGATCAGAACTGAGGCTGCAGCTCAATTTTTGTCAATCCACTGATACCATTTTTCTAAAGTAATGGCAGAGATGGTTAATTTACCTTCCCCCCAACCCCGGTCCGGCGAAGGGGAGAGGCGAGTAGGATGCCTGCCACGAATAAAGAAAAATGCTATCAGCTAATTACTTTGAGAGTTAAGCAGTAAGCGTTGGGGTTGTTGGGTTTCGCTTTTTCAATCGAATTAATACGTTTTCTCCCAAGTATTGTTTCGCTCAAACCAATCTACGAGACTGCTCCCTAATTAGATTTAATTGGGCTAACCTACTTCCAAATTGTGTTAGCATCAGAGATAAGTATAAAACAGCCGAACGATTAAAGCGGGACTATTGGCTCTATATAGTGTTTAACTGTGGGATGATGTCGGAAGTTTATGTCATTCGAGATGCGGTTACGCTAGGACGGCAACCTGTTACAAGCATTGAACATTATCAGCTTGGACTAGAGGCAATTCTACGGCAGGATGAACGGGAATGAAGATCAGCAAAATTCAGATTAAAAATTTTAAGTCTTTTCAAGATGTTACCGTAGATCTAGATCCTGATTTTAATGTCTTTACTGGGGTTAATAATTCAGGAAAAACCAATTTGCTAGAGGCGATCGCTCTTTGGCATGAGTGTTTTAATAAGCTAATTCGACAAGCGGGCAAAGGATATAAAGAGTTATACAAAAAAGGTGATTATATTCTCGGTCATACAACAGAAAAATATTTTCCTTACGAAACTATTAAAACGGTTAGAACTTCAAATATTGACGATATTTTTTATCAACGTGATACAACTGCTCCTATTGAATTATCTATTAACTTAAATAAAGTAGATATAAATTTAGAAATTGGTTTTTATATCAAGACCTCTGGTTTAAATTATGTTATTGAGCTTTTGAATTATAACCAATATAACTTTAGAGGATTCAATGAGTTTTTTGAAAATTTTCCCAACCCTATTAGTGCATCTTTTGCCTCTCCTGTAGCCACCATCAGAACTGAGGAGAGATTTGTGACTCGTCCACAAATTATTGAATCTATTCAAAAAAGAGAGTCTGTTGAAGTTGTTCGTAATCGTTTATACAATCTTTATTATGATACAACTCGAAATGAAAATCTTTACAATAAATTTATTCGAGATTTATCGTATATTCTCTTTAACGGCGATAAAAAAATTGAGTTTTTCCCTAAAAGTGATATCCAAAAAGATATAAAATCAGTGATTTATTATAAAATCGAGTCAAGAGATATTGAGAAAGATATTTCTCTATTGGGAAGTGGAACGTTACAAATTATTGTTATTTTATTGAATCTTTACGCACCGGAAAAAACTAGAGACCTAAACTTAATTTTATTTGATGAGCCTGATAGTCATATTCATCGGGATATTCAAAAACGTTTAATCGATACGGTTCTTAGATTTTCGACAAATACTCAAATCTTTTTAACAACTCATAATGAGACTCTAATTCGTCAGGTTCCTCTGCATCAGCTTTTTCATATTGAAAATAGACCTCAATATAATTATAATGCTTTATCTCGACAAGAACTTTTAGTAGAGCCACGCTTTAAAGGAATTTATCCCTCTGCGCTAAATCCTATTATTAGTTCTTTAGGGAATAGCAATGGTTTAGATTTTATTAATGCAGTTGAAGCGGATAAAATCATTTTTGTCGAAGGTCAGGATGATGCAAAAGCAATTTATACGTTATTACAAAATAATACTATTGGTATAAATACAAAAAAATATTCTTTCTGGGTGATGGGTGGAGTCTCTCAAATTTTTAAGGATTTACCTAGTTATAAAAAGATCTTTCAGTTAATTAGAAATCAGCAGAATTTATGGCAAAAATCTGTGTTAATTTTTGATAGAGATTTCTTAAATGACGACCATAAAAATCTAATTCTAAGTAATTTAGATAATCGGTTTGGTTTGCCAACGTATATCCCACGTGCATATACGTTTGAATCTATTTTATTGACAGATTTTGATAAATTGGGTAGATTACTTTTTCTGTGGTTAAATCGCCAGCAAAATTCGATTTCAGTGGATGCCGTTCGTCTTGCCGAAGGTCTTCAACAAGCCTATCTGAGCTATATGAATCCCAAATTACAGCAATTACTCAATGATGATGAGGCATTTGAAAAAATCATCTATCAATGTCGCTCTGTTCGGGATAAGCTCAAAAGTGATGATATGTTGGGTACAAATGATAAGTCAATTCCAGAAAATGATGTTCAATTATCAACTGCTTATCGCAACTATTTCAATCAAATTTTGAATACACGGGATTTTTACAAGTATGCCAAAAAAGATGACGTTCAAGCAATTATCAATCAGGTGATCAGCCCTCATAATATAGCGTTTAATATTGAGCAGGATTTTATTGCTTTATTAGAATGCGTTGATCGCTCAACTTGGTTTGAGGAGTGGGATTTTTTAACGAGATTGTAAAATTTTAACTATGACGACCTACCCTAAACGCCTCATTGAAGTTGACCTACCCATTAAGCGAATTTCTGCCCATGGGTGGCGGTAAAAATCGATTCGTCATGGGCATATTTCTACACTTCATATCTGGTGGGCAAGGCGACCACTGGCCGCGTGTCGGGCGGTAATTTGTGCGGCGTTGTGGCCAGATCTGGTGGATGAAAACTGCCCGCAAGAGTTTAGAGAAGATGCGGCCAAAATTATTACTGAATTTGCCAAGCAAACTGATGACTGATTACTGATGACTGATTACTGATGACTGATTACTGATTACTGATGACTGATTACTGATGACTGATGACTGATGACTGATTACTGAAAAAAAGCTGCGCCGCTGCCCGTTCAAATTAACCGAAGTGAGGCATAAGAGTCAAAACTCCCAAGTCTAAATCTTTACTATTGATCGATGTTGCCTCATAGAGAGCCAACATATCGTTTAATTGGGGATTACCGCAGGAGGAACCGGTTACGCCCATGGCAATAATCAAACCACAATAACCCTCGGTATTTTTGATGCGTTTTTGCCAATTGCGGCGCGCGTTACGGTGGTCGGGATCATCTTCCTCGAATTCCCCAAATAGATAGAGATCACCGTTAGCCATTTTCAGAATCCCCAGATCATAACGGGTATCTTCGAGGGGATCTTCGCCGGGGTTAAAACCAATAGCCGCCAAACCGCCAGCTTGTTCGATTTTTTCGATAATTTCCTTGGCTTTCGGTCGGGAGGTCTGGATCATGACCACGGGGAAACCCTCTCCTTTTGTCGGTACGGATTGGGGTTGATAATGGATTTTTGGACGACTGCGAATTTTATCTAATAATTGCCAGGGAACCATTCCCAGACTGAGATGTGCATTATCAGGAACTAAATCCTCCTTGAGTACGGATTCTTCCTCATCATCCTCATCCTCATCCTCGTCGTCGTCCTCCTCCAAGAGTTGCATAAATTCCGCACATAGATCGGGCATCGTGGCCACCGTCACCGCCACGGTTTCCCCTTTTGCCTGTTCGGGATCGAGGGGAATGCGAAAACGACGCTGTAATTCTCCGATCGGTTCTTCGGATAAAGCGGATTGATTGCCTTTAAAAAAGCGCAACAGAGCTATTAAAGCTAAATATACCGTGATTGCTTCTTCTTCATCTAAATAGGGGCGAATACCTTCGTAGGGATGCACGCTGCCGAAAACTGGATGGATTTGGGAGGGGGCAGCCGAGGCTAGATCGTAGTCATCCTCATCATCGTCCTCATCATCATCGGCCAATTCGTAGCTTAAAAACCAGCAATCTTGGGAAAGAAAGGCCTTTTCTAATCTTTCCATCGATTTTTCTGCCAAAGCGGACTGCCGGAATTGTTTGAGGGATTCTAGGGAACGATAGAGAATGACTCCGTATTCCCGACCGAGCATTCCCATGACACAGGCGTAAAGATTCGGGAAATCGGGTCGATCGAGCTTAATTTCCAAAATATCGTAATCAGCTAAACAGGACCAGGGTTCAGCTTTCCAAATTTCGTGAGCGGTTTTCACTAAAGCGGACTGCCAAGCGGGAGGAATTGCCGGGGGGCGGTTATTTTGGAATTCGTCGAATCCACGAAAGAGATCATCGATCAGGGGCAAACTGGGGACATAATCGATGGTGATATCCAGATCTTGCAGTACCCCGCGCAGAAAAAACTGTGTTTCTCGATCGCGGACGATAATTTTTTTCGGTCTGGCTGGCCGGGCGGGACTTTGTGGTGTTTCGATGGCGCGGATTAAGGTTCTCACCATGGCCTCAGGCCCGGTTTCGGGGGAAACTACTTCCATAGCGCGTACACAGCCCTCGCTACCATCCACCCAGATCACGCACTCGCCACCGCTTTCTTGATTTGGTTCTAAGGTGGCCCGGGGCATTCTCTCGGATAAGGATAAAGCACGACGATCTCCTTCCCAAACGCTGGGAATTTGTGGGATTTTTTTGAGGCGGCTTTGGGTCGTCCGGGGCAGAAGATTCATCGGGAAATTTAGGGGTAGCTGTTTTAGGATTTTAACCTTTTCTTTTCAAGGATTCCATAAGAATTTTCTATCGATTTAGTCCATAACTTGATAAATAAACCGGAAACCTGACCAAGTTCCTAGATCAAAGGCGTATTCATCAATTACACTGCCAGAACTATCCGTTTTTAGACCTAAATCTAATTTTAGATCGCGACCGAATGCTCTGGCTATTTCTAGGGGGTTGGTCAGGGTGAGCAGTTGGGTGGCTTCTCCTTTGACGTTTTGAGTAGCATTAAGGATTGTAAAGGTTTTTGGGAAAGGATGGCGACTGAGGATCAGTAGATTTTCTCTGATGCCCTTGGGTTGACTAATTTTCCAATGCCCTTGGCGGTCATTGGGGATGGTGGCCTTGCTTTTGGCCGCCACGACAAAGGGGGCCAATGGGCTGGAATTGGTGAAATTATCGGGGGTTTCTGAACAGGAACAGTATAAAAGCGGTTGGCGATCGCTGTTGAGGACAAGGATCAGTGCGTAGAGGGGTTGTTCTTCTTGATTCTCAATTTGATAGCGAATTTCCGTCCCCAAGGGCAGAATTAAGTCATTGTTAGCGTTATCGTTGGCCTTGCTATTATTGACGGCTTTTTTCGTTTGCAGACGGGAGATATAGATTTTATCAATGCTTTCGAGGGTGACAATGACGGCTAAACCGGAGGATTCTTGATTGATCAACAAGTGCCACAATTTGCAGGCCAGCAGGGTTTCTAGTTGCGATTGCAGTCGTTTGATTCCCGATTTAATTGCTTCGTTGACCGCCCCTAAACTACGGATAATTAGGGAGCCATTGGGAGATAATAACTGATAATTGCCAGTTTCTTCGCTACCAACTCGACTTAAGAGACAATCTACCGCTTGTTCGCCAATGTTAACCACGGCGGCCACATCGGGCAAACTGGCAAAGGTACTGGTGGCATCTACCCGTTCAATCCGGGTTAAGTTATTATCCAAACCGACGATTAAGCCGATTTGACTCGGAAAAACCCGCAATTTTTCCTCTAGAATCTGTCCTATTTCTAGGGAGGCGGTTGCCGATAATAACTGGGCTTTGGCTTTTAAACCCTGACGGGAGAGAATTTGTAGGCTGATTTCCTCCCCGGTCGCCTCAATAAAGCTCAAACAGGAGTTAATTCCGTAATTTTCTAGGATTTCTAAGGGCAGGCCGACCAGATTGACTTCTAGGGTGCGCTCGTCAATAAGATTTGTAACAATTGCTGCCCCACCCCTTGACTTTTCTGGATTTGTATGATAGAGCGCCGCAGAATTATTTTTTTGATTACTGGTTAGGATTGCCGGTTGCTGTTGTTCACTGCTGTGACTAGCGACGAGATTGCGGAGACGGGGAAAAGCGATCGCAATTGTCGGACTGGGGGAAACTTGCCAGAGATACTGAGTGAGATCATAGGTAAATAAGCCGGCATTGGGGCTATTACCGCTCAATTCCAGGGCGATTTGCTCTGGTTTAGCGGCAGCGAGAATAACGCCGTTACTAGGCTTATTTTTGAGGTTAAAACGGGTTTTAATATCGGCAGCGAAAGTTAACTCGGCGGGGTTAAGGTCACTAATGGCTCTAGAATAGGAGCGAACGCGGAGATTACCGAGATAGGGACGATTTTGGGGAAGATGACTACTATCAAAAATCAAGCTAAACTTATCCGTAGCTAGACAGCGAGCCAAAAGCAAAATATTTTCCTTAATTAGAGCATTTTCTGCCCCATCAGCAGCAATAAAAACCTCTTTTCGGGCTCCAACACTGCCATAACCGCTAAAGTGAAAAATTACCACATCCCCCGTTTTAGCTTGGGCGATCAGGTGTTCTAAAAAAGCCAATTCGATCGCTTCTCGACTGGCTTTTTGTCCCGTTAAAGTCACTATATCAGCATCCTGAAAGCCAAAACGATAACGGAGAAGGTCTTTTTGTAACTCCACATCGGTAAGACAACCGGGCAGCGGCGGAATATTCGCCCCATACTGGTCAATACCGACTAAAAGAGCCAATTTTCGGGGATTAGGGGCGGCGAGAGCAGCCAAATGACGGTTAACTGTCCCTTGACTAATCGCCAAAGTCAGCAACCCCCAACCTGTCTGCTGGATCAATTCTCGCCTAGTTATGTTCATGACTCTCGCATGGCGCGGATTAATTCGGCAGCCACTTCTGGACGGGAGAATTCCGGAGGTGGTAATTCTCCTTTGCGCAGCAGTTCCCGGACTTTCGTTCCCGAAAGGTGTATTCTTTCTTCCGGTAGGCCGGGGCTAGTTTTAGTGGTTGCCATTCCCGAAGTGCGGGTACAGTAGAAAGCGTGTTCAAACTTCATCGGCACGATTCCCAATTCCCCCGGCTCGAACTCATCAAAGATATACTGAGCATCGTAGGTTCCGTAGTAGTCTCCGACTCCGGCATGGTCACGACCGACGATAAAATGGGTACAACCGTAGTTTTTACGGATAATAGCGTGGAAAATTGCTTCCCGGGGGCCGGCGTAACGCATAGCTGAGGGGTTGATAGCCAGAATAACGCGATCTTGGGGAAAGTATTTATCCATCATGATCTCATAGCAACGCATCCGCACATCGGCCGGCACATCATCGCTTTTGGTAGCGCCGACAAGAGGATGCAAGAATAAACCATCTACCACTTCTAGGGCGCATTTTTGGATGTATTCGTGGGCCCGGTGGATGGGATTACGGGTTTGGAAACCGACAATCGTTTTCCAAGCTTTTTCGTGGAACATTTTCCGCGATTGCAGAGGATCGATCTGATATTTGGGAAACTGAGGATGAGGATCGCGCTGAAGCAACCATATTGGACCTGCGAGGTTAATTTCTCCCTGTTCGTAGAGGACTTTTACCCCGGGATGTTTCTGGTCGTCGGTACGATAGACGTTAACTGCTTCGTGGGCCTTATTGTAACGGTATTTTTGGGTTAGCTCTAGGACTCCGACAAAGTTGCCTGCGCTGTCATCTAAACGAATCCAGTTGCCTTCTTTGAGGGGATCCGCCACTTCTTCGCTAACGGAAAGAGTCACGGGAATTGCCCAGGGTAAACCATTGATTAGACGCATATCATCGACGACTTTTTCGTAGTCGTCCTGTTCCATAAAGCCTTTGAGGGGACTGAAACCACCAATAGCAATCATAACTAAATCCGAGAGCGCTCGTTCATCTAAGGAAACTCGCGGTAGTTTTTCAGCTAGGGCCAGAAATTCTGCTTTTTCGGCAGCAGTAGCAATACGATTAATTAATTGCCCACCGTGGGGCGCGATTCCTTCGGTCAGTACAGTCATAAAAATTTCTTTACATTGTCACGGTTTATCCTATCAGAAGTTGGCTAAAGCTTAATCAAAGGGGCGTGACTGTCGATGCTTTTCTGGGGCGAAAGGCCTACAATAAGATTTGTCAAGAATTATAAATAATTATGAGCGAAAAAGTTGTCCTGATTGTCGGCGCTACGGGGGGTATCGGTGCCACTTTAGCCCGTAAACTAGCTGTTAATGGTCATAAACTCGTATTAGTGGCCAGAAATGCCGATAATTTATCTAATTTAGCTAGTGAGTTGGGTTGTCCCTCTTTAATTGTGCCGACGGATATCACCAATCCGACTCAGGTAGAAACTTTGATGGAAAAAATTGTCTCCCATTACGGCCGGTTGGATGTGTTGGTTAATGCGGCTGGGGCCGGGGTGATGAAACAATACAATAAAATCACGCCGGAAGATTTAGATAAAATGCTCGACCTCAATCTGAAGGGGAGTTTTTATACCTGTCAGGCTGCGGCTAATGTGATGAAGGAAAATAAGTACGGTCATATCTGTAATGTGGTGGGAATTTTAGGTAAGCATTCTATGGCTATGGCTGCCGCTTATTGTGCTTCTAAGTACGGGGTAGTCGGTTTTAGTAAATGTTTGGCCGATGAGTTAAAACGCTATGGTATTAAAATGACTTTATTCTATTTTGGTGGTGTGGATACTCCTTTTTGGGATCAGGTGAGCTTAAAAGTTGATCGCACTAAAATGTTAACCGCTCAAACCGCCGCCGATGCTATCTATTTTGCCATGAATGCTGAACCCCAAGCCGTCCCCATGGAAATTAATATTCAACCCGATAGTCATCTCTTTTTTTAGTCGTCAGCTTTTTCAGTTATCAGTTATCAGTTATCAGATTTGAGTTGTCAGTTATCAGTTATCAGTTATCAGTTATCAGATTTGAGTTGTCAGTTATCAGTTATCAGTTATCAGTTATCAGTTATCAGTTATCAGTTATCAGATGTAAGTTATCAGTTATCAGTTATCAGATGTAAGTTATCAGTTATCAGTTATCAGATGTAAGTTATCAGTTATCAGTTATCAGATGTAAGTTATCAGATGTAAGTTTTAAGTTAATTAGTTAGTTAGTTAGTTAGTTATCTTTATCTTTATACCTGTTTACTGTTTACTGCTCACTGTTTACTGCTCACTGTTTACTGTTTACTGCTCACTGTTTACTGTTTACTGTTTACTGCTCACTGAAAAACACCACTTTTTTGACTTTATCTATGTTTATTGATCATATTCATTTTTATGTAGAATCGGCCAAAAAATGGCGAGATTGGTTTGTGCGGGTGATGGATTTTCAGATGATCGCAAGTTTAGTTAATCTCCACACGCACACGGAAATAGTTGGCAATGGAATCCAAAAAGATAAAACTAAACAGATTATTTTTATCTTATCTTCTCCCTTAAATTCCCTTAGTCCCGTGGCGGAATTTTTAAGTAAATATCCTGAAGGGGTGGCGGATGTAGCTTTTCAAGTGGAGGATTTAGACAGTTTAGCTAGGAGAATTAAACAGGACATTTTTATTGAGGAAACTGTTTTGGCTAGGGGTAAGATAAAAAGCTGTCAAATCTCTAGCATTGCTAATCTAAAACATACGTTAATTGAAAGACAGGGAATCACGCCAATTTTAGCCGATCCTAATCTAATTGAGTATGATAGTAAGGAACAATATAATCAGGATATTCTGGCAATTGATCATTTAGTTTTAAATGTTTTTCAGGGGAATTTAGAGTTAACAGCCAATTGGTATGAGAAAAATTTAGGCTTTAAAAAAAGGCAAACTTTTACTATTAAAACGGAGCGTTCTGGTCTTTATTCTCAGGTACTTGTTCACCCCGAAACTGAATTAAAATTACCGATTAATGAGCCAGATAGTAACAGTTCTCAAATTCAAGAATTTTTAGATATTAATCAAAAATCTGGCATTCAACACATTGCTTTAAAAACAGCAAATATTTTAAAATTAACTCAACAATTAAAAGAAAGAAAAGTAGATTTTTTGTCAGTTCCCAATAGTTATTATCAACAAATTAACTATCAAAAAAAAGATTTTAATATTGCTGATTGGGAATGGTCAGAAATTAAAAAACAGGAAATTCTCATCGATTTTGAACAAAATAGTCATTCCCTCCCAGAAAAGCCGACTTTACTGCAAATTTTCACTAAACCAATTTTTTCCCAGCCGACTTTCTTTTTTGAATTAATCGAGCGCCGTCATGCCGCTAGAGGTTTTGGAGAAGGCAACTTCCGGGCCTTATTTGAAGCGATCGAACGGGAACAAATAGAGAGAGAAACTTTAGATTAAAGTCAGGAAAGCGATCATTTTTCCCGTCAGACTATGAGCGATAACGTAATTCGATCACATCTTTTTTGATCGTGACATCATAGGAACCAAAAAAGGCTTGTCCCAAGAGTCCTAACCCTTCCATTTGGGGAGAAATACCAACAATCTGATTAGATAAAGCCACCTCGCCAACTTTAACAGAATTAATGCGACCAAGATAAACCTTAACGACACCGCCAGCGGTATGAGCGAGTACTTCCCTTTCCCGTTTGACTTTCATCGCTTTTGCCATGGCATCGGTAAGGACGATGCCACTAGCTCCCGTATCAAAAAGCATTTCATAATAGTGACGGTTATTAAAAACTACCATCACCGTGGGAATGCCGCTAACCCGGCGTTGAATCGGTAGCTGATAAACTTGCGGGGAATTTTTCCTATTTCTAGATGAACCGCCACAGAGACGGCTAAGATCTATGTTTTGTCCATCTGCTCTTTGGAGAAAGCATTCCGATTGAGCGAGAGTCGTAGGGGTGAAGGGAAATAGCAGCAGGGTGCTGGCCAATGCGATCGCAGAAATAGACTTATTCATGGGTTTGTTTTCGTCCCAGGTGAATCCCATAGCTTCACCATATCAAATGTTTGGAAGTACAGGTTTAAGTTAGGGAAGTCCAAGACAGTAGAACGCCCCCCAGTAACGATAATCCTGAAAAGGCACTGCGTCGGGAGCAAAATTGTCAAGCCACTTGATCAATTCGCTGATTTTTTGATAATTGGCCCCAGCAGCATCGGTGTTGGGGTCTTGGGCGCGGCGCAGTTGTTGCCAAGTCTGGAAAGCCTGCTTCAAATCGGCATCTAAACTGTCCCGCCAGTCTTTTTGGCAAGTCTCCCGCAACGCTTGGCGAGCCTGATGTAGAGCCGTTAAGCGTTCCTCTCCGGCCCGCCGTGCGCGATGGTACTCCCGCGAAAACAGCGTTGTGGCTAGGTCAGCCACGGCCCAATGACTACTGATCACACTTCGAGCGCCCCCCAGCAGAAAGCCTGTACCTAAACTGAGGGGTTCGTCCAGTAATTCCCGTCGCAGGTTTCCTTCCTCATCTCGGAAACTGGCAAAACTGAGACCAGTTTCACAACAGGAGAGAAACACTTCCGACAATTCCGGAAAGCGCCACGAGGGACTAATTAAATCCCGCAAGGTGACTTTTTGCTCCCCGTCTAGGACGAGGTGGGAGTTGAGAGGATCATCGGGGCGACTGGTGGCGTGGTGGCTGGAGAGTAGGGCTTGCACTTGTTTGAGCAGTTGCAGATAAGAGTCGGCGGTGACAGTGCGCCCCTGTAGCCGCCGTTGGCGAGGCACATTCCAGGTTTGGGCGACCCACTCACACTCTAGGGGAGTATAGGGCAAATCCTCTGTGGTGTTTTCCACAATCCCCAGGGTGTCGGGAGTCGGTTGCGATCGCTCTTGGCACAGTCCGAGAATTTTGGTACTGGGGACAAACTGAAGGCGAAAGCGATCGCCCAGGAGTTGACCTTCGGCGGTGGGTAGAAGGTCGAAGGGAATTTGGTGCAGAAAGAGGTGGGGAATCAGGATTAAGTCAGTGATGCCCTGGAGGTGCTGTTGGATGAGGGTATCGAATTGCAGGCGGGTTGCCAATTCTTGCAGACGAGCGGCCATAGCTTGGTGCCACTCATCCCGACGCTGCTGGCGGGATTGGGTAGGGCTGTTTCATTCTCCCATCAGAATATCAAAAGTAAAAGCGATCACTGTCTTTGTAAAATGAAAAGTGACCGCCAACTTTTAAAATATATGTTGAGCTTAATAGAAAAAC
>VYKN01000040.1_pt1 | contig 33378 bp, 43 predicted proteins | sample 5114581 | NCBI WGS metagenome assembly VYKN01 (sample SAMN12291810, study PRJNA351875) | freshwater metagenome | isolation source: freshwater lake | place: USA: Michigan, Baker Lake | collected 2011-08-08
TGCGGACGGGGCGGCGGCCACGGCCGCGGCCTGCGGCGGCCTGGCGATCACGCTGGACGTGCGCGACGAGACCGGCTGGGCGGCGGCGGTGGCTGCGGTGCAGGACGGCTTCGGCGGGCTCGACGGGCTGGTGAACAACGCCGGCGTCATCCTGATGAAGCCGCTGTTCGACACGACTTTGGACGACTGGCGCGGCGTGAACGCCATCAACGTCGAGGGTTCGTTCCTGGGTCTCAAGGCGGCGGGCCGCGCCATGGCGGCGTCCGGCGGCGGCTCGATCGTCAACCTGTCCTCGGTCTACGGCCTCGTGGGCAGCGCCGGCTTCACCGCCTACTGCGCCTCCAAGGGCGCGGTGCGGCTGATGACCAAGGCCGCGGCGCTGGAGTTCGGCCGGGCGGGCCTGAAGATCCGCGTCAACTCGGTCCACCCCGGCCCGATCGACACCGACCTCGGCGTCGGGCCCCTGAAGGACATGGCGGCCGCCGGCCTGTTGCCGAGCGTGGACGCCGGCAAGGAAGCGGTGCGCCAGCGCTATCCGATCGGCCGGTGGGGGCAGACGCAGGACATCGCCTCGGTCGTGATGTTCCTTCTGTCCGACGCCTCAGCCTTCATGACCGGCGCGGAACTCGCCGTCGACGGCGGCTGGACGGCCGACTGATGTTCACAGGCATCGTCACAGCGCTCGGGCGTATCACGGCTCGCCAGGAAGGCGACGAACTGGTGCGCCTCACTGTCGCCAGCCCCTATGACGCAGGCAGCGTCGAGACCGGCGCGTCGGTCGCTCATGCCGGGGTGTGCCTGACAGTGGTGGAGCATCGGCCCGCCGCCGACGGCGGCATGATCCATGTGGTCGAGGCCGCCGCCGAGACCCTGGCCAAGACCACGGTCGGCGCCTGGGCGGTCGGCGACGAGATCAATCTGGAGCGCTCGCTGAAAGCCGGCGACGAGTTCGGCGGCCACTTCGTGCAAGGTCATGTGGACGGAACGGGCGAGGTCCTGTCGGTCGCGGCCGAAGGCGAGGGCTGGCGGATCGTGATCCGCGCGCCGGCGTTGCTCGCCGGCCTGATTGCCCCGAAAGGCGCGATCACGGTGGACGGCGTCAGCCTGACCGTGAACGGCGTGACGGGCGACGCCTTCGACGTGCTGATCATCCCCCATACCTGGGCCGTCACCACACTGTCGAAGCTGCAGCCGGGATCATCCGTTAATCTGGAGGCCGACATGATGGCGCGCTATGTGGCGCGCATCCTGGACGCGCGCGCCGGAACCGCCTGAGGACGTCATGACCATAGCCCCCAGCAAGCCCCATGTTCTGCTCGTCGTCGCGCGCTATTACGCCGACATCGTCGATGAGCTGACCCGCGGCGCCCGTGCCGCGCTCGACAAGGCCGGCGCCACCCACGACCAGATCATCGTGCCCGGCGCCTTCGAGATCCCGGCGGCCATCGCGCTCGCCGACCGCGCCGCGCACCGGCCCATGGGCCGCAGCTACGACGGCTATGTGGCGCTCGGCTGCGTCATCCGGGGCGAGACGACGCACTACGACTATGTGTGCGGGGAAAGCGCCCGGGCCCTGATGGACCTCACTGTCGGCGGCGCGCTGTCGATCGGCTACGGGATCATCACCGTGGAGAACGAGGCGCAGGCCTGGGCCCGCGCCCGTCAGGCCGAGAAGGACAAGGGCGGGGACGCCGCGCGGGCCTGTCTCGACATGATCGCGCTGCGCCGCCGCCTGCTGCTGGGCGTGCAATGAGCAAGGCCCGGCCTCACCCCAACGCGCTGCGTCTGGCGGCGCGCCTCGCCGCCGTGCAGGCGCTCTACCAGATGGAGATGGGCGGGGCCGGCGTGAACACCGTCGTGCAGGAGTTCCGCGACCACCGCCTCGGCCTCGACATCGACGGGGTGCATGTGGGCGATGCGGACGTGCCGCTGTTTGTGGCGCTGGTGGAGGGCGTGGTCGCAGAGCAGGGCCTGATCGACAAGGAAATCTCGGCCCGGCTCGCCGAAGGCTGGAAGCTGCAGCGCATCGATTCCATCGTCCGGGCGATCCTGCGCATGGGGGTCTATGAACTGTTGCGCCGGCCCGAGACGCCGGTCGCGGCCGTGATCGATGCAGCGGTGACGGTGGCCACCGGCTTCTTCGACGGCCCGGAGGTCGCCATGGTGAACGCCATTCTCGACCGGGTGGCGCGCGAGACAGGCGCGGCCGCCGCGCGGGCGTGAGGCGGGGGGGCGGGCATGGCCCTTGTTCCCGACCAGCGTGTGACCCAACCGTCGCAAGAGGCGACGAGAGGTTTTGGTGACGACTGCGTCGCACGCAAAACCTCCTTTCAAGTGTTGGAGGGGCTGAAGGCCTGTCAAGGACGGCGAAGCCGCCGCTGCGCGGCCGATTTTTCTTTGAAAAATCGGTCCTTGACAGGCCTTCAGCCCCTCTCAAAATCGAACGAACGCTTTTTGGGCCAGCGAAGCTGCGCACCAAAAGCGCTTCCTGACCTCTTGCCTCCATTGATGCCGTCGATGCGGCATCAGCCAGTCCGCAACGCGTCCAGGGACGTGGCGGCCTGATGGGCGAGTTCGACGCCATCGCCACCCTGTTCGCGCCGCTCAGCCGCGGGGCGCCGGGGGCGTTCGGGCTGACCGACGATGCAGCCCTCCTGACAGCGCCCGGCGACCTGATCGTCACCGCAGACGCGCTCGTCGCCGGCGTTCACTTCCTGCCTGACGACCCGCTGGACAGCGTCGGCTGGAAGCTCGTCGCCGTGAACGTGTCCGACCTGACGGCCAAGGGCGCCGCGCCCGTCGGGGCGGTGCTCACCCTGTGCTGGCCGCACGGGCGTCCGCTCGCCGACGCCGCTGGCTTCGCGAAAGGTCTTGGCGACGCGCTCGACCGGCTCGCCGGCGGCTGCCCGCTGATCGGCGGCGACACCACCGGCACGCCGGGCCCCCTGACCGTCAGCCTGACCCTGTTCGGCGCGCCGCTGGGGCCTGCCATGGTGCGGCGCGCCGGCGCTGCGCCAGGCGACGTCGTCGCGGTCACCGGCGTGATCGGCGACGGCGGTTTGGGTCTGGCGGCGGCGCGGGGAGACGACGTTTTCCCGGATATCGACCGCGCTGTCCTGGCGGAGGCCTATCGCAGACCGCAGCCGCCCGGGTTTCTGGCGGGTGCGATCGGCGCCCATGCGTCGGCGGCCCTGGACGTATCCGACGGACTGATCGCGGACCTTGGCCATCTGGCGCGCGCATCCGGCGTCGCGGTCTGGCTCGATCTCGAAGCGCTGCCGCTGTCGCCGGCCGCGGCCCGCTGGCTGGCTGGGCAGCCCGACCGGACCGCCGGCCTGATGCGGCTTGCAACCGCCGGCGACGACTACCAGACCGCGATGGCGGTGTCGCCGGCGCGCTGGCCGGCGCTGGCCGCAGCGGCCGAGGCGGCAGGGGTGCGGCTGACCGTGATCGGGCGGTGCGCCGACGGGACCGGTGTCGAGGCGATCGGCCCCGATGGCGCTCCGGTCGCTATCGACGTCGGCGGCTGGCGGCACTTCTGAGTCAGGGGACTAAGGAAACGGCAACCAATCGGCGCGATACCGGGCTCATGCGCCCGAATCTCGCCGTCCTCGCCTGCGCCGCGGTCCTGCTTGCGGGGCCGTCCCTCGCCGCGCCAAAGGCGGGGGGGTCGTCGACGCCCCAGACCAACAGCGTGGAAGTCGCAGCCCTCGTCGTGCCGGTGTCCGGTCCGGACCGGCGGCTGCTGAACTATCTGTTCCTGCGCGTGACGGTGGACGGCGCCGACCCCAGTTCGGCGAACGCCCTGCGCGAGCGCACCCACATGCTGCGCGATTCCATGGTGCGGGCGCTGCATCGACAACCGATCACCGCGCCCGCGGCGACCGGTCCCTATGACCTGGTTCGTGCGACCGCGACCTTGACCGAGGCGGCGCGCACCAGCGGCGTGCGGGCGCGCATCACCCGGGTCCGGATCGACAGCGCGGAAGCCCTGCGCCGCTGAATCTCAGCGTTTCTTCGCGTTTTCCGCTGTTTGCGTTTGCGCTTGCGCGTAGGCTCTGGCACATCCGCGCCAACCGACAGGGGTCGGCGCGCCCGGGGGGCTCTGCGCGCCGTGATCCGCCGAACCCGTCGCGGTGCGAGCAACGCAAATACGGGAAACGCTCATGTCCATTGAATTGCTGGTGATCGCGGCAGGTCTGCTGTCGATCCTCTACGGCGCGGTGACCATCCGGTCCGTGCTGGCGTCCAGCCCGGGGAACGCCCGGATGCAGGAAATCGCCGCCGCCATCCAGGAAGGCGCGAACGCCTACCTCAACCGTCAGTACACCACGATCGGCATCGTGGGCGCGGCGATCGCGGTGCTGCTGATCGTGTTGTTCGACTGGTCAGTGTCGCTCGGCTTCGTGATCGGCGCGGCGCTGTCGGGTCTGGCCGGCTACATCGGCATGCTGGTGTCGGTGCGCGCCAATGTGCGCACGACCGAAGCCTCGCGGATCGGTCTGGCGCAGGGCCTGTCGCTGGCGTTCCGCGCCGGCGCGGTCACGGGCATGCTGGTGGCCGGCCTCGCGCTGCTGGGCGTGGCGGTCTACTACTTCATCCTCACCGGCCCGATGGGCCGCGAAGTCACCAGCCGCGAGGTCATCGACCCGCTGGTGGCGCTCGGCTTCGGCGCCTCGCTGATCTCGATCTTCGCCCGTCTGGGCGGCGGCATCTTCACCAAGGGCGCCGACGTGGGCGGCGACCTTGTCGGCAAAGTCGAGGCCAACATCCCGGAAGATGACCCGCGCAACGCCGCCACCATCGCCGACAACGTCGGCGACAATGTGGGCGACTGCGCCGGCATGGCCGCCGACCTGTTCGAGACCTATGCGGTGACCCTGGTCGCCACGATGGTTCTCGCCTCGATCTTCTTCAAGGCCGTCGGCGCGGAAGCCATGATGATCTATCCGCTGGCCATCGGGGCCATGGCGATCGTCACCTCGATCATCGGCACGTTCTTTGTCCGGTTGGGCAAGGACAACAACATCATGGGCGCCTTGTACAAGGGCCTGATCGCGGCGGGCGTGCTGTCGCTCGCGGGCCTTTATCTAGTCACCCAGTTCACCATCGGCCTCGGTTCGGTCGGTGAGGTGCAGGGCAAGGTCATCACCGGCATGAACTTATTCCTGTGCGGCGCGGCCGGCCTCGTGGTCACCGCCGCCATCGTCTGGATCACCGAATACTACACCGGCACGGGCTTCCGCCCGGTGCGCTCGGTGGCGCAGGCGTCGGTGTCGGGACACGGCACGAACGTGATCCAGGGCCTCGCGATCTCGATGGAATCGACCGCGCTGCCGGCGATCGTCATCGTGGCGGGCATCCTGACGACCTACTCGCTCGCCGGCCTGTTCGGCATCGCCATTGCGGTGACCACCATGCTGGCGGTCGCCGGCATCATCGTGGCGCTCGACGCCTTCGGCCCGGTTACGGACAACGCCGGCGGCATCGCCGAGATGGCCGAACTGCCCCCCGAAGTGCGCAAGACCACCGACGCGCTCGACGCGGTGGGCAACACCACCAAGGCCGTCACCAAGGGCTACGCCATCGGTTCGGCGGGCCTCGGCGCGCTGGTGCTGTTCGCGGCCTACACCGAGGACCTGAAGTACTTTGCGTCCAATCCGGCGGAGTACCCGTTCTTCGAGGGCGTGAACGTCAGCTTCGATCTGTCCAACCCCTATGTGGTGGTCGGTCTGCTGATCGGCGGCCTGCTGCCCTATCTGTTCGGCGGCTGGTCGATGACGGCGGTGGGACGTGCTGCTGAATCGGTGGTCGCCGAAGTGCGTCGCCAGTTCCGCGAGATCCCGGGCATCATGGAGTACAAGAACAAGCCTGACTACGGCCGCGCGGTCGACATCCTGACCAAGGCGGCGATCAAGGAAATGATCGTCCCGTCGATGCTCCCCGTTCTGTCGCCGATCGTGCTGTTCTTCGCCATGCTGCTGATCGGCGGGCTGGAGAACGCGCTGGCCGCCGTGGGCGCCATGCTGCTGGGCGTGATCGTGACCGGCCTGTTCGTCGCCATCTCCATGACCTCGGGCGGCGGCGCCTGGGACAACGCCAAGAAGTCGTTCGAGGACGGCTTCGTGGACAAGGACGGCGTGAAGCACATGAAGGGCTCGGACGCCCACAAGGCGTCCGTGACCGGCGACACCGTGGGCGATCCCTACAAGGACACCTCCGGCCCCGCCGTGAACCCGATGATCAAGATCACCAACATCGTCGCGCTCCTGCTGCTGGCGGTGCTGGCCAAGCAGGGCGGCTGATCCCTCAGCCCGCCCCGCAAGGGACCTGACGGAAGCCCCGGCCCCAGCGGCCGGGGCTTTTTTCATGTGGGGCGTCGACAAAAGGCGGGGGGCCGATTCAGCGAGCGCCGAGCATCTGCTCGACGATTGCGACAAGCGCGTCTTCAATCGCCTTGTGGTCCTGGCGACTGGACTCGGGCCGATCGACCAGCGCTCGGCACACGCCGAGGACGGCCCGTGTCGCAACGAACACCGATGATGCCCGTTCGCCAAGCATGGGGAAGTGTCTCGCGGCAAGGAGGCTGACGCTTCTCTCAACCGTTTGGGCGTGCTCATCGGCAAGCCCGGCGCCGATATGCGCCGCCATGATCTTTCGGCGATAGGCGCGATCGGTTCCATGCCGGTCGATCAGGGTGGCGATGATCGCGCGGGTGGGATCACCAACGGCTTTCGCGGCGGCGGCGGCGATCGCTTCGACGTCCTCGTCCATCAACTGGCGAGCCAGCGCGATGATGATGGCCTGTTTGCTGGGGAAGTAGTCGTACAGGCTGCCGACGCTCACGCCGGCCCGGTCAGCTATCGCTGCCGTGGTCAGGCTGACGGCCCCATGGCGGCGCAGAATCTGAGCGGCCGCGGACAGAATGGCCGCGACAGTCGCCCTCGACCGGTCCTGGCGGGGCGCACGACGTTGGCGGGCCGCGGGTTTTCCACCCTTGCCGGGCTTTGTCGACGGAGATGTCAAACGCGAGTCCCCAAATCCGAGCTTTGCTCACATTATTTCGACATGAGCCGTCCCTCAATCTTGCCCAGTGCACGCGCCGGAATACTGGCTGTTGGCGCGATCCTGGCGTTGACGGGTTGCAGCGCCGAGCGCGCCGCACATGTCGCCACGGCAATGACAGCGCATGTCCTGTGCTCGCAGAGTTTTGTCGCCGGCCAGGACCCTGCGCGCATTCTGGACCGGTACATCTCGCACGCACCGGGCCTCGAGCGCGTGGCAAGGCTTTTGCGCTACAGGGTTGATCGTGAGGCTGGCGTCGTCGAGGTTTCGCTGGCGGGCAGATTTCGGGAACGTGCCATGTTCGCGCCGGGGCGGGGCTGCACCATCGGCGAGGTGCAGGCTGCGCTGCCGCCCCTGAATGCGGACTATGCGGACGACCCGCTGCGCGCCCCCACAACACCCGTAACGTCACAAGACGCGCGGATTTCGGCCGCCATCGACGCTGCCTTTGCGGAACCTGCACGCGGCCCCGCGCAGAACATCGCCGCAATCGTCATCGTCCATGATGGACGCATCATTGCCGAACGCTATGCGGATGGGTTTGGGCCGGAAACGCCGTTGCATTCCTGGTCTGTCGCGAAGTCGCTGACGCATGCGCTGTTCGGCGTGCTGGCGCGTGATCAGAGACTGGATGTGAACAGCCCTGCACGGGTTCCCGCATGGTTGGCGGCCGACGACCCGCGCGCCAGCGTGACGCCCGACATGCTGTTGCGCCAGGTCGCTGGCCACCCCTTCGGGGATGAAAACTCCGGCTTCGATCGCGCCTCGCAGATGCTGTTTCTTGCCCGTGATACAGCAGGTGAAGCCGAATCCGCCCGGTTCACGCCGCAGGGCGCGCGTTGGTCCTACAGCGATGCGAACTATCAAATCCTCTCAGGCATTCTGCGTCGAGAGATTGGTGGCCCAGAAGCATTCCGAGACTTTGCTACGCGTGAATTGTTCGCACCGCTTGGAATGCGCGATGTGACGATTGAGTTCGACGCTGCGGGGACACCCATGGGCGCTGCGTTCGTCTGGGCCAGCGCCCGCGACTGGGCTCGGCTCGGTTGGCTATATGCAAATGATGGGACGATCGGCCAGAGGCGGATCCTGCCCGAAGGCTGGAGTGAGCATGCGCGCGCGCCCACGCCCGGTGCTGCGTTCGGTTATGGCGCAGGCTTCTGGACGAATGTGGGCGACAGCGCCGGGGCACGGCGTCGTCGCGCATGGGGTGCGCCTGAAGGTTCCTTTTTCGCGAACGGCAATTTCGGGCAAACGATCCTGATCGCGCCGCGCGAACGGCTTGTGATCGCGCGCTTCGGCTTCAGCCAGGAAAACGGCGGACTCAATCTGCAACGCACGATGCGACTGGCTGGAGACGTGAAAGCTGCATTGGCTGCGGGCGACGTCTCAAGCCATTGAAGGAGGCTTTCGAGCCGTTTGAGCCGGGCACAGACCGCGCTTCGACCGCACCTTTTGGCCAATGTGTTCGACTCCGAACCGTTGCCAAGCGGACACCCGCCGTTCGGCCTTGGGGCCCCGTCTGCGACATTCCCGCTTGCGTTCATCCGCATCGCGCCTATACCGCGCCTTCTTCTGACACGGGGTGGAGCGGCCCGGCAGCCCGCCAGGGTCATGACCTCAGGGTCGTAGGTTCAAATCCTGCCCCGCAACGAGAACACTCGATACGACGCCGGCAGCTCTGGCAGCTTCCATTGCCGCTTGCGCGACGCGCCGCTTTTCAGCGCGGAAGCAGGAATCGCGCACGGACTTCGCCGCCCGGGTGAAGGTCTGTGGCGGTTGTCGCCTGTTCGCCCCAATCCCTGGTCTGGCCTTCGGCGTCGCATGCGCGATCGATTGGTCGCGACGACGTCGTCCCCGTTCACGGCGGCAGACCCATTCCCCTTTTCACGAGGCCCTCATGCTGCATCATCTCCGCCGACCCCTGCCGCTTGCCCTAGCGCTGGCGTTTCTCACCGCGATCCCAATTCTGACGGGGCTGATCGACGTTCTGCTGATTCCGTCTGGCGCCTACCCTCCAGAGAGCGCCCATCTGGGGGCGGCCCCGGTCTCCTGGTTCGCCCATGCCCTGGCCGGTGTGGTTTTCGGGCTTACCGGGCCCGTGCAATTCGTCCGCGCGGTCCGCAACCGCTTTGGATTGCTGCACCGCGTGCTCGGCGTGGCATTCGTGCTGTCGGGTGCGATTCTGGGCCTGTCGGCCCTGTCGCTTCTCGCGCAAGTGACGCCGCAAAGAACAGCCGTGGTCGATGTCGCCCGCGGCCTGTTTGGTCTGGCGCTCCTGTTCGCGCTCACGAAGGCCATGGTGGCGATCCGGAGCCGGGAAATCCTCCGACACCGCGCGTGGGTGATCCGGGCTTATGCAGTCGGCATGGGATTGGCCGCCGTCTCGCTGGTGTTCTTTCCGATCTTTCTCGTGACAGGCCGGGCCCCGACCGGCCTTGCCTCAGACGTCCTCTTCGTTGCGTCCTGGCTTCTGAGCATCGCTATCGGCGAACTGGTCATCCGCTCGCTCTCCCGTTCATCCCCCCAAGTTCCTGCGTGAAAATCGACAGTCCCGCCGCACGCCGGCGCCGAACGCGCAATCTGCTCCAAGCGCTCTTGGCCGGAGCCTGTGCGGCCGGCGTTCCTGGCCGAAGCTGGGACAATGTAGATTACTGAATGACATCAATCTATTGCAAAAGGGGTTGCGTTTGGGGCGCGCGGCGAATACAAGCGCGCCTTCCGCTGACGCGGGGTGGAGCAGCCCGGTAGCTCGTCAGGCTCATAACCTGAAGGTCGTAGGTTCAAATCCTGCCCCCGCACCCATTGCAGACCTACCGCCCTGTTGGCCCCAAGCCAGCAGGGCGGAGAGGTCTCCGGTCAACGACAGCGGCACCGTTCCATCTGAAGCGCGCGGACCAGCAACAACCGTCTGGATCATCGCGCGCGCCGCCTGGAAGACCTCGCTCTCAGGGGCGGCATCCTTCAGCAGTGCGTCCAGTCGGCTCACAGCCCTGGCATAGGCGTCTGCTGCGCCGGGGTGCATGGTGACGGCGGGAGCTTCCCGCTGCGCCTCTGCAATCTGCCGTTCGATCTCCTCGAGGCGATCGATCACCCGCACGCATTCAGCGTGCACCGGCCGCCAGTCCTCGACCTCCCCCAGCATCCCCTCAAGCCGTCGCCGCTTTCGGCCGAGCTCCTCACGCTCGCGCTCAAGCTCGAGGCGTCGACGGCGCGTATCCTTCCCTTGGGCGTTCGCCTTGGCATGCCATGCGCGTACCGCGACCCGGATCGCATCGGGATCCAGCAGCGTGCGGCGCAGCGCCTCGACAACTCGCTCCATGACCTCGGCCTCGCGCACCATGGTCGCGTTGCTGCAAGTGCCCTTCTCCCGGTAGGCGCTGCACTGGAGCCGCCCGGCATTCACGACGGTCATGGCTGCATCGCAGGCTCCACAGCGCACCAGACCGCTCAGGAGCCGCTTGGGCCGGCGGTTGGCCCCTCCAGATGCCTTCGCATGGCTTCGGGCCTCCAGCGCCTCTTCAGCCGCAGAGAACACCGCCTCGTCGATGATCTGCAGCTCTGGAGCGCGCACGCAGATCCAGCCTTCACGGTCGGCTGTGCGCGCGCGACGGCGCTCGGTCCGGGGATCCTTGGCGAAGCTCCGCCGGCCCCACACCCGCTCTCCAATGTAGAGGCGGTTCCGAAGTATCCCCGTCCCTTCCGATGCATCGCCCGCGATGGTCGTGGCCCGCCATTCACCACGCGGCCCCGCGACGCCGCGCGCATTGAGGTCAGCCGCGATCGACCTGGGCGAGGCTCCGGCGAGGTACGCCGCGAAGATCTTCTGCACGATGGCGGCCTGCTCGGCGTCGATCACCAGTCCGCCCCGGATCACCCTGCCATCTGCGCCGATCTCATGGCGCACCCGGTAGCCGTAACTGACCCCGCCGCCGCTTCGGCCGGAGCGCACGACGCCCTCCACTCCTCGCCGTGTCTTCTCGGCGATCTGCTGGAGCGCGAGGGCCCCGAGCATGGCGTGGACACCCACCTGCACGATGTCGACCGCGTGCCCGCCAGCCGTTACCAGCTCGACGCGCAGGAACCTCAGCTCCTCGAACATGGCGGCGAGGTGGCTCTGCTTTCGGGAAAGCCGATCCAGATGCTCGACGACGACCACGTCGACCAGGCCGGCCCGGACGGCCGCCAGCAGCGCCTGGACTCCTGGTCGGCTGTTCACGACCGCGCCGCTGATCGCCGCGTCCTCGTGCACGGCAACGACCTGCCAGCCCTCGCGCTCGCAGCGCGCTCGACACAGGCGTACCTGATCCGCGATGCTAGCTTCGGACTGAAGGTCGGTGGAATAGCGGGCGTAGATAGCAGCGCGCCGCATTGCGAGGGCCCTCTGATCAGCTGCCAAGCAGCTTGGACGAGATATGGTCAGGCGGCAAAGCCGAGCGCGACCGGGCCTTCTGTCATCGCCCGCCCTCCGGGGCGCCGGCGGCGCGCATCAGGTCGCCAATGGACCGGCCGTCGGCGCGGCTGCATGTGGCCACGACCCGGTCATAGCTGCGGCGGCCGGCACGGCAGGTCACCCTCTGGTTCAGGAGGACCCGGCGGGCGATCCGGGTAGCGTCAGCGCCCCCCGGTTCGTTCCGTTCGGGCGCGCTGAAATCAGCGACGCGGATCTCGATCCACGTCGCTGGCTCGCCCTGTTGGCCGGCTGGCGCAACGCAGATCGAGTCCCCGTCGATCACATGGATCACCGAGCCCGAGAACTCAGTCCCGCGCTTGGGCAAGGCGCCCTCGCAAGGGTCCGCCAGGGCGGGCGTCGCGATCATCGTCAACACAGCGGCGAGCGATAGCTTGAGGTTCATTGGAGACCTGCCTGTTCAGCCAGCTTGGCCGCGAGACACAGGTCTGCAGCCAAAGCAACAGCGTGTTCGGGGGAAAGATACACAATGCTGATCTGGTCTGTGACGCACACCGCGAGCTCCACAACTCCCGGCACGTCTGCCTCGTCCCCGATCCAGATCATGTCGTCAGGGCTGTCCTGACAGCCATACACGGCCGCCATCACCCGGCCTCATCGTCGAGCTGGCCGGCCATTGTGTGCCCCTCCGGGGTCAGCCAGTACACCGTATGATATCGACGCTCGTAGCCGATGCCTTCGGCTCGCCGCTCGCTTTCGACGAGCCCATGCTTGCGCAGCCGGCCGAGCGTCATCGTCGATAGTCCGAGCGGTGCAGCCTTGACGGCCGACGGGCCCAAGACGGCCCCAGCACTGCGCAGCTCCAGCAACACGAACCGGTCGGCCGGGGTCAACCGCAGGGTCATTGGTCATCATCCTGGGCGAGCAGATCCGGGATCAGGTCGGCGAGCCGCTCGGCCTCTTCGTGGGGGGTCCAGTCCGGCCGGATCGGCGCGCCGTCCGCCAGCCAAGCGACGTGGCTGCGATGCAAGGCTGCCTCCACCCTGAGGCGGAACCACGGGACGGCAATCGCGACATCATCCGGAGCATCCGGTTCCTCCGCAAGAATCATGACGCAGCAGGCGTAGGTTTGGCCCAGCAGCGCGGCGACATCCGGAGCAGCCATCTCAGCCGGCCTGATCGAGTGCGGTTGCGTGGACGGCGCCCGGAGTTGGACGGCTCGTATGGCGTGCGCTCCGAGCCGGGCCATCTGGACGAACAGCTCACGGTTCATGGCGTAATCGCCAGCAGTATCATTGGCAGGGGCCAGCATCGCGATCTTCCTCTCTCCCAGGGGTGTGGTTTCTGACGCGTCGGGCCGCGACCAGCGCATCGTCGGCCGACCGGCAGACGTCTTCGACGAATGCGCGGAACTCGAGGGCGGCTCCCCGGATCACCGCCGGCGGCGCGCGCCGGATGATCGCGTCGATCCAGAGGCGCTGGCTGCACTCGAGCACGCGCCCGTCATGCAGTCCGGAGCTCATCCTGCAGAGCCCTTCCGGAGCGCCTTCTCGCGCTGGTTGATCGTGTCCTCGAGGTCGATCGCCATCCCGAGGCGCTTGGCCTCGCGTGCGCGCTCGACGTAGGGCTTGCAGGCCTCCAGCATTGCGGCGTTGGCGGCTGCTGCGATCTCCTCCAGCGCGGCGTTCTGGTCTTCGGGGCTCCAAGGGCTGTCCTCGTCGGCGGGCGAGGTCGCCCCGACGTCGGACTCCGTCTCCCCGGCCTTCTCGGCCGAGGCTTCGCCGTCGGGCGCAGGATCGGCGGCGCCTTTCTTGCCCTTGCCGGCCTTTCGCTCGGCCGCCTCGGGGAAGGCGGCCGTCAGCGTTGCTGCCGAAGCTGCATCCTCGACACGGGCCGCCGGCTCTCCCACCTCGAACCAATCGGACGGCGAGGACATGCCGTCGCGCAGGCTGGTGAAGATCTTCCGGAGGGCCAGCACGTTCGCCGGCGTGATCGCATCAAGCCGGCGCTGGATCCGGGTCTCGATCGCCTCGCGCCTCACTCCGAAACCGGCGAAGGCCTCGACCATGGCGGCCACCGCCTCCGGACTGACGTCCACATCGGCCTTCATCGTGGCGGACGCCTGCGCCACAGCCGCGTCAGTGACGTCGGCCGGAATGACCTTGAGGATGCAGGCCCGCACCCGGCGAGCAGCGTTGTTCGCACAGACCTCGTAGATGTCGCGCGGGTCGCGCAGGACGGTCGCTTTGCCGTGTGACCAGCGAATGTGCGGGACCTCGAACGTCATCTCGTGACGGACGTTGGTCTCCAGATCCCAGGCGTAGGCCTGCAGCTGGCTGACACCCCCGCGCGCGGAGAGCTCACGCCAGCCGGACGCGACGTTCCCCCAGCTGAGCGCCATCGCCTCGGCGAGGCGGATGGACGGGCCCTCGATCGCCGTCCCGCCGCGGGCGTAGCTGTAGATCGCCTCGCCGGCGAGGCCCGGCCTCTGGCAGGCGATCAGGATCCTGTCCATCGCCCGGCGCTCGTCGCGCGGATGGGTTCGAGCCACCACCATCGCCGCCTGGACCTCTGCGATCGCCCGGGCCTGATCCGTGGCGGAGGTCGCTCCGGTCACCGTGACGGCGCCGGCATCGCCGACGGTATCGAGCGCCGAGCCGGCGAAGGGATTGGAGACGCGCGCGAGCGCAGTGCCATCTGTCATTGCAGAACCTCATCTGTCATGCGGTAGGGCCAATCGGCCGGTTCGGGCGTCCAGGCGGGCTGGATCTCCACCCAGGGCGCTCCGTCCGGGAAACGGGAGCGAGCCTCCCGGAACGCTACGCGGCCCGCGTGGAGCCGAGAGGCGGCTGCGTTCCATGCGGGGTTCGATGCGCCACGCTCACCCGGAAGCACCGGCAGGACGCGCAGGGCGCGGCCAGCGTCGCCGGCGGCCGCGTTCGGGACCTGTACGAACAGCCATGCCCAGTTCCAGGCGGCGACGGCGAGCATGCGCTTCGCAAGGGCGCGGTCCGATCGCGTGCCGCCCACGAGACGGCCCTCGGCGGCCAGGCGTGCAGCGGCAGACCGCGCTTCAGAGTACAGCGCCCACTGGACGTCGTAGCCGCGCTGGTAGACCTCGAAGAGCGCAGCGCGCCGGAGATCCTGCCCCGGGCGCGGCGTGATGGTCTTCAGGTCGAGGATCCATTGCGGGAGCAGCTTGTCGAAGCGCGCGCGATGCAGGACGCCGGCGTGCTCCCAGAACACCGAGACCTCGGTCAGGCCGCCTTTCAGCAGCGGTGCGATCGCTGGCGACGCCTCGATGAGCTTCGCCGTTGCCTCCACCCGCGCCGCAAAGGCCGTGGACAGGTGACGCTTTCCGGCCGCCACATCCAAGTCGAAGACCGCGTACTCGTCCTCCTTGAGCCGGACGCCCGCGTCCCGGCACTTGTCGACCAGCACCGAGGCCTTCTCGAACATCTCGGTCTCGACGCCGCGAGCCGCCAGCGCCCGGCGCATCGCGCCGATGTCCTTGCGAGAGGGCAGGGTTGGCGACGGTTTCACGGCATAGCGGCTGCGATAGGCCGCCTCGCCTGACATCAGGCGCAGGTGCATCGCCTGGCCCAGAACCCGCGCGTCGCGGTCGCCCTCGGGCTCCGGCTGCACGTCCGGGCACCAGCGCGAGCCCCACCACCAGTCCTCTGCGCTCAGCGCCAGCCGCTTCAGATCGCTCGAGCCCAGCGCGGGGGCCGCGAAGTACTCATCCTCGGCAAGATCCAGATACACGCCTGGCTGCATCAGTTCGGCCTCCCGGACATGAACGCCGACAGCTTCTCCAAAGCCGCCGTCGCCTCGGGGCGCGACACCACACCGCTCTCGATCAGCTGAATCACGACCGCGTCGAGCAGCTCGAACACGCGGGCGGCGTCGTCCGGTGCAAAGCGCTGGCTCCCGGCCAGCACCAACATCCAGCCGTCGTCGACGGCCGGCGCGAACAGCGTCCGCACGATCTCCAGCGGCTCGTCGGCCGGCCGCTGAGTCCGCGGCGCCATCGCCGGCCGCGCAGGCTTGCGGGCCCGCTTCACAGCCTGCCCCCGTCGCGCTCAGGCGCGCCCAGGCGCGGGCTCTCCGCCTCCACAAGCTCGAACGCCAGCGCGCCCAGGATCTCCGCGAGGGCGTCCCTTCGCGCGAACGCGGCCGACAGGCCCTCCAGCGGTTCGGTCTCCAAAGCCTGAGCCCTGTCCATCAGACCAGCCCCAGCGCCTTGAAGACCACCGCCAGAAGGGCGAGCACCGCAATCGCGGCGCAGCAATCCTGAAACTCCTGCATGTCCATCGGCCAGCGCCTCCGCGCTTCCCAGCGCAGAGACAGCTTAGGCGGATATTTTTGTATCCGTCAATCGGCGGAGGATAAATTTGTATCCCTCAGCGATCGCGTGCGCTACCATCCCCTCGGTGAGCGCGCGGGAGGCGGGCGCGGCTGGGGCGATGGGCGAAGGGATGTCGCGTTGGGCGAACATCTTTTTAACTTGACATCAATAGGGGCGCCCTTACTTCGGGGCTATCAGCGCGTAGGGCATGCCCTGCGCCCCCCCCGGGTCCCGGCCCGGGGGTTTTCATTTGTGGGGCAGGGGCCCGACCGCATGCCCATCCGGGCCGCCTTCTACGTCGACGGCTTCAACGTCTACCACGCCCTGGACGATCTGGGGCAGCCGCACCTGAAGTGGCTCGACTGGAATGCCCTGGCGCTGAGGCTGATCCCGTCCAAGACGGAAGAGTTGGTCAAGGTCACCATCTGTACCGCAATCAAGCCGCCACATGCTTCCGATAAGGCGCAACGCCATCGCAAGTACTTGAATGCGCTCAAGTCCACGGGTGTTGTCTGTTTGCAAGGCGATTTTGCCGAAGAACCGCGCGAGTGCAGAGACTGCGGTGCGACATGGAAAGCGCCGGTCGAGAAGCAGGGTGACGTAAACCTCGCCATTTCGATCATTGACGATGCGCATCGCGATGTTTTCGATCATTGCTATCTCGTCACGGCGGATAGCGATCAAGCGGCCACCGCCCGACTGCTCAAGACGGCTTGGCCTCAAAAAAAGCTGACAACCGTCGTGATAACCGGCCGGTCTCACTGCAAGGCGCTGTTGGCCATCGCCGACCACAAGATCGTGGTCTCAGAAGCCTCTTTGGAGCACTCGCTTTTTCCAAGCCTGATTACCGGACCATCCGCCATTCGACGTCCCGTTGAGTATGATCCGCCCGCAGGCTGGGTGCACCCCGCGGCGCGACCGAAGTAGCCCAGCGAGCGCGAAGGGGGCGACGGGGTCGACGATTCCCTGTGGGCAACCCATGTGTTAGGGATGTGGGCGCTGAACCCGAATACGGGCGGACGTTGACCCTGGGAGAGCACACCTATGGCATTGGAGGCTGGGCCAGCCATGCGGCTGGAGCGCCCTCGCAGGCGCCACGCAGTACAGAAGGCCCGAGAGTTTGCTGAGGTCTACTCGACCCCACCGATACCGGTGCTGGAGATCGCTCAAAGCCATGGCCTCAATGTGGTGCTGTCCGAGTTCGGACGGTTCGCGGAGGGTGTCTCGGGCGCGCTGTCGTTCAAGGACAAGCGCCTCTATGTGAACCGGTTCGACTCCCCCCAGCGCAAGCGCTTCACCATCGCGCATGAGTTTGGGCACTGGATTCTGCACAAGCCATTCTTCGATGCGGATCCGGAGCTCTACGCAGTCCTGCCCCGCTATTCGCAGCCGGATGTGTCCAATCCTTTCGAGCAAGAAGCGAACGCGTTCGCTGCAGAGCTGCTCGTGCCGCAGCACCTCTTGAAGCAAGTCAGCGGCGCAGGTCCGGCGACGCTTGCGCAGCTCTTCGGGGTGTCCCGCGCCATGATGGAGGTTCGGCTGCGCAGTGTCTGAGGGCGGCTCAAGCCAGCTGCGGCCGGATGACGTCCTCGGTGATGCCGCGGAAGCGGCGTTGGGCGACCCGCAATGGGACGGAGACGACGAGCACCTTATTGAGCCGACGCCGGCCATCATCAGCCTTGAGGAGAAATTCGCTCACCTCAAGGGGCTTCAGGACCACTACTTCCACAAGGGGCTTTGGTCGTGGGCCTTGATAGGCGTCTTGGTTGTTCTGGTGCTCTTTCAGTGCTGGTTGCTCTATAAGGTCGGTATCAAACACTGGGACTTCACCGACTACGAATGGTTGCTGCCGGTTCTTCTCGTTCAGAACCTTGCGCAGATCGTCGGTCTGGCCACTTTCGCGGTGCGATCGCTTTTCAAGCGCCTTACCCCAGATCGCGCATAGATCGCTCGGAAGCGGGCTGGAAGGCAGTAATTTCAATTACAGTGCGACATTCCGTCATGCCGAGGCAGCCGGCGTATTGACGTCGCCCAAATCCTGCGCCCCGATAGACTAGGGTCTGTTGAGGAGCCAATCATGTATCGCGTTACCGTAATTCTCGCTGCTGCTGCACTGGTTACCGCCTGCGCCGCAACACCGGAGAGCATCGCCCCGGCCTATGTCAGCGATCTGCAATTCCAGTCGCTGACCTGCGACCAGCTCGTGGAAGAGACCACACGGGTCGAGCAGGCGCTCAGTCAGGCGTCCGCGCAACAGAACCGTGCGCGCTCGAACGACACGTGGGGCGTGATCCTGCTCGGCCTTCCGGTTTCGAGCCTCTCGGGCGGAAACGTCGCTGAGCAGATCGCGCAGCTGAAGGGCTATCAGGTCGCCCTCGCCAAGCAGCGGAACCTCAAGAACTGTGCACGCGGCGGCGCGGCTGCGCCTGCCGCGCCGTAGGGCCGGGGCCGGTGAAGGCCCTATTCCTCGCCCTCGGCACCCTGGCGCTTGCGGCGCCGCCTGCGGTTATCCTGGTCGTGCCGTCGGAGGCCGCAGCCTGCTCAGGTTGTGGTTGCCGCGGCGGGCCGGGCTGGCGCTCCAAGCGAACCGGTCAGTGCGTCGGCTGGGATGATCTGACCCGAGAGTGCGGCAACCCTCCGGATCCCGCGCGGTGCACGAAGGAGAACTGATTGCCTATTGGTGAACGTGCGGGGCTAGGCGGCGGCCGCGCCCATCTCGGCGTCGATGCGGCGGCTCTATTGGATCGCAATCAACCAGCGAACTGCCGAATGTCTTGCGACATTTCCAATAGCAGCCGCTCTCTCATCACTCGAAGAGCGCCCGGAGCAAAATCTGGAGCAACTGTGCGTATCACAGCATGCTCAGGTTGGTCCGCGCAACCGTCATCCACTACTTCCAGAGCAGAATCACTCAATTCCTTAAGCCTGCTGACGACGAAGGCGCTGTAGCCAACGGGCGTTCGCGGCTTGCGGTCGGGTCGTTCGGCGACGAGCTCGCGTAAGACCTTCTCTGCTTGCAACTGACCAGTGCGGCGCTCTCGGAAGACAGATGTTCCGTTCGAGTTGCCACACAAGTCGTTCGCCCTTTGTTTAGCTAGAAGCTCTTCTACTTTGAGGTTCTCTGTGGTCAGCACGCCGTTCGCGTCAACAAACCCAGGCGTGTAAAGGCACTTGAGCACTACCTCATCGTCGCTCACTGGCGTTTCAGAGTGTTCACAGCGCAATGACGACATCGACCGGCCCGGTCACACGGCGACGAGCGCAGCCAGTAGGCCGGGCGGCAGCCGGTCTCCAACCGTGTAGGTCAGATCACCATGCGTCACCCGGCCATCGATCTCCGCACCCCAAGACAGGGTGCGGCCTTGCACACCGACCTCAATGAACAGGCCGGTCCGCCGCCATTGAAAGACGATCTCGCCATCCCCGATTGCGCGAACTGCCGTCGGTCGCGGTGCAGCCGGCAGGCTCTTGATCACGCCCAGTGCCGCATCAACCGCCGAACCGGAAGGAGCCACGCCGTTATCGAAGTCCCAGTCGTCAGGCAGGTGTCCAAACCCAACTACCTTCGTACGCAATGGCGCCTTCCAGAACTCAGACACGGCTTGAGCCCAAACGTCCGAATCGACCACGCCCTGCCTGGCTTTTGAGGCGGTCCAGTTCTCGTCAAACGTATTTGGGCTGGAAACCGAGTGAGACGGGAAAACCAGCGCGGGTGCGCCAACTGACCGTCCGGTGGTGTTTTTCAGCACGACAATCACGTTGGGCTCTTGCCGTGCCGGTTCTATCGGCTGTGCGATGGCATCCGCAGCTAGCGCCGAAGGTGCAAAACATGCTGTGGCGAGGCCGCTTGCCACTAGCGGGCCAGAAAAGAAGGTCGCACGCGGGAAAGGCCTGCTGCCAGCCGGATTTGCAGTGGTCGTAATGGTGCTCATTGGGCACTCCAAGCGGACAACGGCTGTGGGTTCAGCTTAATCTTCTCTACGAGCCGAGGGTGAAGAAGGTCGCCCAGAACCGACTTTAGATAGTTGTGGTCAAACTGGATGACATCAAGCACCGGTTCCAGCTGCAGAAACCCGCGGCCGTCATCGTCAGCCGGCCCTCGAGGCCCTGCCATGGTGTGAATGCGCGCAAGGCCCCGAATGCCGGGAGGAAGTTCGTCTCTAAGGCCTGGTGTCTTCATGACCACATCCACATTGGCATTCACCAGAACGGGCGCCAGGGCAGGCCGTCTGATGAAAAAGCCGACGTGGCAATGATAACTTCCTGTTTCAAAGCGTAACAATGGAGGTGCCAGCGTCCCTTCAGGGTTCAATAAAGGCACGGCTTCGCCGTCGTCGTCGAGGTCGAACCGATCAATGTACTCAAGACGCACATCGGTCAGGCCGCCTCCGACAAACAGAACCCCGCCGATTGCCTTAAGTATACCGGTGAGTTCCGACATCATCGGATCCCAGCGGGTGTAGTTGTGGGAAATGAAAACTATCTGGTCTTCAGCTAGCACTATTTCCGCGTGGAGTCGGCCATCAATCGCCTTGCGAAACAAATGCTGATCCAGCTTTGGTGCATTGGATCCGCCGATGCCCGTCGGGCCGAACACTATCTGAAAATTGGCTGACTTCTGGATAATACGCTCGTTGTAGCCATACGAGGCCACTGCAGGCCCAAAGTGCGACGCCAAAAGGTCCAGGCCGTTCTGATCAAGCGACTTTGCGTGAAAGACGGAAACGATTGCCTGCTCGATCGAGTGCTCGCCAGAAGCTGCGCGCCAAGCCATCGTTTTCTCCCCGAGGCCAATGGTGCTGATGGCGCGAAAATGTCAACAGCGCCCTTCTGGCGCGCCTACAGCGTCTTCATCACGATCTGGACGACGAGGCCGACGATGACGACCTCGACGTCATCGGCCGGGGCGTCGGTCAGCAGGACGGGCTCGGACCACTTAGGGTTGGAGGATCGCGGCCAGAGCTCGATTGAGCCGGCGTTCCAGCGGACTTCCTTCAGGGTGCGCTCGATCATCTGGCCGCCGGCGGTGCGGCGCTCGACCTCGACCATGTGCCCGTCCTGGGGGACGTACCGGATGTCGATCGCATCGACCACGTGAGCCAGCGCGCCCTCCGGCGCCCGCAGGTTCATGCTGTCGCCCCGGACCCGCGCCAGCCACTGACGCTCGGTCGGGAACGCCGGGTGCAGCGCCACCAGCTCCTCGCCCAGCGGCTCGTCCGCATCGAACACCTGCCGGAACGCCCCCGCCTGCACCTCGTGTGACACGACCAGGCGACGAAAGGTCCCCGGGATCCGCTCCAGCGTCGATGCCGGGTCTTGAGGCAGCGCGTCATCACCCATCAGCAGCCACTGAGGAGTTGTTTTCAAAACCTCTGCCAGCTTGATCAGATTATCGCCGCGCGGGTTTCTCTGGTGCTCTAATGTCTTGTTTAGCCAGTGTTTGCTCTGCCCGGACGCAAGGGATGCCGCATAAGCGGACATACCTAATTCGCGCAATCGCGACCTTATGCGGGACCAGACGTCGGACATCGGCTCGCAGGATATTTGCGTATCCACATCCGGGCGAGGGCGATTAGAGGGGCCTTGACAGGGATAAAAATGTATCCCTACCGTCGGCGCATGACCGACGTGCCCAGCTTCCTCGAACGATGCGACGCCTACCAAGCTCGGAGCGGGCTCAGCCCCGCGACGATCTCGAAGCGCGTTCTCGGCAACCCACTCCGACTGGGGCAGCTGAAATCCGGCAAGCTCAACATTGGGGTGCGGACGCTCTCGGACGCGTCTGAGCGGCTTTCGAAGCTCGAGGCGGCTCTGGGCGCCTCTGCAGCCTCGAACGAGGCCGCATGATGGGTAAGGCTCTGTCCTGCGGCCAGCGGCCTGGGTCCTGAGATGGACGACCTGACGCGCCTCGGCCGGCTCGTGACGCACCTAGCGGGCGTGCGGGAGCTTCGCCGCCTGACCGCGGCGCGGGAGGCGGATGCTCGAACCCTGTCGATGCGAGCGCTGCTGGCGCGCGAAGACGCCGTAGCGTGCGCGGAGCTCGTTGAACTCACTGCGAAAGTCACGGGCCCGGATGCGTTCATGACGGAGGGTCCGTCATGCGGCATGCGCTGAGCGACCGACGGGTCGCGCCCGAGCTCATCATGCTCGCCATCGGCCCTGCGCTGGCCCGGCTTCACCGACAGGCGGCGGGGAGACATGCCCGCGCCCTGGCCCCCGGCGCGGGAGACAGCGCCGATCCTGCCACACCGGCGCGGGCAAGCTCGCGCGAGGAGGTCGATGCCGGCCCCGCCGCCTGGCGAGGCAGAGTCCGGCCAAGGACGGAAGGGGGCCTCCCTGCCGGCCCTGCGTGCGGGGTCGTCCCGCTTGCAGGGCCGGAGGGGTTCGATGCCGGCGTTTCAGGCTTGCTCCTTTCATGGGGGCGAGCATGACTGGATCGCTTCTGCCTGTCGGGCCAAAAAATCGGCCCGCGCTCAGCTGCCATGATCGCAACGCGCTGCGCGCGGCGGAGTCGACCGCGCTCATCGCGGCGCTGCGCAAGCGTCACCCGCTCGGCACGAGCAAGGCGGTCTCATCGGATCTGATGGAGCTGACCGGGTTCGACGTTGCGCCGGACACGGTGAGCGGCTGGCTCGCCGACGGCAAGCGACCGAGCGACGAGGCCATGGCGGCGCTCGATGCGGTCTACGGGCCGGACTTCGTGATGGAGCGCAGGGCGTTCGTCGCCGCCGAGCATCGCCAGCTGATGGCGGCGCGGGTCGCGGCCGATCTGGCGGCTGCCCGGTCGCGTCTCGCGGATCTCGAAACCAAGGCTGCCGATCTCGGTCTCACGGCATCGGGCGACGCGCCGCCGTAGAGCGCGCGGCCCGATCGGGCCGGCGGGCGGTGACATGCCCGGCCCCTGAGACAAGAGAAAGGGCGACGCACATGGCGCGCCGGATCAAGACTGAGGACGCCCCCCTGCGGCTTCCCAACGGTGAAACCGTCACGGCGCTGATGCGCCAGTACCGGACCTGCAAGGGCGAGATGGACAAGCACCGGGCGGAGCTCGGGCCGCTCATCAAGAACGCAGAGAACGATCACGGGGTGCACCCGACGGCGTTCAAGCTGGTCGAGCAGCTCCAGCGGATGGACGCCACCCGCATGAGCGCGTTCCTCGCGCACTTCGACCACTACCGTCAGATCTGCGGGCTGGACGCGCAGGAGGAGCTGGATCTCGCGCCGGCTCCGAGGAAGGCCGCGACGAAGTCCGAGAAGGCGACGAAGGCGACGAAGGCGAAGGGCCCGGCCAAGTCCGATCCGATCGCCAAGCCGATCGCCGCGCCCGCGGCCAAGCCCAAGCCGGCCGCGCGGGTCCCGACCGGCGGGCCCGTTGGCGCAGCAGCTGCGGCTGCGGCGAAGGCGGACGAGATGATCGGCTCGCGGCCCTGGCCCGATCAGGTCGGCGCGCCTGCGGTCGTGAACTAAGGGGGCGGGGGCGATGCTGCTCGCACTCGATCCCGGCGCCTCTACAGGCGTCGCCTGGGGGATGCCGGGATCGGTCCCCAAGTTCGCCACGTGGGTCGCGCCCTGGTCGCGCAAGACCGCCTCGGTGGATCTCGGACAGGCGCTGAGCTGGTTCGAAGACGAGCTTCAGGCGTTCGTTCGGCAGACCAAGGTCAGTCACATCGTTTTCGAGGCCCCGTGGATGCCGAGGGGCCAGCGCGCCGACATGGAAACCCTGAAGCTCGTCACCTGCCTGTGCGGGTTGATCGAGAAGGTGGCGTTCGAACGCGGCGTGACGGTTGAGGAGATCGCCGGGGCGACGTGGAAGCTGGCCGTGATGGGGAAGGGCGGGCCCCAGCACAAACGACCGATCCAGCAGAACCTCAGGATGCGCGGCCTGAGCCCACGCGACTTTCACCAGGCCGACGCCGGCGGCGTCTGGCTGGCTGCGCAGTTCCTGCGCGAGCCGGCCTTGCGGGAGATCTACCGTCCCATGGCCTCAGCTATCGGGGGGCGGGCATGAGGGCGCACGACCCATGGGCGCACACCCCTTCTCCGGGCTGGTCGGACGTCGACGTCGCGACCCTGAAGCGCATGTACCTCGAGGGGCAGAGCGCCACGCAGATCGGCAAGGTCGTGAAGCGCTCGCGCAACGCCGTGATCGGCAAGCTGACGCGGTTGTTCCAGAGCGGCGATCTGCAGCGACTGAAGTTTGCGAGACAGCAGCCGAGAACGGCCGCCATAGGGCCGAAGCCCGCCAAGGCTCAGATCAAGGCAGCGCCGAAGCTTCAGCTCGTCCGGGCGGAGCCACCGGCGCCGGAACCGCCACGCCCACCGAAGTCGGGTACGGCGCAGGCGCCGCACTTGCCTGCCGCCGCCGCCTGGATGGGCCGGGCGCTGACGCTGCTCGAGCTGGGCCCGAAGGACTGCCGGTATCCGGTGAGCCCGCACGATGCGGCGACACACCTGTTCTGCGGCGAGCCTGCCAGGCCGGGCTCGGCATATTGCGAGCGGTGCGCGGGCGTCATGTACGTCGCCCAGAAGCCGCAGGTTAAGGCGAAGCGCGGGCATGACCGTTGGAGCGATCCGACGATTTCGCGCCGGGGCCCCCGGACGGTCGCGCGATGGTGAGCGGCTCCCGGGATCAGGCGCATGAGCTCGTCGACCGGCGCGGCAGACGCGTCGTCGTTCGCGGCTCTACGGTCGTGCGGATCACGGGTTGCCGCAGCTGGACCGACCTCGAGCTCGCCGACGGATCGAGCCTTCAGTTCGACGTCGACGTCGGCCGGCTGGGCGCCTTGCTCGGAACGCCGTCCGCCCCGCTGATGCAGGGGCTCCGGTCCGGGGGGCGCTCGCGATGAGCGTGACTGACGCCCCGCCATCTCTCCACAACCTTGACGCCGAGCAAGCGGTGTTGGGCGCCCTGCTGGTCGACAACAGTCTGATCGAGCGGGTGATCGATGCGCTGGCCCCGGACCGGTTCTTCGATCCGGTCCATGGCCAGATCTGGGGCTGGTTGGTCGACCGCTACAGCGTCGGCGCGCTCGCCGACGGCATCACACTGCGTGACAGCTTCGCCAACAATGAGGGGCTGAAGGCGATCGGAGGCGCCGGCTACATCGCCGAGCTGGTCGACGCCCAGGGGGCTCCTGCCGCGATCGCCGAGTACGCCCGGATGATCAGCGACATGGCGCTGCGTCGGGATCTGGCGGCGGCCGGCGAGGCGATCCGGGCGGAGGCGCTCAAGGCGGATGGCCTGGACGCCGGCTCGGGCGTCCTAGAGGCCGCTCAGGCGCGGCTGATGGGGCTGGAGCCCGGACATCAGCACCGGGCCGTATCAGCCGGCGAGGCGATCCGCACGGCGCTGGAGGAGGCGCTGACGGCCTCGCGCAGCGGTGTGGCGCCGGGCCTCAGCACCGGACTTGTGGATCTCGACCTGCAGATGGGCCGGCTCCGCGCCGGCGGCGTGACGGTGATCGCGGGACGTCCCGGCATGGGGAAGTCCGCTGTCGGGCTGTCGATCGCCAAGGCGGTGGCGCTGGCCGGGCAGGGCGTGTTCTATCTGACGCCGGAAATGGACGCGGCCGAGCACGGGTTTCGGCTTGCCGCCGACCTCGCGCATCAGGCCGGCGAGCCCATTGCCTACCAGCGGCTACAGCAGGGGCAGGCGAGCGAGGCGCAGGTCCAGGCGGTGCGCAAGTACGCCAACCTCGTCAGCGACCTGCCCATCCTCTTCGACGACCGCGGCGACCTGCCGTTCAACGCCATCGCCGGTCGGATCCGTTCGGGCCGCCGCGCGATCAAGCAACGGTTCGGGCGTGAGCTTGCCCTTGTGATCATAGATCACATCGGTCTGATCCAGCCGCCGAACCTGAAGGGCGGGGGCCGCAACAAGGTCGAGGAGCTCAGCTTCGTCACCGGCGCCCTTAAGCGGCTGGCCCGGGTGATGGACATCCACATCATCGAGGTCTGCCAGCTCAATCGCGCCGTCGAGAGCCGCGAGGACAAGCGCCCGACCCTCGCCGACCTGCGCGATTCCGGATCGATCGAGCAGGACGCCAACAACGTGCTGCTGATCTACCGCGACGAGTACTACGCCGAAGCGGCGCTGGAGCGCGTCAAGGCGGCCGGCGGCGACCTGCAGGACGCCAAGGTCCGACGCGAAGCCGCCAGAGACCGGATCGAGATCGACTGCGCCAAGGTGCGCGGCGGCCGCCGGGGGCGCGTCCACGCCAAGTTCTACGCGCCGTTCAGCGCCCTGCGCCCGGCCGACCACACCAATCCCGACGACGATCCCCCGGAGCTGTTCAGACATGTCGATTAAGGCCGTGCTGTGGGCGTTCGCCCAGGAGCTCGAAACCCCCACTCAGAAACTGGTGCTGATCGCCCTGGCGGATTTCGCCGATCAGAACGGATGGTGCTGGCCGAAGCAATCGCGGTTGGCGAAATTCGCCGCCATCACACGCCAGGCGTGCTGCAGGGTGATCGGGCAACTGGAAGAGTTGGGGATGGTCCGCCGGAGCAAAAGCCAGCGAACCGGCTCGAGCGAGATGACGTTCTACCAATTGCTCATGCCGTCCGAGACTGACGATGCAGAAGAGCTTTCACGGCACGCCAAAGCCCCGCATAGGCCTTCAACGAAGCAACATCCGCCCCAAGGGCTCTTCCGTTCTACTCCGCGTGATCGGCAAAGTGCCCCAGCCGCTGACGACGGGCCTTGCTACGACCCGCCGGATGAGTCGTCCAACGAGGATATCGGACACAGCTCCGATGTGGCTGAGGGGCTTGCGGAACCCGCCGTGGCGAGCTTGTCGTCGGCCTCTGAAGTCGACCGCGTCGCATCGAGATTTGCGATTGAAGAATGTGATCCTCGCGGACATGGGTGTCACCGTCGATCACACAAGAATCCTCCCACTGATCCTACCAAGGGATTCTACGACCAACCCTTAGGTGATGAGACTGCGCGCGAGCGCGTTTCGAAGGGAGCGGAGGCGGTTCACAAACCCGAACCGCCAGCTTCCCAGACCGAACCTCCGGTCGAACCCGTCGTCGTCGTCGAAGGGGCTGCGCCTCGAGTCGTCGAAGAGCCGCCTGCGGCGGCGTCGCGCGAGGTGTGGATGGCCCGGCTGCGCGAGGCGCAAGCGCTTTGCGCGCCGGTTCTGGACCGAACAGGGGCCAGTCTCGAGACCTGGGTGACATTCCGGCTGCTGTGCGATCCGAAATCGGGCGGAACCTGCGACTGGGAGCTCGACGTGGTTCCGGCTCTCGTCTCGTTGACGGCGTGGTGCCAGCAAAACGGCAAGCAGATCCGGCGCTGGGAGAGCGTGGAACGGGGCGCAAAGCTGAACCGCGACAAGCGCCTGGCCAATCTCGCGGAAGCTGCGCAACGCCCCCCCTCGAAGCCCTCCGCCTCGAAAATGGAGGCAGCGGAGCTTCGCGCGATCTTCGTGAGCGGGTTCGCCGCCGACTGGATCGAAGCGCGCGAGCCCTGGGCTCATCCCACCCCGGCGCCGAGCCTCGAGGAGGTGGTCCGGGTGCTGCGCGCGGGCAGAAAGGGCATGCTGCTGAAGGCGCTGGCCCGCATGGTCGAGGCCGGCGAGGCGTTGTGGTCGGGAGCGAACACGTGACCGACCGGTTCGATCTCGCTCAGGCCAAGCTCGTGTTCAACCGCCGCGACGTCGAGGCGATGTCGCATCGGCTCTACGAGGCTGCGCTGACCGTGTCCTCGCTGCCCGGTACGCCTCGAGGTCCCGGCTCGAGCTGGCCGGCGACCTTGCGCGAGTACGGCGACGTTCTGGGCGCCCTGCAGCCGGGCGTTACCGCAGAGGGTCGCCTCGAGACGCCAATGCAGACCACGCTGCGCGTCGAGGCGATGCAGCGCCGGCCACGATTTGCGCCGACGCCGGCGCAGATCGATGCATGCCAGCCGACGCTCGAGCTCCTGCGCGGGGTCGGTCGGTCAGGTCTGTGGCGCTACGAGCAGCGTCTCGCCGCAGCCCGCTCGGAAGCTGCCGAGCTTGGCCGCCGCCTCGCCGGCCTGATCGATGGGACGGTTCCCTGCGCGACGGACCGTCGCGCCGCCGTCATCGCGCGGGTCAGCCACGAGAACGCTGCTGCTCAGCACAGGGCGCGGCGAGCGCAGGCTCTGTTCGAGCGGGCGGAGGCAGACGGCCGGAAAACGCAAAGGGCCGTCCTTGGCGCTCTGAAGGGCGCAGGGACCGTGTGGTGGCTGGGCGCCGCACGCGTCGGCATGACCAAGTGGGACTACGCAGCCGCCTGGTCGAAAGCGCCGAGCGCCCGGGCCGCTCGTGAGCTCCATGATCTGGGGGTCTATTATGCACTGCATCGGTCGCACGCTCTGGACAGGAGGATCGGGTGATGGCGATGCTGGCGCCGAAGCAAGCTGCTGCGCGACTGGGGGTCTCAGTGCGCGCCCTCGAGGAATGGCGCGCCGCGGGGACGGGACCGGCCTGGTACCGGCTGGGCCGACTGGTCCAGTACAGCGCGGTGGATCTCGACGCCTGGCTTGAGAGCCGGCGGGTCGAACCGGAGCAGTTTCGCCTCCCTTTGGCCCAGGCGATTGAGCGTGTGCGCGCTCGGCGTGTGGAAAGATGTGGCTCAAGGCCCGTCGCGGAAACACCGCTTTTCGCTATGGTGGCGGCGTAGGGTCGGGACCGGTGCGCAAGCGCGATCAGGGCGGCAGCGCGAACATCGTCCCGCCGCCGGGGTTCGTTTCTGCGAGCTCGTACGCCGAGAGCATCGGCGTCTCCCGAAAGTCGATCACGATCTGGGCCGATGAGGGAATGCCGCACGAGAAGCGCGGAACCCACCTGCATGTGGAGCCAGAGAAGGCGGACCTTTGGCGGCGGACCTACGGGCGCGGCGGGTATCCGCGCAGCGTCGGGGTCAAGCAGCCGAAGTCGAAGGCGACAGCGCAGCCCGTCAAGAGCGCCGCCGAACTGGCCTTCGAGCGCAAGGCTGCGGCCGACGCAGAGAGGGCCGAGATCAGGCTTCAGCTCGATCGCATGGCGATGGCTCGCGAGGCCGGCCAGCTGGTCGATCGGGCCGAGCTGCAGCCGAAACTGACAGCAGTGTTCGCGTCGATCCGGCGCGGATTGATGGAGGCGCCTTTGGCCATCGCGATCGAGGCAGGGGCGCAGACGGGCGTACCTGAGGCGGTGCTGCGCAGCTGCCTCGACAAGCAGATGCGCGCCTTGTTGGCCGAGCTGGCGCGTGAGGCGGCCCTGCTCATCGAATGATCGACGCTCAGGACTGGCGATCGGTCGGCGCGCGGGCGGTGCTGCGAACCGCGCTTGCCGCCCTCGTGCCGCCGGAGAAGCTCGACCCGGTCGAGTGGGGGCGACGTTACCGGCGCATCACTGCGCGAGAAGCGGCGCGGCCGGGCGTGTGGGATCCGGATCGCACGCCTTGGGTTCATGAGATCCTCTGGGAGCTCAGCGACGAGAGCCCTGCCAAGATCGTCGTGTTCGCAAAGGGTGCGCAGATCGGCGCGACCGAGCTGGGGCTGGTCTGGTCTGGTTGGAGTTTCGACCAGGACCCCGGGACAATGATCACGCTGTGGCCGACTGATGCGGTCATCAAGCGGAACGTGAAGCAGCGCATCGATCCGTTCATGGCGTCGGCCGAGCCCATGGCGCGGCTGTTCGGGCAGCAGAAGAGCCGCTCGGCCGAGAACACGCTGTTTCAGAAGTCCAGCCCGTCAGGGGAGTGGATCTTCGCTAGCGCCAAGAGCGCGCCGAACCTGCGCTCCACGCCTGCGGTCCGGGCGATGGCTGACGAGATCGACGAGGCAGCCGATGACCTCAGCGGTCAGGGCGATGTGGTCGAGCTCCTGAAGGGGCGTCTGTCCGATGCCGGGCCGCGGATGAAGCTGTTCGTGCCCTGCACCCCGACGATCGAGGGCAAGTCGATCGTCTGGCGCTGGTACGGGCTTACCGACCAGCGCCGGTTCGAGGTTCCGTGCCCCAAGTGCGGGCACATGCAGGCGCTGAGCTGGGAGCGGTTCCGCTGGCCGGAAGGCCGGCCGCAGATGGTCGAGTATCTTTGCGAGGGGTGCGAAGCGCCCCTGCGCGAAGCTGCGAAGGCTGAAATGCTCCCGCTGGGGCGATTTCGGGCGACCATGGAGGCCCGGTATCACGGCGCGGTCGGGTTCCACGTCAGCGGGCTCTACGCGCCGCTTGGCTCGTACAGCTGGGCTCAGGTCGCGGCCGACTTCGACGCCGCAGAGGGCCGCGATGAGCAGCTGAAGACGGTCTACAACCTGCGCCTCGGGTTGCCCTGGCGTCAGACGACTGAAGCGCCAGACGGGCAGACGCTCCGCACCCACGAGGAGCCGTATGTGCTGGGCGATCTGCCGGATCGCTGCGGCGCCATCACGATCGGCGGCGACGTCCAGAAGGATCGGATCGAGCTGCGCGCCTGGGGCTGGGGCGAAGGGCTGGAAAGCTGGCTCGTCGGGTCCTGGACCATCGAGAGGTTCGATCGGCGGCTCGAGGCCGGTGCAACGGTGAAGACCCGGCGGGCGCCCGAGGCGGTGGCCGCAGAGATCCTCAACGCCACAAGCGCCGGCTGGCGGCGCAAGGACGGCGCGGTTCTGCACCATGGCGCCGGCGCGATCGACGTAAACTATGACAGCGACTTCGCGTGGCGTCTGATCATCGCGCTGGGCGCGCGCTGGCATGCAATCCGCGGTGAAGCGCGCGGCCGACCCGGTCGCCTGCACTGGCGCAGCAAGGTTGACCGGGTTGGGGTCGGAACCGAGCTCGTCCTGCATCACGTGCATTCGCCGGCCGCGATCAGCGAGTTCTATCGCCAGCTCGCGCAGGAGCGCCCAACCGGCCCGGACGCCTCATGGGCCGGGTACGTGCACCTGCCGATCGGCCTGCCTGACTCCGAGCTCGAGGAAATGACTGCCGAGCGTGAGGTGTTCGACCCGCGGCGCCGCAAGCGCGTCTGGGTTCGGGCAGCCGCAAACCATGCCGGCGACTGCCGCAAGTACGCCCGGGCCATGGTCGAGGCTCTCGGCCTTGATCTGTGGACCGCCGATCATTGGGCTGTGCGAGCCGCGGCCCTCGCTGAAGACGCCGCCGCCCGGCGATCGGGCGGGCAGGCGGCTGCTGCGCCGCCAACAAGCTTTCTGCCGAGGTTTTCTTCATGAGCAACTGGACCGCTGCGGATCTGGCCAAGCTGGATCGCGCGATCGCATCCGGCCATCGCCGGGTGAAGTACGCGGGCGGCATGGAGGTGGAGTACCAGGATACGGCCGGCATGCTGGCCGCCCGCGCTCAGATCTCCGCCCAGCTGGCCGCCGTCGAGGCAGGTGCGAGCGGCGCGTCCGACCGTTCGGTCGTCGTCTTCCAGTCGGGCTACTGATGGTCTGGGGTGCTGGCCTGATCCGCCAACAGACACCGGCTGCGGCCGTTGCGCCGTCCCCGCGGCGCGTCATGCTGTTGCCCGGCGACGACGCCCAGGCGCGCTACGACGGTGCGCGGCGCGGCCGTCAGGGGCAGGCCTGGTACGCCGATGATCGGACCCCGCAGGAAGAAGCTCGCAGCGATCTGGTCTGGCTGCGCCGTCGGGCCCGCGACCTCGACAAGAACAACCCGTGGGCGCGCAAGGCGGTTGGTCTGATCTGCGACGACGCGATCGGCACGGGCGTCACGCCGAAGATCCGAACGGGCCGCTACCGCGCGGTGCAGCGGTTCGCGTCTGCGGCGATGCGCTGGATGGAGAGCCCGGCGGCCGATATCGCTGGCCGGGCGAGCTTCGCGCTCATGCAGCGCGTCGCCGCCCGCATGCTGGTGCGCGACGGCGAAGTCATGATCCGTCGCCTGCGGATGATCGAGCCGGCTTCCGGCCTGCCTCTGAGGGTGCAGATCCTCGCCATGGACTGGCTCGACACGGCAGTCGATGGTCCGAGGCCGAACGGCAACATCGCGTTCTGCGGCATCGAATACGACCCGTCGCTCCAGCGGGTCGCCTATTACATCAAGGGCTCGCTGGACTCTGATCCGTTCAGGGCGCGGCCGCTGGACACGGTCCGGATCCCGGCTCGCGACATTATCCACCTCTTCCGCCTCGATGAGGCCGGGCAGGAACGCGGCATCCCCTGGGGCGCTGCAGCGCTTTGGTCCCATCGGGATCTGGCCGACTATGACCAGGCGCAGCTGCTGCGCCAGAAGATCGCTGCGGCGACGGTCATCAAGCAAACGACCGCAAGCGTCCAGCTGCCGAACGAGATTGGCCCGAACGGACCGCGCAAGCCGACCCAGGCGATGGAGCCGGGTGAAATCGTCAGGCTTGCACCCGGCGAGGACATCCAGATCGTGCAGGCAGCCGGCGTAGACGGGTATGCCGATGTGCAGAAGGTGTCGCTGCGCCGGATCGCAGCCGCCTATCCGGTCTCATATGTCGCGCTGTCCGGCGATCTGAGCGACACGAACTACTCCAGCGGCAAGCTCGGCTGGCAGCAGCAGAAGCGCTCGATCGAGACGTTGCAGTGGCTGGAACTGAAGCCGCATCTTCTCGACCGCGTGTTCAACTGGCTCCAGGACGCCTGGATGCTGGATCCGGGGGACGCGACGGTCACTTGGACGTTCCCGGCGTTTCAGATGCTCGACGAGAGCAAGGAGATTCCGGCCAAGGTCAAGAAGATCCGCGCCGGATTGGCCTCGCGCCAGTCGGTGGTCCGGGAGATGGGCGAGGACGTCGAGGAGATCGACGCGGAGATCGCCGAAGACAACGCCAGATCCGACGAGCTCGGTCTCAGCTTCGACAGCGATGGTCGGCGCCCTGAACAGGCGCGAGCGGCCGACGCTCCTGCGGCCCCGGCCGCGCCTCCGCAGGAAGGACAAGACGCATGACCCGCAGGCGGATCGATATCTCCGGCTACATCGGGGAGGACTACTGGTACCCGGAGCTCTCCAACACCGTCCGCACCGTGATGGAGCAGGCTTGCGAGGTCGTCGCCGGCGACGTGCTCGAGGTGCATGTGAACAGCGGCGGCGGCTCGTTCTTCGAAGGCCTCGCCATCATGAACACGCTGCTCCAGTTCGGGGCGCGCGGCGTTACGGTCGAGACATGGGTCGACGGCCTTGCGGCCTCAGCGGCCTCGCTCGTGATGCTGGGCGGGTCGCGCCGTGTGATCGCGCGCGCCGCCATGGTGATGATCCATAATGTGTGGTCGATCGCGATCGGCGACGCCGCTGACCTTGAGAAGGAGGCGGCCAACCTGCGCGCCTTCAATGGGGTCGCCGCGGACGCCTATGCCGACCGGACCAGCTACACGCGCGAAGCCGCACTGACCGCCATGGATGAAGAGACCTGGTTCGACGGCGCTGCAGCGCTGGAGGCCGGTTTCGCAACCGAGGTCGGCTCCGGCGAAGACGTCGACGACACAGCAGCGCGTGCTCTCGCGGCCCGCTGCGACCTCTCGCACCTGACCTTGCGCCGCGCGCCGGACTGGCTGGCGCATGCAACGTCCGCATCTGGCGGTCGCGCGCGCCGCGCGCTCGCCCACGCCCTTCAGCGGCCAGCGGCCGCCCCCGCG
>VYKN01000066.1_pt1 | contig 32000 bp, 32 predicted proteins | sample 5114581 | NCBI WGS metagenome assembly VYKN01 (sample SAMN12291810, study PRJNA351875) | freshwater metagenome | isolation source: freshwater lake | place: USA: Michigan, Baker Lake | collected 2011-08-08
GAGAGGTTGCATTTAGCAAGAATCCGATAGAGAGGCTTGTAGTTAGCCCTGTACGGGTCAAAGCGTACAAAGCTGATTCAAAGTGCGACGTTTGCGTACAGAATTAGTAACTATCCGTACAGAAGTTAAGCAAATCGTAGAGCATCTTTTCGGACAATCCCCAGATCAGGAGTAAAGATTAGCCAACAGGTATATATTAGCCAAATCACCGGCAAAAAGCTTGATCAACCCTAATTAGGGTCTGCTGAAAAAGTTTTTCGTGGGGGCAGGGTGTGGGGTGTGGGGTTTTACACATTTTCAGGACGTTCGGACGTTCGGCGAAGCTCAGTCGAGCCGTGGTCAATTACCTAATGTTCAGGGAAAAAGTGCCTAAATTTCCCCAAGATCACTTCCAGGATCGGCACTTTTTGAAGGTTTTTAGATTTATTCAGCCTGCCCTAGATAAAAAGCTTTGTCCGGGCAATTTCTCCCCAACCGATGGTTTAAATTAAGATTTCATCCTTGAATAGATACAATGGATTTTGGTCTTGATCGATCTAAATTATTGCCAAAAGCTGTGAACTTTTTAAATTAAACTTAACCTAAATTTTACCGAATCTTAACCAAAAAAATCCCCAATATTTCTAGATTTAAAAGTAATATTTATGCCTTAAACTATATTTTGAAGAAAGTTCAACTTTCCCAATTGTGCAGGATTCTTCAACCAGAAAACTTATGATATTCTCAACTGCTACCCTAACTCGTGTGTGTGCTGTCTCCTTCGCCACGGCAGCGGCCTTAGCAGGGACGATGGGAGAAGCTTTCGCCCAAACCCTGAACGGTGCGGGAGCCTCCTTTCCCGCGCCCCTATACCAGCGTTATTTTGCCGACTATAAAAACGCCACTGGTGTCACCGTTAACTATAATTCCGTCGGTAGCGGTGCTGGTGTCCGGCAATTTATCGCCGGAACCGTCGATTTTGGGGCTTCCGATGCCGCTCCTTCCTCCTCGGAAAAAGGCCAGATGAAAAATGGGTTACTGCTAGTTCCCACCGCCGGAGGAGCCGTCGCCGTGGTTTATAATCTGCCCGGGGTAAATAACCTGCAAATTTCCCGGGCTAACCTCGGTAAAATCTTCAGTGGCGAGATCACTAACTGGAGACAGGTGGATCCGAAACTGCCCAACCAACCCATTAAAGTGGTGGTTAGGGCCGATGGTAGCGGTACTACGGAGATTTTTACCTCTCACCTGAGTGCTATTAGTCCTTCTTTCAAAAGTAAAGTGGGAACCAGCAAAGAACCTAACTGGGGTTTTACCGTTCTCAAGGGACCGAAAAATGATGGTGTGGCGGCCCTGGTTAAACAAACAGAAGGCTCGATCGGTTACGTTCAAGATACGTTTGCCCGCAAAAATGAAGGGGCAACCATGAGAACTGCCAAAGTTCAAAATAAAGCCGGTCAATTTGTCGAACCGAGTCTCGCCGAAGCTAACAAGGCGATGGAAGGGATCAAATTTAACGCCGATTTTACCGCTAATATGGACGATCCGGGCAGTGGTTATCCGATCGTCGGGATTACTTGGTTATTAGTACCGAGAGACTACGCTGATAACAAAAAAGCGGCGGAAATTAAAAGACTGTTGACTTGGATTCTCACCACCGGTCAAGGTATTAACAATCAATTGGAATTTACTCGGATTCCTCAATCGGTGACTCAAAAAGTTTTAGCCGAAGTTAACAAAATTAAATAAATACTTTTGTATTAGTTTAGGCTTGATTGTCACCGCTTTCCAGTAAGATGGAAAAAAGTCACCGGTTAACCTCATAACTAATAACTGCAAGTATTTCTTTTCTCTGGGCTGAACAATGTTCAGCCCCTACAGTTGCGTTTTAAACAACTGATAACTGCTAATCGCTCTCTACCTTATGGCTAATTTTTCTGAATCGGTCGAGTCTTTTGATCTCTCGGCGGCCAATCTTAACGAAAGCCCCGGTACTGCGGGTTTATTTGATCGCATTTTTACAATCTTAGTCTGGATTTGTGCCGCCTCTGGTTTAATCTTTCTGCTCTGGATGGCCTGGATTGTTTTTCAGGATGCGCGGCCGGCGATCAATGAATTCGGTTGGGGATTTCTCTGGGGAACCACTTGGGATGTTAACGTCCTCAAATTTGGTGGTTTACCTTTTATTTTCGGTTCGATCGTTTCCTCGATTCTAGCTCTTTTATTAGCTATTCCCCTCAGTGTCGCCGTTGCTTTAACCACGAGCGAGAATTATTTGCCGGCAAGTGTCCGTTATCCCATCGGTTTTCTAGTGGAATTAATTGCCTCGATTCCCAGTGTAATTATTGGTTTATGGGGGATTTTCGTACTAATTCCCGTGCTGAAACCTCTGCAAGAATGGTTATTTCAAAATTTTGCTTGGTTCCCTTTGTTTAATACCCAACCGTTGGGACCAAGTATGCTGATCGCCGGTGTGATCCTGGCCATCATGATCGTGCCGACTATTTCCGCTATCAGTCGCGATGTGTTGCTTACCGTCCCCCCCGAATTACGCAGCGCCTCCATGGCCCTAGGGGCGACTCGTTGGGAAACCATCTGGCGCGTGTTGTTGCCGGCGGCCAGTTCTGGCATTATCGGGGCGATTATCCTCGGTTTAGGGCGCGCTTTAGGGGAAACTATGGCGGTGGCCATGGTAATCGGTAACTCCTCGATTATTAGTCCCTCCCTCTTGGCCCCTGGTTATACTATTCCTGCTGTACTAGCTAATACCTTCCCAGAAGCTTTTGAAAAAATCCACATCGGAGCCTTAATGTATCTAGCTTTGATTCTATTTTTTATTACCTTAGCCGTCAATAGTGTAGCGGCTTTATTAGTACAATTTATCAACCGCAATCGTTAATTTATGACTCAAGGAGCTTTTCCCGAAGAAGATTTACAGCAACCCCTGTCACCGTGGCGACATTTTTTTACCAACGGTCTCACGGGTTTAGCGATCGCTCTTAGTGCCATCGCCATTCTGCCTTTATTCGCTATCCTCTTTCAAATTGTCAAAGAAGGTTTACCCGGATTCAATTGGCAAGTTTTCACCTCTTTACCCGCCCCAGTTGGCTCCGATCCCAGTGTTCCCAACGGTTTTGCCAATGCAATCGTGGGGACTTTAACCATGGTCGGTTTAGCGGCTTTAGGCAGCATACCTCTGGGGATTCTCACCGGGGTTTTCCTCTCGGAATTCGCTCGGGGTTCCAAAATTGGCGGTATTCTGCGCTTTGCGATCGTGGTGTTGAGTAGTACCCCTTCCGTCATCGTCGGGGTGTTTTCCTTCGGGGTTTTGGTCTTAACTACCAAACAATTTTCCGCCGTAGCGGGGGCCTTTGCTTTGGGGGTGATTATGTTGCCCATCGTCGCTTTAACCACGGAAGAGTCCCTAAAACTAATACCCATGTCCTACCGTCTCGGTTCCTCCGCTTTGGGGGGTTCCCGTTTCGATACGGTATTTCGCATTGTCCTGCCAGCAGCGATCGCACCGATTATGACCGGGATATTATTAGCGGTGGCCCGGGCCGCTGGAGAAACCGCCCCCTTAATGTTTACGGCTTTATTTAGTCAATTTTGGCAAGAAAGTCTTTGGTCGCCCACACCGGCTTTAACGGTGTTGATTTATAACTACGCTAGTTCCCCCTTTCCTGAACAAAATTCCCTAGCTTGGACAGCTTCTTTAGTCCTAATTATCTTAGTTTTAATTACTAGCCTTATCTCCCGTTTTGTCACTCGTAAACGCTCAAATTAAGCACTTTTCTGATGATCGATTCCTCTATCATGAACACTCCTACTTCTCTAGCTAATTCGGCGATCGAAGTCGAAAATCTTAGCTTTTTCTACGGTAGCAAAAAAGCCCTGGAAGGGGTTTCTTTACAAATCCCGCAAAGGCAAGTAACCGCCATGATCGGCCCCTCTGGTTGTGGTAAATCTACTCTCTTAAAAGCTCTCAATCGCATCGGGGAATTAGAGGGGCAAGTGACAGTTAAGGGCAAAGTTAGGTTTTTTGGCCAGGATATCTACGCCCCCAAAGTTAACCTTCATACCTTACGGCGACAGGTGGGTATGGTGTTTCAGCGCCCTAACCCTTTTCCCGCTAGTATTTACGATAATATAGCCTACGGTATTAGAATTTATCGTTCCGCTAGTCGCAGTGAATTAGATGGGATTGTGGAATCAGCTTTAAAAGGAGCTGCTCTTTGGAATGAAGTTAAAGAGCTGTTGAATAAATCCGCTTTAGGATTATCGGGAGGACAACAACAAAGATTGTGTATTGCTCGCGCTTTGGCGGTAAAACCAAAAGTATTATTAATGGATGAACCTTGTTCTGCTTTAGACCCCCTTTCTACCCTCAAAGTCGAGGAATTAATCCATGAATTGAAGGAACAATACACGATCGTCATTGTCACGCATAATATGCAACAGGCCTCTAGGGTATCCGATCGCACGGCCTTTTTTAATACCGATGAAAGCCGCGTCGGTCATTTGGTGGAATGTGATGCCACCCAGAAAATTTTCACCGATGCAGTTAATCAACAAACTCGCGATTATGTAGCCGGTAGATTCGGTTAATTTGTTTTGTCAGGGGACGGGAGACAGCTATCAGTGATCAGTTATCAGTTATCAGTTATCAGTTATCAGTGATCAGTTATCAGTTATCAGTTATCAGTTATCATATGTGAGTTTTCAGTTCACTGATTGGCTCTTCTCGACTTTGTGTGATAATTTTTGCTTATGGAATCGTGAAATGCTTATCGGGCAAGACTTTTAGGGCTATTTTGCGGATATTTTATCAGTATAGACCTCGTTTCCACACATAAACCAGAAGAGCCACTGATTACTGTTTACTGTTTACTGATAACTGAAAAGTCTCCCCCCCTAAACAATAACGCTGCCCGATTTTGCTAGGATAAGAAATGTAACAAGAATCTTTCTTAACAGTCGGATAATTCATGGGCAACGATACCATCACCTTACTCTCTCCCCGGGAAATTGAAAAAATGCGTCGAGCCGGACGATTAGCGGCTAAACTGTTAGACCATCTGGCAGATATGGTCAAACCGGGGGTAAGTACCCTAGAAATCAATGATGAGGCAGAACGTTGGACTTGCGCCCAGGGAGCGAAAAGTGCGCCCCTAGGATACCATGGTTTTCCTAAGTCTATCTGTACTAGCATTAACGAGGTCATCTGTCACGGCATCCCCAGCGCCAATCAAATCCTTAAAGAGGGCGATATTATTAACATCGATGTCACCCCGATTTTAGAAGGTTATCACGGCGATACCTCACGCACTTTCTTTGTCGGTACTCCCTCCCCCCTGGCCAAAAAGTTAGTGGAAGTTACCAGAGAATGTCTGCAAAGAGGCATAGATGCAGTGCAGCCGGGGGGTAAAATCGGCGATATCGGGGCGGCTATCCAAGAATATGCCGAAGGACAAGGATTTTCGGTGGTTAGAGATTTTGTCGGTCATGGTATCAGTAATGTTTTTCACACCGGTCCGCAGGTTCCCCACTACGGCACTCGTGGCAAGGGCAAAAAAATTCGCCCCGGCATGGTATTCACCATTGAACCAATGATTAATGAGGGAACCTGGCAACATATTGTCTTAAAAGACGGTTGGACTGCTATTACTAAAGATGGTAAACTTTCGGCCCAATTTGAACACACCATCGCCGTCACCGAAACCGGTGTCGAAATTCTCACTTTATCCGATTAAATTTAGGGAACGGGGAACAGGGGATAGGGAATGGGGGAATGGGAGAATGGGAGAATGGGGAAATAGGGAAGTTTCAACTAATACCCCAAAACCCTAAAACCCTAAAACCCCATCACCCCTCTCCCTTCTCCCCCCGCAACGCGCACGAAGTGGTCTCCTCACTTCCCACTAATAACTGATAACTGAATATATGCAGTATCGTCGTTTCGGTCGCACTAATCTACAAATGCCAGTGTTTTCCTGTGGGGGAATGCGCTATCAATTTCAGTGGCAGGATGTGCCAATGTCGCAAATTCCCGACGAGAATCAAGGCAATTTAGAGGCAATCATCAATAAATCTCTGGAAGTGGGGATTAATCACATCGAAACCGCTAGGGGTTACGGCACTTCCGAGATGCAATTAGGCAAAATTTTACCGCAACTACCCAGAGATGAGATTATCGTGCAGACGAAAGTTTCTCCTAGTCAAGATGTGCGGGAATTTCGCCGTAACTTTGAGCAATCCCTGCAATTTTTACGGTTAGATTATGTGGATTTGTTGGGTATCCATGGCATCAACACCGCTGAAATTCTCGATGACACTATGGCCGAGGGCGGTTGTTGGCAAGAGGCGAAAAAATTACAGCAACAGGGAAAAGTTCGTTTTATCGGTTTCTCGACCCATGCACCAAATGATGTAATTGTCAAGACTATTGCAACAAATTGTTACGATTACCTCAATCTGCACTGGTACTATATTTTTCAGAATAACTGGCCGGCCATAGAAGCGGCAAAACAGCACGATATGGGGGTTTTTATCATTAGTCCCTCTGATAAGGGCGGCCATCTCTATAATCCTCCCCCTAAGCTCGTGGCTCTCTGTTTTCCTCTCAGTCCGATGGTTTTTAATAACCTATTCTGTCTCAGTCATCCGACCGTCCATACCCTTAGTATCGGTGCAGCGCGAGCCAGAGATTTTGATGAACACCTGAAAACTTTACCCTTACTCGATCGAGCCGAGGAGATTTTACCGCCAATTATCGAGAGATTGCAAGGGGAAATGATCAACTGTTTAGGCGATAATTGGGTGAAAACTTGGTCTGTGGGTTTACCGAGCTGGGAAAATACCCCCAATCACATCAATATTCCTTCTATCCTCTGGTTACGCAATCTCGCTATCGCCTACGATATGATTGACTTTGCCAAGGCCAGATACAATCTCTTGGGGAATGGGGGTCACTGGTTCCCCGGTCAACAGGCAAAAGAGGTGGAAAAACTCGATTTAACTGCCTGTTTAGCCGCTAGTCCCCACGCTGATAAAATTCCCTATCTTCTCGCCGAAACTCATCGATTATTGTCGGGAGAGACGGTACAACGCTTAAGCAGTAGTTAGGTGAACTACTCTCAAGGTCGTTGAGAGCTTCCTGCTTCAATGGGATGCGCTTTCTACCTCGAAAGATAGCCAGTCTTACCTTCCCGACCCCGGCATCCGTCCTAGTTCCTAAGACCCATACTTTTTCTTGCAACACGACCCGTCGAAGCTCGCTTATCGCTTAAGGAATAGTGGTCAAGATATGTTCATGGTAGCAAAGTTTTTGAGAATTGTCTATACGTTGGTCAGCATTCATCCCATCGCTAAAAGCGAGGGATGAATGCTGACACTAAGTTAAAATTCGATGCCGGGTTGCGCTTTCACTCCCTGTTGACGAAAGGGATGTTTAATTAACTTCATTTCCGTGACTAAATCCGCTATCTCGATTAATTCGGGTAAAGCTCCTCTACCAGTGAGAATAACGTGGCAATTAGCGGGTTTTCGGGCTAAACCAGCGATAACTTCCTGAATATCCAGATAACCGAATTTAAGGGCGATATTGATCTCATCGAGTAAAATTAATTGATATTGGGGATTTTCGAGAAAAGTTAGGGCTTTTTGCCATGCTTCTTCGGCTTTCTCTATATCTCTTTCCCTATCTTGGGTTTCCCAGGTGAAACCTTCCCCCATAGCATAAAACTCGATTTGTTCCCCCCAAACACTAAAAATCTTTTGTTCGGCAGGTTCCCAAGCACCTTTGATGAATTGTACCACCGCCACTTTGTAACCATGACCGAGGGAACGTAAAACCATACCGAGGGCTGCCGTGGTTTTTCCCTTGCCATCGCCGGTATTAACGATAATTAAACCTTTTTCAGCGATTTTTTCGGCTAAACGTTCCTCTTGGATGACCTTGCGGCGCTGCATTTTTTCTTTGTATTGTTCGGGAGTGAGTTGCATTCAAGTCTGTCCAGTCAAATCAAGATAATTGTAACTCAAGGGGTTATCGAGCGCTGTTTGCAGATTTTAACCGACTAAATTGTCTGGGGGTTGATGCCTAATTCTCGTAATTTTGCCGCTAATCTTTCCTTAGCTTGTCGTTCTTGTTCTTTTTCTAAAAGAGCCTGTTCTTTTCCCTGTCGTTCCTGTTCCTTTTCTAAAAGAATCTGTTCCTTTTCTAAAAGAATCTGTTCCTTTGCTTGTCTTTCTTGTTCTTTTTCTAAAAGAGCCTGTTCTTTTGCCTGTCGTTCCTGTTCCTTTTCTAAAAGAATCTGTTCCTTTGCTTGTCTTTGCTGTAATTCAGCTTCTAAAATAACGCAGTTTACGCTCAAATATGCCTAAATATAATCCTAACTGTTCACTCCATAGATAACCCTGCTCATTGGCAGAAATAGCTTGATATTGTCCCTCAATTAGTCTAAATCCTTGCAATTCTAAGGTATTAGGATCGAACCAAAAATAATTAGGAGTGCGAAAAGTATTTTGGTAGAGAATTTTCTTGTTATTGCGGTCAATATTGGCCGTAGAATCGGAAAGAATCTCGACGATTACATTGGGATATTTCCCCTGTTCTCCCCAAACCACCCAACTTTTGCGGGGACGTTTTTCTGTATCTAAAACCACAAAAAAATCTGGACCTAGTAATCGTTTTTCTCTTGCCATAATAATTCTAGACAACTGAGGAGAATTATGATCTGTTGCAGGTGTAAATCACTTTCCAAGGGTGGTTCATCACTCCATAAATCCGTGGGGGGACAGGTAACTTCTGGTAAAATGTCGAGAGTTGTCATAGTTTTTCCCCTGGCTGGGACATTGATCTAATTATAACAGCTATGAGTCAGTATTAGTAGTAGGTTGCGCTATCGCTAAAGCACCAGATAAATTAATGATAGATAGGTGCATTACGACGGATGGTTAGATTCAAGTTTAAGCAGAGATTGTCGCCGTCTAACGCGCCCTAAATTTTGCTAAGTGCAGATAGGAAAAACTCAGGCGATGGCTTTAACTCCAGCGTTCAATTTCTCTAGCAGCGGCGGGACTTAATTCGCTCATTGTTTTTGACACTAAGCAAGACAATTTAAGGCATTTTTTAACTATAGCAGTTCTAGGTGTTGGGGTTGGGGGTTTGGTTTTGAGGTATTAGTTGAAATTTCTCCATTTCCCTATCCTCGTCAATTGTGGATCAAAGCAGCTTGACATCGATATCTTGATGAAGTTATCAAAGTTACTCTGGTTTGAGACTATCTAAAATTAATTGTATATCTAAATCAAGAGCTTGAGCAATTTGTTCGATTGTTAATCCTAATCCTATTAGTTTGGGAACAGTTTCTAGTTTTGCTTTAATAACATTGTTTTCAGTTTTATAAATATGATAATTTTCTATTTCTCGATTATTAGAAGGGTTATGACAGAAAGTAACCTGATCAATTTTTACAGATTTATTACCCAAATTATTAATACTATTGCTGACAATTAACCTTTCAATTGCTGATCGAACAGTTGATTTATTTAATTCTTCCCCTAACACTTCCGAAAGAATGCGCCAAAGTTCATAGGCTTTATCTCTGGCATGACCTTCAGAACAATTATATTCTTCTGCTATTTTTGCATATTTCTGACCATCAAAAACGTTCTTTAAAATCCCTAATTGCAATGTATCGAGATGCTTTCCCATTTGGAAGACTTCTTGGGTATCCATAGGAGTAATGTTAAGATTTGAGGACACAATACCGTCATTGTCCGTTATTTTCCGATATTTGTAAACATAGTTAACAAAACTTCCGACAATATCCGTTTTTTTCCGTCTTGAAAATGTTTAAACTTATTAGTTAGGATGGTACTGTTTATGGTTGTTTTTGCAGTAACTACTCACTATGATATCGATTAAAATCCTCTGTATGTTCATTGGTGTGGGATTAATTAATTCTGCTCCCATACAAGCAAACAATATGAGTAATGATATTTTAATTAGCCAATCTCGTCGTCAGTATGAATGTACGCGGAACGGAGTTAATCCCACTATATCAGGTTCTCTGTTTTCAGATGGATATAACTGTTTAATACCTATATCAGCAGGTAAGTGTGTAGGTTATGCTGATGCTTTTGGATACAGTCGTATTGGTAATTCAGATACTAGAGGAATGATAAGCTGTAAGAATGTCGAAATTGCAGAAGATAGACTAACAGGGAAAAAGTATTATCGATTTGGTTCAGGAGATAAATTTATCTTGGAAGGAAAATAAGTTTATTTTAGATTCTGTAATTATCTTTACAGTTGACCATTCTTAATCCCAGTCCATCCCATTTGCGGAACAGTTTTGATATTATAACCTGTAAACTACCTCATTAATCTTCGGTCAATACATTCATCTAAAAGAAGCCTCATTTCACGCTACCCTATCAATAAGCTCTTTTTCAAATTCTTCAAGTAAGCTAATAACTCGTTCTCTTGTTACCGTTGGAAAACCCTCTAAAAAATCATCAATTGATTCTCCTGCTTTAAGATAATCAAAAAGTGTTTGTATCGGAACTCTAGTACCTGAAAAAACGGGAACACCACTCATAGTTTCAGGAGATACATGGATAAGAGGCGAATATTTAGCCATTTTGATTACCTTCTTAGCTTCTACAGAGTAGATTAACCCAGAGCAATACGTCTCGTCTTCATATTCTAGCCTAGATCCTTGAAAAATGGGTTAAACTGATGCTAAATAGGTTAGGGAAGTGACTTTCAGTTAATGATGCTAAAAATGAACAATAATCTAAAATCAAGCCGATAATGACTAAATGCAACCGACGGAAGCCCAACTTAGACAACTCTATCACCTAATTTCAATAAAGTCCGAAAACTATGCACGGGTAGGTTCTGAATGGGAGGGGATGGAGGCGATTCCATTCTCGACCCCTAACTATCAGTTAACGATGTTTAAAAGCTTCGATCGCCGCCGGCAAAGTATAGTAAATTCTCTCTTGGCTAATTTTATCTAACAAGCGGGAACGTTGCAATTGTAAGTACAGATCGTGTTTAACCCTAGCGAGGGCGAAAACTATACCCTGTCTTGATAATTCCCTTGCTAATTCCTCGATAATCTCCACGGCTGTACTATCCAATTCCCCAAGGGCTTCCGTATTCAAGACAAACCATTCTACCGGTTTTGTCTCCTGGGCAATGGCGCTGAGGGCGCGACGTTTAAAGTCGGCCGCATTAGCAAAAAATAAGGGGGCATCGTAACGATAGATAACCAACCCCGGTATTGTTTGCGCTTCCGGCCAATCCTGGAGTGCGTGTAAACCCATCACCCCCGGAACCGTACCCAAGACGGCATCATCGGGCCGGGTAATGCGGGCCAATAAATCGATAACCGAGAGACCAATGGCGATGGCAACCCCGCTTAAAATCCCCGTGGTTAGCACCCCCACCATGGTCAGGACAGCGAGATTAAACTCACTATTGCGAAAGCGTTTGAGTCGTTTAGCGCCGGCAATATCCAGCAGTTTACAGGCCGCATAAATCACCAGCGCACCCAAGGCGGCCTTGGGAAAGAGTACCAGTAGCGGACCGAGCAGGAAAATGACCGCCACCACCACCACTGCCACCACTAGGGAATAAAGCTGACTTTTACTGCCCACCGAATCGCCCACCGCGGTGCGACTGGCGCTGCTGCTGATGGGAAATCCCTGACAAAAACCCGCCGCCAGATTCCCCAGTCCCAGGGCTAAAAATTCTTGATTGGCATCGATTTCTTGGTTATGGCGTGCGGCGAAGGCTCTAGCGGTCAAGACGTTATCGGAATAGCCGACGAGGGCAATGCCGACGGCTGCGGTTACTAGAGGTAGTAATTGGGAAAAATCTAGGGTTGGTAAGCCAAAATTGGGCAAAGTATTACTAATTTTCCCCACTACTGCCACCCCCTCTTGATCGAGATGGAGGGTGGCGACGGCGAGGGTTCCCAGTAAAACCGCCAGCAAGGGACCCGGTGCTTTGGGAAAATATTTTTGGATGACAAATAGAAATAGGAGCAGAAATAGAGCGAGGCTAAGGGTTGGCCAGTGCCATTGATTTATTCCCCGAAAAAAAGCTAAAATTTCTTTAAAAACCGTATTTTCACGGATTGACAAACCACTAATTTTACCCAGTTGTCCCGCAATCATGATCACCGCCACTCCCGCCATATAACCGATCAGGATCGGTTTGGAGAGTAAATTAGCTAAAAATCCCAAGCGGGCGACATAACCAACTAAACAGATTAAACCGACCATTAGGGCTAAAAAAGCCGCTAAACTGCCGTAATTTTCTCCTTGAAGGCTTACCATAGGTGCGATCGCTGCCGCCGTCATCACTGCCGTGGTCGATTCTGGTCCGAGGGATAGTTGCGATGAGGAGCCGAAAAGGGCGTAAACTAGGGCGGCCGGCACGAGAGTCCACAATCCCACCACCGGCTCGACCCCGGCCAGGTCGCCGTAGGCCATACACTGGGGAATAGCGTAGGCTGCCACGGTGACACCGGCGAGTATATCTCGGCCTAGCCACTGCCATTGATAGGAGCGCAGGTTTTTTAGCCCCGGTAAATCAGGAAAATCGACTCGTCGGGAGTTTTTACTCATAGTTTTTCTCTTAACGGCGATTTAACCTAATTCTAACGAAAGATTTAGCTAGTGAAAAGCCTTGAGGCTGAGATATTTTCTGTCAGCAGGATATTTATACCATTTTAACCGCAATTTTGAGTTAAATTGGCTAAATATACTCGGAAATATCTTCTTGACAATCATCGGCTAAGTATGATAGAGCCCGGAAGCGTAAACCGACTAATTGCTCGTAGAGAGGATTTAACTTGCACAGGGGCGGAATATGGACTAATTTATGGCCAAACAGCACGATATCGCGTTCAAAAGGACATTGAGGCGGCACCATTTTGCAGATAAACCGGGCCAAGCGCGGATCGTGCATTTCTAACCCATCTAACCAATCTTTGAGGGGATGAAGCAGATCTGGGTGGGGATGTTCGGCACTGATAAACTCGGATTTCTGCGCTTCCGTGGTAATTTCGGGAATTTCACAGATAGTATGTTCTAAAGCTGACAAGGCCTCGATTTCTAACCCGAAAGCATCCCGATAACTATGCAGTAATTGCGCTTCTGCGGGGGAATAAATGCCATCGGCGATCGCCACCATAACCGCCGTGCGGAGGAAGTTTTCTGATATTCTGGGGTCATGACCGAAACTTGCGGCCAATTCTTCGGGACTAATCGATTGATAGAGAACGTGGTCGTCATCTAATTCTAATTCGTGAGCGAAACGGGCGATCGATTCCTGTTCGCTGGCGCTATAATCGCCATCACACCAGGCAATTGTCAGTAATCCCCGTAACCAGTCCCTAACTTGTTCGTTAGTGTAGCGGTATTGAACAGAGCTAACCATAGGTATTGCTAAAACTGATTTCTAGTTTTTCAATTCAATTCTACCGAGTGCTCCCGGATTCTAGTGGCTCCTGTTCATATCATTTAACCATTGCAACTATCCCCATGGTCAGCTAGGAAGTTTTCGTTTTTCAACTGGCATAATTGGGCAATTTTCGCCCCTAGGAGCAGGGGTAAGGGTTGGTGCTGCTTGTCCCTTCCCCAACCGCGTCAGTCCTGCTGAAAAGGCGGATTCCTGGGATTAACGTCCAATACCGAGGTAACGGAAACCGGCTGCTGTCACCACCGCAGGATCGAGGAAATTGCGACCATCAATTAAAACGGGTTCGCGCATGGTTTTAACCATTTTCCCGTAGTCGAGACGGAGGAATTCTTGCCATTCCGTCACCACCACCAAAGCGTCACAACCATCGGCTAATCTTTCTGGATCCGATTCGATAATCACACCACTTAGACCGTGACTTAAACCACTTTGGGAAACGATCGGATCATAAGCTTTTACCTTAGCACCTAAACGATTTAACTGTTCGATCATGGTTAAAGCCGGAGCATCGCGCATATCATCAGTATCGGGTTTAAAAGTTAATCCCAACAAACCGACGGTTTTACCCTTGAGGATTTTTAATTCCTGTTGCAGTTTTTCGATCGCAATTGTCCGTTGACGTTTGTTAACATTGATAGCGGCGTTAAGTAATTCCGTTTCGTAACCGTAGTCTTCTGCGGTATGGACCAAAGCTGACACATCTTTGGGGAAACAGGAACCCCCCCAACCGATTCCGGCCGAGAGGAACTTGCTGCCGATACGGGAATCTAAACCGATACCTTTAGCCACTTGGGTGACATCGGCCCCCACGCGATCGCAGATATTAGCTACTTCGTTAATAAAGCTAATTTTGGTGGCTAGGAAGGCATTAGCGGCGTATTTAATCATTTCCGCCGAACTGAGATCCGTAACCACCACGGGAACGGGAGGCAAGGAGGGATCGTCAGCGAATTGGCGTTCAACCAAAGGCGCGTACAATTCCTTCATCATTTCAATGGCTTTCGGGTTATTACTGCCTAAAACAATGCGATCGGGGTTAAAAGTATCATAAACTGCCGAACCTTCCCGTAAAAATTCGGGATTGCTGACCACATCAAATTCCGCTTCGATGCGTTCTAGTGTACTAATACCGCCAACCGCAGCCACGAGATTTTTTTGTCTCTCGGCCACTCCATCGAGGACGATCATCCGTACCCAATCCCCAGAACCGATGGGAACGGTCGATTTATTGACGATTACTTTATAACCACCGTTGAGATGGGCCCCAATACCCCGGGCCACCGCTTCCACATAACGAGTGTCACTTTCCCCCGTGGGTAGTGCAGGTGTACCAACAGCGATAAAGAGGATTTCACCGTGTTTAACTCCCGCTTCTAGATCCGTGGAGAATTCCAGATTGCCGGAGGCTGCCGAAGACTGCATTAATTCCGATAAACCCGGTTCATAGATGGGGGATTGTCCCGATTTCATCAATTTGACTTTTTCTTCATTGTTGTCAATACAGATGACATGATGGCCGATATGTGCTAGGCACACCCCGGTGACTAAACCCACATAACCCGTTCCGATAACACAAACACGCATGATAATTACTCCAGTGACAATTAAGTTAAATTTATTGATTAGGGATTAGCTTAGACGAGAACGGAAATCCTCGATCGTCATTTTTAAACCCTGACTTAGAGGAATAGTTGGACTCCAATCCAGATAAGTTTTAGCACGAGTGATATCCGGTTGTCGTTGCTTGGGATCATCTTCCGGCAGTGGTTGATAGACCAATTCGGCCTCGGGATTAATCATGCCTTGGATCACTTGTGCTAATTCCAGAATTGTGTATTCGTCGGGATTGCCTAGATTAACCGGTCCGATAAAATCCCCATTCATCAAACGCATTAACCCTTCCACCAGGTCAGAAACATAGCAAAAACTGCGGGTTTGGGAACCTTGACCATAAACCGTTAGGGGTTCACCGCGCAAAGCTTGCACCACGAAATTACTCACCACTCGTCCATCGTTTTCCAGCATTCGCGGGCCGTAGGTGTTGAAAATCCGGGCCACCCGGATATCGACTTTATGCTCCCGATAATACTCGAAAGCCAGGGTTTCCGCCACCCGTTTACCCTCGTCATAACAGGAACGCGGTCCGATGCAGTTGACATTGCCTCGATATTCTTCCGTTTGTGGATGCACATCGGGATCGCCGTAGACTTCCGAGGTAGAAGCGAGCAAAAATCGCGCTTTTACCCGTTTAGCTAGGCCTAGCATATACATAGTCCCTAAAACATTGGTTTTAATCGTTTTGACGGGATTATATTGATAGTGAATTGGGGAAGCAGGACAGGCCAGGTGATAAATCTGATCGACTTCTAAACGGATCGGCTCGGTGATATCGTGACGAATTAGCTCAAAATAAGGATTTCCTAGCCATTTAACGATGTTTCGGCGCACCCCCGTGTAGAAGTTATCCAGACAGATCACTTCTTGACCCTGTTCCATCAAGCGATCGATTAGATGGGAACCAATAAAACCCGCACCACCCGTAACTAGGATTCTCATGTAATCGCAAAGTAAACATATAAAATTATTCTTAAAATACCCTTACGCTGGTTTTTTGGCAAATATTTTTTTTTGACGAGGTGTTAAGTATCAGTGATCAGTGATCAGCGATCGCCGATGCCAGGCTAATAGCTGAATAATGGCTCGGTAATCCTTAAAATGGAAATAACACGCAAATTTGAGACTAGATTATGAACAGTGGCGAGCAAAATAAGCTATTTATCCTGATTGATGGGCATTCTTTGGCTTTTCGTGCCTATTATGCCTTTGCTAAGTCTCGTTCTGGCCCTCTGCGTACTTCTACTGGCATTCCCACCAGTGTTTGTTTTGGGTTTTTAAATTCTCTGATGCAGTTACTAGAAACTCAAAAACCCACTTATTTAGCAGTTGCTTTTGATTTAGCAGTCCCTTCTTTTCGCCATGAAGCTGATGTCAATTATAAGGCTAATCGGCAAGAGACTCCCGAAGAATTTCGCCCCGATTTAACTAATCTGCAAAGTCTCTTGGCAGCGATGAATATTCCTATTGTTACTTCCCCGGGTTACGAAGCAGATGATGTTTTAGGAACTTTGGCAAAACAAGCTGGTGATAATGGTTATACAGTCAAGATTTTAACAGGCGATCGAGATTTATTCCAATTGGTAGATGAGGAGAAAAAAACCACGGTTCTCTATCTGGATATTAATGCGGTAAAAAGTACATCGGGACAGGGTTATACAGAATTCAATTCCCAAGCTGTCACGGAAAAGTTAGGGGTGACACCAAAACAGGTAGTAGATTTTAAAGCTCTTTGCGGTGATAAGTCTGATAATATCCCCGGTGTGCGCGGAATTGGCGAAAAAACAGCGATAGATTTATTAAAAAAATACGATAACTTAGACGATATATATACCAATCTGGAATCGATTAAGGGAATGGTAAAAACTAAATTATTAGAGGGAAAAACCGCCGCCGAAAGTTCTCGCTATTTAGCTAAAATTGCCCTTGATGCCCCCGTTAGTCTGGAGGAGGATAAATTTCGTCTCCGAGGTTTTGATCGGCGTTTAGTTAAACCTTTATTGGAAAGATTCGAGTTAAAGAAAATTCTCCAGAAACTCGATCAAATTCAACAGCATCTAGGGGGTACTCCTACCCTAGAATTAACTAGCGATGCTGATTCTAATCAATTGTCTCTGTTTGATTTACCCCCTATTTCTCCACCGGTTCTAATTGCTCCCGACATTATTGATACTATTCCTAAGTTAGATGCTTTACTGGCAAAATTAACAACTTTCACTAATCCACAATTTCCCGTCGCTTGGGACACCGAAACCACGGATTTAAATCCTCGTGTAGCTAAATTAGTCGGCATCGGTTGCTGTTGGGGAAAAGAATTAAATGCTATGGCCTATATTCCTATCGGTCACAGTACAGGCGATAATTTAAATCTAGAGATAGTCCTCGAAAAACTACGCCCAATTTTAGCCGGTGATAATTATCCGAAAGTCTTTCAGAATGCGAAATTTGATATTGATATTTTTTATCATCAAGGAATTACCGTTAAAGGTCTAGTTTTTGATACTATGGTGGCTAGTTATGTCCTCCATACCGAACTAACTAATAATCTCGAAGATTTATGCAATCGCTATTTAACTGGTATCACTTCCCTTAGTTATAAAAGTCTCGGTATTCCTGCGGGAAAAACCATCGCTGATTTAGATATTCCCACTACTGCCAACTACTGCGGATTAGATGCCTATGCTACCTATTTACTTCGAGAAAAATTACAGTCAGAATTGAATAAAATTCCCCCTTTATATCAATTATTCTCAGAAATAGAATCTCCCTTAGTGATGGTGCTGTGGCAGATGGAAAATTATGGTATAAAAATTAATGTCAATTATCTAAAAAACTTGTCCCAGCAACTAGAAAGAGACTTAGCAGACATAGAAAAAAATGCCTACGAATCCATCGGAGAAACTTTTAATCTTAGCTCTCCTAAACAGTTAAGTGAAATCCTCTTTGAGCGATTGGCACTCAATCGCAAAAAATCCAGAAAAACTAAAACAGGTTACTCTACCGATCAAAGTGTTTTAGAGAAACTACAAGGAGATCATCCCTTAATCGATTATATCCTTGAACATCGCACCTTATCCAAATTAAAATCAACCTATGTGGATGCTTTACCGAAATTAGCCGAACCAAAAACCGCAAGAGTACATACAGATTTTAATCAAACCATCACCAGCACTGGACGCTTATCATCCTCCAATCCTAACCTACAAAATATCCCCATTCGCAGTGAATTTTCCCGGCGAATTCGTCAAGCTTTTATTCCCGAAGATGGTTACTTATTAGTGTCAGCAGACTACTCACAAATCGAGTTAAGAATTCTTGCTCATCTCAGTCAAGAACCAGTTTTATTAGAAGCGTATCGTAGTAATCAGGATGTTCATAAAGTAACCGCTCGATTGCTCTTTGATAAAAGCGAAATTACGCCAGAAGAACGCAGTTTAGGAAAAACAATTAACTTCGGAGTTATTTATGGCATGGGAGCGCAAAAATTCGCCCGTGAATCGAAATTAACCGTAGAACAGGGCAGAAAATTTATTGAAAAATATCATCAACGTTATGCCCAAGTATTTGAGTATTTAGAGAATAGCAAAAAACAAGCGATCGCTCAGGGATATGTGGAAACAATTTTGGGTAGAAGACGTTATTTTAACTTTGATAATCCCCTCTTAAAAAGACTGCGAGGACTACCCTTGCATGACATCGATTTAGATAGCCTCAAACTCAATAACGAGGAGGCACAATTATTAAGATCGGCTGCTAATGCGCCCATTCAGGGTTCCAGTGCTGATATTATTAAAGTAGCGATGGTAAAATTGGCCGAGGTACTGCAAAATTATCGAGCGAGATTACTGCTGCAAGTCCATGATGAATTAGTCTTGGAAGTACCGAGAGAAGAATGGCCATCCCTAGAGTCAAAAATCAAGACGACTATGGAAGAAGCTGTCTCCTTGACGGTTCCTCTCTTGGTAGAAATAAAAGCTGGTGACAATTGGATGGAAACCAAATAAAACTATGATCGAAAACAGACAATTTTTAACCCCAGAAGAATCCGCAGATGTGGACGCTGCCCTGTTGACTTCTCCCGAAAAATTCCTGACTCGTTTAACGATTTCTTCCCTACGCTTACTAAAAATAATCGCCGAAGATACGGGAGTAACCCTAGAAGAATTAACCCATAAACAGGTAATCCAATGGCTAGAAAAAGATAGTAAACTGCGTCGGGAACAGGGGATCGAAGCAGCAGTGCTGAAATGGTAAATAAACTCTTAAAAAATCAGCTACCCCTGACAATTTATGCTAGTTTTTAGCTATAAAGTTACTGGAGTTACAACAATGACAATTACCCTAAAAGTACCTAGTATTGCCTGTGAAGGTTGCGCTAATACCATTACTAAAGCGATTAACAATCAGCAACCAGCAGCCCAAATATCGGTGGATGTAGCCAATAAAATCGTCACGGTAGAAACCACCGCATCCCGCGCAGAAATTGCTCAATGGATCAGCGAAGTCGGCCATACGGTTGAGTCTGGAAGTGAGAATTGACATCCTCCCCCGTTAAAAATAGACCTCTGGTAAAAATCAAGAGTAGTTCTATTTTTGTGTTGATCAGATTAGTTTGACTCCCAAGCTTTCTAGTTGTTGGTTTATCCAAGCGGTTGCCGTTTCTTCATCGGTTTCTATTTCTAATAGTTGTTTGGATTTTTGCTTTAAAAGCACTCTTAGAGTAAAGGTGCGATCGCTTTTAAGAGTTCTGTTAATTTATTTTTCCATCGGTATAGCGCAAAATACGCCTGATAGAATTTACAATGAGGCATAGATAATTTGTGCTGATTCTAAAATGTTTTTACATCTTAGCCAGTTATCACTCCGTTTGAGCGCTGCTTTCACAATTAAATCTACTTTTCGATTGAAAATTGCTTGCAGTTCATCGCGCATTTGTAGGGTTTCGGTTAAACCTCGTTTAGCAGTTGGGGAAAAGGTAATTAAAATATCAATATCACTATCTGGACGGAAATCTTCGCGTAAAACTGAACCAAATAATGCCAATTCGGTGACTTGCCACCTTTGACAAAATGCTTTAATTTGTTCCATTGGTAGATTTATTTTTGTGTTCATTAGATTAGTTTTACCCCTAAGCTTTCTAGTTGTTGGTTTATCCAAGCGGTTGCCGTTTCTTCATCGGTTTCTATCGCTTTTTCTACTCCTATTTTAGCAATTTCTAAGAGTTGAGTTAAAAGGGCGATTGATGATTTTAATGAGTCCGAATCAGTTAGAATTAGCAGTTTATGATGCTGAGGATGCGTTTTTAAGGGTCAATCGTCTAGGTTTCTCCTTAGTTCGGTTTTGGGGTGATGGGATTCATGAGCGCTTAATGAAGAATTTGAATGAATTTTTATGATGAGGTATCGTCATTGTTATCAGTTTTTTTACTTCGTAAATCTACCCATAGATGTCTTAAATTAAATGGACTAGGTGGCAAATCAGGACGTTCTAGTTGATGGTCAAGACGACTCACATCATTTTGCCATCCTTCCGGCGATAAAGTTAACTCTATAATGGTTAGTTGTGAACAATGCTCATTAACTTCATTTAAAATTTCGTTTAATTCCATATTTTGAATATAACCAATCATTGCTCCCGAACTGACGGATTTTCCATAACCCCATTCAACTAATATAAATCTGTTAATCCCATTTAGAATATAATTTTTGTTAAGTATCCATTGAGAACTTGATGGAGAACCGAGTCTTTTAGCCTCTAAAGTGTAAAATTTATCCATTCTTTCAGGATTTGTTTCGTTAGTATCACAGATTCCCCATTGAAAATCAGGTCGTTTATATTCTCGTTTAGCTCGAATGCTATCATCAGCATCAGGTTGATTATTGGCTTCATACATACAAGGCCATGCTATTCCTTGATTAGAAATAGTTAATTGTTGGTTGGCATAACGGACAAAAAAGCATAGTTTTCGATTAAGTTCATCTTCACTTTGGGGTAATTCTTGGTTCTTTTGAAGCATTTCTAAAGCAAGCCTAAAAGTAGCTAAAACTCTCTTTTCATGATTACCCCATATATCTTTTTTTAATAAACTTGGTTTTGTCATAGGTTTAGATCCTTTCTTGAGATTCTTGTAAGTTAATAATTTGAAGCATTGTTGCCTCCGCATCCTCACGCGCCATGCTACGAGTCCAGAATCTTCGTTCATTACGCTTAATAATAATGATTTCTGTATCAGAAACCGAACGAACTAAACCATCAAGATAAATTTGATGGCTATTATAGGGAACTAATAAACCATTTTCTTGTTTTCCCAATTGCTCAAGAATCTTTATCCATTGTTGTTGATCTGATTGGGAGACAGGTTGAGGTTTTTCTCCATACTCTTGTGTAGAGAAAATAACGGCTAACATAGGATTTTCTAACCCCAGAAATTGAGGGCGAATAATCTGCCAACTGAATTCACCATCAGGTTCTAATTCTCGATTCCAAATATCTAAAAAGGCTTGTAAATAACCTTCTAATCCTTTTTGAGTTTGACGGTTTTTATTAATATCGTTGAGAAGTCCTTGATTTTGTTGAGGATAGCTTTCAACAGGTTTTACTGCTTTACTGTTGATATGATTATAGTAAAACTCTATCCCAACATCACACATATCACGAATGAGATCCCGTTCAGCAATGGTGAGATCATAGACATCAAATATTGCCTCATCTAATTGATATTCTAATTCAGTGAGTTGTGCTTCTATTTTTTCTGGAGTTTTTCCTTCAGGATGTTCAATACTATACTTTATAGGATTACAATTCTGTAGTTGCTCAACAATATCGATAACTTTTTCCCGAATACCTTGATCCTTTGGAAAAATAATCGGCAAACTTAAATATTCATCCTTATAAATTCCATCATGCCATATTCCCCATTTGCTAGAAGTCAGAAAAAAGTAATAACGAGATAATGAAGACCATAAAGTTCCTAATACAATTTTATATTTCCATTCTTCAGCATCATGTAACTTGATACAATTTACTGAATTTGTAAAACTGAAGTTTTCTGATTCCAATCGAGCAATAATTTCTCCTTTTTTTCTAGATACCTGACTAATACCATGTTTAATAAGTAACCGAATACCTTGATATAAAGTTGGTTTTCTTGGTCGAGTTACTTGTTTAGGTGGTCTTTGAAACCAAGAAGAAGAAATTAAACCATATCTTTCAAATTTATCTGTGGGAAGTAATCTCGGTAACTGGCAATCTTTTTGATCCTTTCTCCCTTCTGAAAATCCTTGACCACTATTCCTAGAGTCATGTAATTCTTTTAAAGTTTGCGATAATTGTATCCCTTTAATTAAGCCAGCATCTTGATGATTTCCCCAATAATAAATTTTCCATAAATAATCATTATAAAATAGTTCACTTTGTCTGATACCACGACGATCCATAACACTCAAAATAACAGCTGGCATATTTTTAATCATAGCTGTTTTTTTAGCAGACCAATAAGTGACAACTTGATCTTTTAAGGTTAACTCTGTCTGATTGACTTTCTGAAAAATAATTGAAGCAAAAGGAGAAATTGAAGCACTAGATTGGTTTTTATTACCAGATTTAAAGAAAATATCACGAACATGAGCAAAATTGACAACTTCTTTTAATAAGACACTGTTTAACCATTTTTGTCTAAATTCTTTGCTTTTATCATGGGTCTTAAAGAAAATACCTGTTGATACCACTAATGCTGACCATCCATTATCTTTTAAAAAATCAAATACTCTCCAGATAAACGCTTGAGAACGTTCTTTATCTCCAACTGGATAATCACGTTCTTGACACCATTGTAAAGCGATATTTAATTCCTGTGTGCTTTTTCTATCGGTCGTTTTAGGATATCCCCAAGGAGGATTACCGACAACAACATCAGCACATTGACTGCTAAAATTCCTAGATAATGTCACATCTTCTGAGTTAGAAAATTCTTGAAAAGCATTATCGCAGACTAAATTATTAAAGTGATTATCCTCAGATAACCCATTCGGTTGATAAATTAAAAATGGTAATTTTTCACCTCGTTTAATTTGTAATAAAATGTCTGGAGGCTCTTGATAATTTAATAAAGCAAGATATAGACTAAATGCAGTAATTCTGATAGCTTCTGAATTAATTTCTATCCCAGCTATCTGATTTTTTAAGATTTCTCTTAACTCTTGCCAACTTAATCGCTGTCCCTGATTTTGATAGACTCGATGTCTCACAATTCTCCGAAATGCTTCCACTAAAAAGATTCCTGAACCACAACAAGGATCAAGAATACGGGGATGAGTTGTCAAACAATCTGACGTTAAAACTTTAGACAAGACAAATTCTACTAATGAACTCGGTGTATAATGCGTCCCATTATCAATATTTTCTGTATTTGACTCATGATAAAATTCTTCATAAATACTACTAATTAAAGAAATAGGAATTATATCAAATTTATAAGCCCAGAAAAATAATTTTTTTTGTGGATCAATATTTCCCTGTAAAAATTCTTGTAAGAGAGATAAATGCTGTTGATCAACAGATTCAGCTTCTTGTTCATCAGAAGGGAACATATCTCCGTTAAAATCTTGACTCAACTTATTAAATAAAGCATAGGTAAAACTTTTATCACTTAATATTTTGATATAATGTTGTTTAGCTTCAGTTTCCATATTTAACTGATCGTCAGGAGCATTAAGTAAGGCTTTCCAGGTTGCATTGTTTTGTGCTATTGCTTCAAAATACTCTTGAGTTAAAATTCCTCTATCTTCCAAATAGCGAATAAAAATTGATCTACCAATTAAAGCATGAGCATATTTACGTTTATTTTCGCTTAATCCTCCACTAATTAAGGCTAAACGAACTGTTTTTAAATCTTTGATCAGTGATTGATCAGCACGTTGATTAGATGTTTCAAAACGCTCATCCTCAAAAAGCTTCCCTGATTCAATTTGTTCCCGTCTGTATTGATAAAGTTTTGAAGTTACTTCAAGTATGTTTTGGGCAACTTCTAACGGTCTATTATTTTTCTTCCAATCTTCTATACTTCTAGCAGGTGGTTTGGTTAGATCGTAAATAGCTAGTTCACCTTCTTTCGCTAAAAATAGGTAACTTGGTCTAGCCATACACCATATTTTATTAAAGATTTGCCGTACTTTTTCATCTTCTTGAGTATCACATTTAGCAAAAATAATCACAGGATTATTGTTGACAAAAAAAACTTTTTCTGCTTCAACTTGCTTGGCTAATTCTAACCAATCTCCTTTTTCTATCCACTCTTCTAAAGTTATTTCTGACAATGACACTTTTGAACTCACTAAGTCGCCTTGACTAAAATCGAGTTCATCATAAGCATATTCTAACAATTCATAAGCAGAATTAGCTGTCATCATCTTGAGTAAATCACTGGTAATAGTTGATTGTGTTGGTTAGAGTCACACAACCTAATCTTTGGTTTTTTTGAACTATTTTTAATAGTATGACTGATAGGAAGCGTAACTGTCAAGTAAATAGACAAGCCGCCATTATGTCAATTTTTTAATAATTTGCCTCTAGCACTGAAAGCGAGCAAACAGCGATCGCATTTGGCGCGGCTTTGCCGTGGCAATTGTCCGTGACTCAATATCTGTAATAATCTAATAAAGCCCTTGTAAACCTTCTTTAAGCTCTGGGTTTTCGTCTTGATCGAGATGCACAAAATCGCCCTTAGATGAGAATTAGTTTACAAAAATTTACATTTGGAGATAAGGAGCAATGAGTCAAGTTTCCGGTACAGATGTTCCCGATTTGGGTCGTCGTCAATTTATGAACCTGTTGACCTTTGGTACAATTACCGGAGTAGCAGCGGGGGCTTTGTATCCGATTGTTAAGTATTTTATTCCCCCCTCGGCGGGTGGTACGGGTGGCGGTGTCACCGCTAAAGATGCCCTAGGCAATGATGTGATTGTCAGTCAATTTCTGGGAAGCCATAACCCTGGCGATCGCACCTTAGCACAAGGTTTAAAAGGCGACCCCACCTATTTAGTCGTCCAGGAAGACAAAACCCTAGCCAACTATGGAATTAACGCCGTCTGTACCCACTTAGGTTGTGTGGTGCCATGGAATGCCAGCGAAGAAAAATTCATGTGTCCTTGCCACGGTTCCCAGTACAATGCCGAAGGAAAAGTAGTTCGCGGTCCAGCGCCTCTATCCTTAGCCCTCGCCCATGCCAACGTCACCGATAATGATAAAGTCGTCTTCTCCACTTGGACGGAAACCGACTTCCGCAATGGCGAAGAACCCTGGTGGTCCTAGATTATTCAATGTGACGAGATTTTGGAATTTTCAACCGATAGAGATGAGAACATTCAACTTTTTAAGCTTCCCGCAAGTCCACAGACAGGCCCTAATTAAAGCTGTCCTCGTGGCGATCGCTACCGTTTCCCTACTCCTAACCAGCGATGTCATTAACCCCCAATCTGCCCAAGCATATCCTTTTTGGGCGCAACAAACCGCCCCGGAAACCCCCAGAGAAGCAACCGGTCGGATTGTTTGCGCTAACTGCCATTTAGCCCAAAAACCCGCCGAAATTGAAATCCCTCACTCGGTATTACCCGATAGCGTCTTTGAAGCAGTAGTAAAAATCCCCTACGATCCCGCCAGTCAACAGGTGTTAGGAGACGGATCGAAGGGGGGTTTAAACGTGGGTGCAGTCTTAATGCTACCGGATGGTTTTAAAATCGCGCCCCCCGATCGCATTCCCGAAGAAATGCAGGAAAAACTCGGTGGAGTCTATTTCCAATCCTACAAAGAAGGTCAAGATAACGTGGTTATCGTCGGTCCTTTACCCGGTGATCAATACAAAGAAATCGTTTTCCCCGTCCTGGCCCCCGATCCTAGCCAAAATAAGAGTATTCACTTCGGTAAATATGCTGTGCATTTAGGGGCCAATCGCGGTCGCGGTCAAGTGTACCCCACCGGTGAACCCAGCAATAATAACGCCTTCAAAGCTTCTACCGCAGGTACAATTAGCCAGATCAGCAAAACCGAAGCCGGTGGTTATGAAGTCACCATCACTTCCCAAGCAGGCCCCGTGGTGGAAAATATTCCCGCAGGTCCTGAGTTAATCGTCTCGGAAGGTCAAGCGATCGAAGTGGGACAATTTTTAACCAGTAACCCCAATGTCGGCGGTTTTGGTCAAAAAGATACGGAAGTTGTCCTGCAAAATCCCGGCCGGATCAAAGGATTAGTTTTATTCCTCGGTGGCATTATGTTATGCCAAATCCTCTTAGTTATTAAGAAAAAACAAGTGGAACAAGTACAAGCGGCCGAAATGAATTTCTAATCGCAATATTTCGGTTATTTTTGCTAGAAAGCGGGTTATTTGCCCGCTTTTTAGCTTTGAGTCAGGAAAATGCTCACCGCTCACTGCCGTCTGATACAATCGGTTCAGCTTAACCGATAAGTGTCAATTTTTATGAATCAGTCGCTTGTTCCAGTCATTCTCGCCGGTGGTAAAGGGGAACGTTTTTGGCCTCTTAGTCGTCTAGCGCGTCCGAAACAGTTTCTCTGTCTTGATGGTAGTGGTCGCAGTCTTTTACAAGCAACGGCCGATCGTCTATTATCTTTAGGGGCAGGTTGGGAAAATCTCTGGGTAATTACCGCTAGTGCGATCGCTGATGGTGTCCGCGAACAACTGCCCGATTTACCGGAGAGTAACCTATTAGTGGAACCGGTGGGCAAGGATACGGCCCCGGCTGTGACTTGGGCCACCTTAGAAGTGACAAAACGTTATGGCAAGGAAGTGGTGATCGGTTTTTTTCCTGCCGATCATTATATTGGTGATCAAGAGGCTTATATTAACACTTTAAAAGCGGCCGTAGAAGTGGCCGTCAGCCAAAAAGCGATCGTTACTTTAGGGATTAAACCCGATTATCCCTCCACCGGTTACGGTTATATCGAACAGGGAGAAAATCAGGGCGAATTTAATGGCCTACCCGTCTATAAAGTGAGTCGTTTTACGGAAAAACCCGATTGCGCCACGGCCGAAAAATTCCTGGAAACGGGACTTTTTAGCTGGAATAGCGGAATGTTTATCTTTCAGGGACAAGTGGTTTTAGAGGAGCTAAAAACCCACGCTAATAATATTTTACAACCTCTGATCGATCGGGGTATCGCTGCCTATGAGGATTTAGAGAAAAAAAGCATCGATTATGCTTTGATGGAAAAAACCCAACTCGCTTACGTTTTACCCGCTAATTTCGGTTGGGATGATCTGGGAGATTGGAATTCTCTGGAAAGATTATTAGAAGCAAAGGGCAAAAATATTGAACTGGCCAATCATGTCGGTTTGGATACGGAAGGGGCTATTATCTATGCTAGTGATGAGGAGGAAGCGATCGTTACTATTGGTTTAAAAGATCTGGTAATTGTTCGCGACGGTAAAGCGACTCTCGTTGTCCACAAAGATCGTACCCAAGATATTAAACAAGTTCTCAAGCAATTACAAACCGATCCCAAATTAGAGAAATTGTTATAGTATCGATAAGTACCTAAGCAAAATTAATTACACATCTAAGCCATCAGCTTTTTCAGTAATCAGTAATCAGTGATCAGTAACCAGTAATCAGTGAAAAGACAGTAGGAAACTTTGATTTAATACTGCTCACTTAAAACTCAAATCTGATAACTTACCCACTGATCACTGATAACTTACCCACTGATAACTGATAACTGATCACTGATAACTGATAATACCGTGTTCTCACTCCCCCAAACCAGTCAAAGACAAAAAGAAATCCTTGAGATAGTTCTCGGCAACGGTTGGGACTATATGCGCGGGGTTTTAACCTTAGGAAAAACAGAAAATCCCCAGATTCCCACCCCAGAAGTTCTCAAAAAAATCCTCGTGGAATTGGGGCCTTTTTATGTCAAATTGGGACAGTTGCTTAGTACCCGTCCCGATCTGCTACCTGCTAATTATATCGAGGCTTTAACTGCCCTACAAGCGCAAGTTCCTCCCGTTGCTTGGACAGATATAGAAATAGTCATCACTGAACAGTTAGCAAAACCGATCGAACAGGTATTTAAGTATATTAATCCCCAACCGATCGCCGCGGGATCGATCGGGCAAATTCATCGGGCAACTTTATTATCTGGGGAGGAAGTAGCGATTAAAGTCTTGCGTCCGGGGATCGAAAAAATTGTCGCCCAAGATAGTGCCTTAATTAAGGGAATTGCTGATTTAGTTGCCCTCACAGAATTTGGTCAAAGTTACGACGTTGTTAACTTAGCAGAGGAGTTTATTAAAGCAGTCAATGCGGAATTAGATTTCACCCAAGAAGGTCATTATACTGACCAATTACGCTATAATTTAACCCAGAGTCGGTGGTCAGAACCCAAACAGTTAGTTATTCCTAAAATTTATTGGCACTTAACTAATTCTCGGCTATTAGTGTTAGAATGGTTGGAAGGAAAACAAATTTTAGAGGCTGATGTTTCTAGACCAGCAACTGAGCAAGCAATTTCCCAAAGAAAAAGCGAAATAACTAGAATTTTGTTTCGGTCATTTTTTCAACAAATTTATATTGATGGCTTCTTTCATGCCGATCCTCACCCGGGTAATATCTTCTATCTTGACGATGGTAGAGTGGCTTTAATTGACTGTGGTATGGTGGGCAGATTAGACCCGCAAACTCAACAAATTTTAACAGAATTGTTATTGGCAATTGTTGACTTAGATGCCAAAAGATGCAGTCAACTAACTATTAAACTATCCGAGTCAGTGGTGCCGATTACTTTAGTACAATTAGAGGTGGATTATGAGCGGATGTTGCGAAAATACTATAACCTCAATTTAAATCAAATTAACTTTAGTGAGGTAGTTTATGAACTTTTGCAAATTGCCCGTCGCAATAGAATTAAACTTCCGGGTAATTTAGGTTTATTTGCCAAAAGTCTCGCTAATCTAGAAGGAACTGCCCGAAAATTTAATCCTGATATTAATATCCTAGAAGAAGTCAAACCGCTATTAACTAATATTCTTGAACAACAGTTAATCGGTAGCACTCCCCTACAAACTGCCCTAAGAACAGTTTTAGACTTGAAATCTTTTTCCCTGAAATCTCCCCGTCAAATCGAAGTTTTACTAGATGGTTTAACCTCGGAAACTTTAAATGTTAATCTGAAAATTCGCGACCTAGATAATCTCCGTCGCAGTTTAGATAATTCCGCCAATCGACTAGCTTTTAGTGTGATTATTGGTTCCTTAATTATCGGGGCCGCCATTGTCACAGCCAGCGCCCAATCTCGGCAATTAACTATTATTAGTACCGTATTATTTGCTACAGCTAGTTTAATCGGTTTATGGTTAGTTGTCGGTATCCTGCGATCGGGGAGATTGCGCTAGAAATTATCGCGATTAAATTAAGATTTGTTGTTGTAAAAATTTCGCCCACTGACTAGCCAATTCAACTTCAGTAAAGGGAATTTTTTCAGGCGATCGCTCCTTAAAAATAAATTCTAGGAAAGGAGAACCTTGGGGGGGAATATCATCTAAATCCACCACTTGATTATTAACTAACAGACGGATTTCTTTGACCTCCTCTAGGGAAAAAGTTTGTAAATTTATGACTCCCTTACGAGTTGGCTTTCCCCAAGTGATAATTTTATCTTTTTGACCTAAGACAGAATATATATCATACTTAGCTCGCTCGAAGTTTTCCGCCCATGATCGATAGATTTCCACTTTTTGGTATTCATTCCAACCACTCCAAGCCAACCAAATAAATAGAATTAATAAAGGTGTCCACAATAACCCGCGTTCCATAAACTATCGCCCCAAAATTCTGGTCAATTAATCCTATTTTATGCTAAGTGGGTGGGTGGAATTAAATATAAGATGAACGTAGGTTGGGTTGAAGCATGAAACCCAACGCCCGATTATGTTACGAAGTGCGCTAACCCATCCTACAAATAATTGTGCCTCCCTACTTAATTGGCAGCAAGGGATTATACTAGGGTTTGCGGCAAAAAGTTTTTCCTGGGGGTTGGGGTGTGGGGAAGGAAACCTCTTTCATCTGCGGTGGTGAAAATTTTTTCATCGGGACTGACTTGCTGATTCGGAAAAAAAAGGGCAGACAAAAGCCTCCCCTAGTATTAATGATTGGTCAATCAAACCTTAGACATCGTAGTAGAGAGAGAACTCGTAGGGGTGAGGACGTAAGCGCATCGGGTTAACTTCGTTATCGAGCTTGTAGGTGATCCAGTTGTGGATAAAGTCTTCGGTAAAGACACCAGAATCGGTCAAGAAAGCGTGATCTTTTTCGAGACTTTCCAGAGCTGCTTCCAGAGAACCGGGGGTAGAGGGTATTTTTGACAATTCTTCGGGACTGAGTTCGTAGATATCCACATCGAGAGGTTCCCCTGGTTCGATTTGATTTTTAATCCCATCGATACCAGCACAAAGCATAGCTGCAAAAGCGAGGTAGGGGTTAGAAGTCGCGTCAGGACAACGGAATTCTAAACGTTTGGCTTTCGGGTTGCTTCCCGATAAAGGAATCCGAATCGAAGCGGAGCGATTACCTTGGGAGTAGGCCAGGTTTACAGGGGCCTCAAAACCGGGGACGAGACGCTTGTAAGAGTTGGTGGTGGGGTTAGTTAAAGCTAAGAGAGCGGGAGCGTGTCTAAGCAAACCACCGATATAGTACAGTGCCATTTGGCTAAGTCCGGCGTATTTATCCCCAGCGAACAGGGGTTGACCATCTTTCCAGATAGACTGGTGAACGTGCATCCCGGAACCGTTATCACCAAAGATGGGTTTGGGCATAAAGGTGACGGTTTTACCGTATTTCTTCGCCACGTTCTTAATGCAGTATTTGTAGGTCATCAAGTAGTCGGCGGCCCGTACTAGGGTAGAGAATTTAATCCCTAACTCGTTTTGACCACCAGTGGCGACTTCATGGTGATGTTTTTCGATGGGAACTCCGCAGTCGGCCATGGTTAAGAGCATTTCCGTGCGAATATCTTGAGAGGTATCGGTGGGACTAACGGGGAAATAACCCTGTTTGTAGGCGGGTTTATAGGCAAGATTTCCCTCTTTTTCGTCTTTACCGCTATTCCAACGACCTTCGACACTATCCATGTAGTAATAGCCGGCGTTGGCGGTTTGGTCGAAACGAGCGCTATCAAAGAGGAAAAATTCCGCTTCCGGTCCAAAAAATACGGTATCACCTAAACTGGTACTGCTAAGATAATCGATCGCTTTCTGAGCAATAGAGCGAGGATCGCGGCTATACCATTCACCGGTTCTCGGTTCTTTGATGCTACAGATCATGCTTAGGGTAGGTTCCTTGTAGAAGGGATCGATCCAAGCAGTGGTAGGATCGGGAACCATGGCCATATCGGATTCGTTAATTGCTTTCCAACCGCGAATACTGGAACCATCGAAGGCAACACCATCGCTGAAAGAGCTTTCATCGATTTGGTCGTAGTAGAACGAGCAATGTTGCCAGATACCTGGCATATCAATAAATTTCAGGTCGATAATCTTAATATTGTTGTCCTGAATCATTTTCAAGACTTCTTGTGGCGTTTCGGGCATGGAAAACTCCTTTGATGTATGGATCGGTTCTTAAGCTTCTCAAAAAATCCATCCTAAACAGTCACTTTGGCCGGTTTTGTATTTTTCGATACAAAATCTTTAATCCTAGCTTGAAAAAATCTGTAATTTCCTTGTTCAGGTCGGTAATTGCTCAGAATGGCGATTTGCCTATCAGCTTCTAGCTCCTCTTGCCACACCTCAAGCACGTTCACTTCTGCAAACATTTGCCGTCTAAGCTAAGACGCATTTTAACCGCCTATACTTAGGGTTTGCGGCAAAAAGTTTTTCGGTGGGGGTTGGGGGATGGGG
>VYKN01000042.1_pt1 | contig 31606 bp, 30 predicted proteins | sample 5114581 | NCBI WGS metagenome assembly VYKN01 (sample SAMN12291810, study PRJNA351875) | freshwater metagenome | isolation source: freshwater lake | place: USA: Michigan, Baker Lake | collected 2011-08-08
CGCCGGCGCCGGCGGGGCTAGGCGCGCGGTCTGGCGTGCAACCGCCCAGGCAAGGTTCACCGCTGTCGGCCGGGCCGCGACCAGCATGGCGCCGGCGGCGGCCAGATGGGCGTCGGAGGCGTCTTCCTGCATGGCGAGCGCCATGCCCCATGCGGCCGTCGCCCCGATCAGCGGCGCGCCCCGCACGATCATGGTCGCGATGGCCCAGGTGGCGTCGGCGACGGTGCGCAGGGTCGCAACCTCGAGCGCATGGGGCAGCCGGGTCTGGTCGATGACCTCGACGTCGCGGCCGTTGGCGGCCGGCCAGATCGTGCGCCAGGGGACGCCGTCGACGTTCATCACATGCTCCGGTCTGCAAGGCCCCTCGCCTATCAACCGGCCCCGGCCGGCACAAGGCTGCGGGAACCCTTGCCCGCGCCGACGCGAGCCTGTATCGCGAACACCCGCGCCGCACCCGTAGCTCAGCTGGATAGAGCGCTGCCCTCCGAAGGCAGAGGTCACAGGTTCGAATCCTGTCGGGTGCGCCAGTTGCCAGTCAAACAGGACCAGTCGGTGCTGACTGTGTCTTCTACTGGTGCGGACGTCGGCCACGGTCCCGCTGCTGGTCACATCCTGTGCGAAGTTTTCCGTGCGCCGCCAACTGTTCGACGGCGTCACTCCATCTTCCGAAGGTATGCCCCCAGTTGATCCAACGTTGCCCCCCAGCCCTCCTGAAATCCGAGTTCTGCATGCTTGCTGCTGTCGGCAGGGCTTTTGTGCATCACCCGCGCTGAATAGCGCGTTCCGCCGCCTTCCGGCACGAAATCGATGGCGGCCGTCAGTACAAGCCAAGGCTCAATTGGGCGCCATTCTTCTGCCAGCGCGGTCGTCCAGACCAAACGTCTTTCCGGCACGACTTCGACGAAGCAGCCCTCGACATGGGGTTTGAAGTCACCCGCCCCTTCGCGCATCAGAGTCTCGAAGCCGCCGCCGGGTCGAAGGGCCAACTTCGCCACCCTGCATTCGTAAGGGGCAGGGATCCACCACTGCGCGAGATGCTCCGGCTGGCTCCAGGCGCGCCAGACTTTGGTCGGCGGTGCGTTAATGAGGCGTGAAATGAATAGGTCGTGGCTTTCGGTCACTTGTCGTCTCTCTCCGGCAGAGTTGTTTCGACATACGCAGCAAGCCGATCGGCGCTGGCTAGCCATTCGGCACGCCGCGCGTTCAGCCAAGCCTCGACCATTTGCAATCGCTGAGGCTGCATACGGCAGATGCGGGTTCGTCCGGTCTTTTCCGATACGATAAGGCCGCTCTCTTCCAGAACCCGCAAATGCTTTAACAGCGTGGGCAGGCCTATCTGAACTGGTTCCCCAAGGGTTCTCACGGGCGCGGGACCTGCAGTGAGGCGCGCGATCACAGCGCGACGGGTGGGATCGGCGAGGGCGTGAAAGGCGGAGTCGAGACTGGCGCTATTGTTCTCCATCTGGCGAACTATATCGAACAGATTGCCATTTGGCAAACTATTTTGGACGCTGAGACCCCCGTGAACGCTTTTTGGATGCCGCTGTTGGTGTATGCGCGGAAAAACAACCACATACCGGTTCCCAGTTTCATCCTTACCGATGCGTCGGCTCCAAGGCGTCAACGCGCCGCCGCTGTGCGGCGCGCAGATGGCTCCTTTGTACCCGGCCGGAACGAACCCGGCGGCCTGCCAGAGCAGCCTTCAGCCAGTTTGGCGACCTTTCCTGCGCTGATACCTGAACGAACAGCCTAAGGGCGGCTGACGCCGGACAAACGCATCGCTGGAAGCGCGCGACGGGTGAAAAAATCTCCTAGCCTTTCACATAAGGTACATGTATTCATAAATGAGACATCTTTGCCGCAGGGGAATGGTCGCGGTTTGTGTGACAGCGGTTCGCGCGGGGAGGGATCAACACATGAGGACGCATCGAATGGCCGTCGGCCGCTCCGGGCTGTGGATCGGGGCCTGTGCCGCCGCACTGCTGACCGCATACACAGGCCCGAGTTTCGCCCAGGAGGTTCAGGTGAGCGAGGTGGTGATCGTCACCGCCTCCCGGCGTGAACAGGCCCAGATCGAGGCGCCGGTCGCCGTTACGGCGGTCAACGTCAATCAGGCGATTTCCCAGGGCGTCACCGACATCAACGGTTTGGCCGATTTCGTCCCTGGCCTGAATGCGACCGATGGCGGCGCGCCAGGACTCGGCAACCTCGTGGTGCGGGGCCTGTACGCCGGCAGCGGGGCGCCGACGACGGGCATCTATGTCGACGATGTTCCCTACGGGCCCGTCGTAGGCGGCGCCGGCCAGAGCCTTGCCCTTGACGGGACCCTATTCGACCTGAACCGCGTCGAGGTGGTTCGCGGTCCCCAAGGCACGCTGTTCGGATCGAGCGCAATGGGCGGCGTCGTCCGCTACGTGACGCAGCAACCGTCGCTGACCAAGACCGAAGGCTTCCTGTTCGCAGATGCGTCCAATACCGAAGACGGCGGCTGGAACACGTTGCTGCGCGGACGCGTGTCGGTCCCGCTCGCGCGGGATCGGGTGGCCGTCTCGTTGAGCGGCTTCCGCAGCGAGACAGAAGGATACACTGATCATCCGGGTCGCCGGCTGACCGGCGTCGACGACTCCGAGTTCTGGGGCGGGATGTTCTCGGTGCGCGCCGAGATCACGCCCGATTTTTCGGTGCGGCTGACAGCGGCGCACCAAGCGGCCGAGTATGACGCGGTGGCTGCCGAAGCCTTCAATCCGACCACGGGCCGGCGTCTTCTGGGGCCGCGCCAGGACGTTCCGACGCAACCGACGCCGCGTTCGCTGGAGTTCACCATCTATGCGCTGACGGCGGACTATGACTTCGGATGGGCGACGCTTTCGTCCGCAACCAGCCATCAGACGGTGAATTTCGCGAACCAGATCGACCTGACGGCCACGTTTGGTCCGCTTGCCGACGCGCTCGCTCCGCGCGGCGCCCCCCACCGAGTGGGCTTCGAGTCCGCTTTCGACACAGACCGGTTCACTCAGGAATTCCGTCTGACATCGCGTGGAAGCGAAAAGTTCGAATGGTTGCTCGGCGCCTATTACACTGACCAATCCACATCCGACACGCAGGTGCTCACGCCGAGCCCTGACGACATCCTGCTTCTGAACGCGAACCTGCCCACAAACTACACCGAGACCGCGGTGTTCGGTAACGGCACCTTCTACATCACCCCGAAGTGGGATGTGACAGTCGGCGCGCGTTATGCCGACATCGAAACGGAGCTGAATTCGACGCTGCGCGGCAGTCCGTTCCTGATCGGACCGGGGCCTTTCCCGTCGGGGTCGGTCAATTCCCAGACCGTCGACACCTATCTGATCAACACGCGCTACCGGTTCTCGGACGACCTCAATTTCTACGCTCGCGCCGCGAACGGCTATCGGCCGGGCGGACCCAACCTGGTCATCACCGTGGGGACCACCACCATCGGCCAGCCCCGCTACCAGTCGGACACGCTGTGGAGCTATGAGGCGGGCTTCAAGGGCCGGCTGCTGGGCGGCGGTCTGACCTATGACGTCGGCGCTTTCGTCATGGATTGGGATGACGCCCAGCTGGTCAGCAGCGTCGGGGGCCTCAGCGCGACGGTCAATGCACGCGGCGGCGTGCAAGTGCGCGGGATAGAAGCCAGCGTCGCGGGAAAGCTCTTCGAGAACTTCACCGTCAATGCCTCGTTCAACCTGAACGACAGCGAATTCCAGTCCAACGAGCCGGCGCTGGGCGCGCTGGCTGGCGAGGGGCTGGCCAATGCGCCGGACGTCAAGTTCGCGCTGAGCGGCGACTATCGCTTCAAGGTCTTGGAGACCGCCCAGGCGAGCGTCGGCGCCACGCTGCGGTACAACGGAGAGTACAACACGAGCTATCGCGGCGGCGGAACGATCGCGCCGCCGGTTCCGAACTACGTCAATGACGGATACAGCCAGATCGACGTTCGGGCCGGGCTGGATATCGGGCGGACGACCTGGACCCTATACGTCACCAACCTGACCAATGAGGACGCCTACCAGACCATCTTCACAACCTCGGCGGCCTATGCGCAGGGCATCATCCTGCGCCCGCGGACTATCGGTCTGAATGCGCGTCTGAACTTCTGAACAGGGGGCGCCGACAGCCCCGCCAGCCCGACCGGGCCGGCGGGGCTGTTTCGGCCGAGAGGTTTAGGATCTGGCCGCGTGTGGCCGGCAGTGTCTTCAGCAGCTCAGGCGAAGTGATCGAAAACCGCGCGGCTCAGCTCCGCCAGGATCGGTTCGCGGGCCGCATAGGGCGACAGCTTGCTGTCCTTGGTCAGGACGGCAAGCGCGACACGGCCGCCGCCGCCCGGCAGCTCGATGACGCCAGCGTCGTTGATGGTGCCGCCAATCGTTCCGGTCTTGTGTGCGACGACCGTTCCGGGCGGCAACAACCCCTTGATGCGGCCAGGGCCCGTCTGGCATCGGGCCATGACCTCGAACAGGAGCGCGCGGCTGTTCTCGCTCAGGGCGTCTGTCGCAAAGAGAAGCCGCAGGAGCTCGCACATCGCGTGCGGGGTCGCGGTGTCCTGCAACGACAGGTCGAAGTCGGGGTTGGGACGATTGTTGACAAGGTCTCGCTCGGCTTCGGTCGGCCAGCGAGACAGGAAAGTCGCCATTGACGCAGACCCAGGCGGAAACCCGTAGAATGCGTTCAGAATAGAGTTCACGCTGCGATCGACGCTCAGCTCCTGAACGCCCGCTTGGCGGACCCATGTCGTGACAGCAGCCGGCCCGCCAACAATATCCAGTATCCGGTCGGTCGCGTTGTTGTTGCTCTGCGTCAGCATGAGCTCCAGAAGATTCACCACCGACAGAGATACGCCTGGATGCCGGACCGATTGCGCAATCTCGCCCGTTTCGGCGAAGTGCCGGGGGGAGATTTCGACCCTGTGATCAAGAGTCGCGCGTCCTTGATCGACGAGCGCGAGAAGCAAGGCGGCGATGGGGATTTTGAAGGTGCTGGCCATAGGGAACCGTTCGCCTTCATTCACCGCGAGGCGGGCTCCCGTTTCCAGATGCAGGGCGGCGAACCCGATCTTGCCGACGAGGCGGACCTCAAGGTCGCGCACGAGAGAGGCAAATGCGCCTGCTGCGCTTTCAGCATACTGCGCGCCATGATCGCTTCGTGCAGAACCGGCGTTCATGACCGTATCCTTTCGCGCCTTCCCGGCGTGTCATTTCACAGATGAATAATCTATTCTAACACGAAGCGCCGCGCCAGACCTTGGCAGGCGCCGTGAGCGCTCGGTTTCGACACGAGGGGAGCCGCATGGATGAGCGACCGCGATAGTCTCCCGGCGCCGGATGGGCCCAGGCCGATCGGGCTGCAAGTCCTGGAGCTGACCGGAAACGGGCGACGCATCCAGGCCTATGCCTGGTATCCCGCGTCAGGCGCGACCGAACCGCCCCGCGCTTTCATGACAGAGCGGGAGGCCGAGGCCCATGCACTGGCGGCAAGGGCGCTTGGCGCGGCCAAGCCGGACCGCACCCTCCTGACCCGTCTGCTGACCCGAACCGTCTGCGACGCTCCGGTCGCGCCCGGAACGTTTCCAGTGGTCGTCTTCAATCACGGCGGCGGGTTGAGCCCGCTTGCGAATTTTTCGCTGATGGAAGCCATCGCCAGCCACGGGATGGTGGCGATCTCCATCGGGCATGCAGGCGAAAGCGCCGCGCTCGCGTGGCGGGATGGATCGTTGACCTTGATCGAACCCGTCGTGCTGACCCGGATGCAATTGCCGACGGAAGCCTTGGCGGCATTTGCGCGCTTCCTGTCAGGCGCGGACGAAGCCGCTCGCCGGCGCGATCTGGCGGTGTTTCGGGATCTGGACCCAGGCGGACTTGGCGCGCTGAGCCAAGCGTGGGCGTCAGACAGCATCGCTGTCGTCGATCATCTTCTGGCTGACCCTGGATCCACGCCGTCGCCGGAGCTTTCGCTAGCGCTGGATCGTGGAAAGCTCGCTTATGGCGGCATGTCCCTGGGCGGCTCGGCCGCGTTCGACTGCTGTCGACGCGATCCGCGTGCCGTTGCGGGCTTCAATCTGGATGGCGTCAACTGGGACTTCGGCGCTGTCGACGCCGACATCGGGATTCCGTTTCTGGATCTCGCCTCCGATCCCGAGCGGCGGCGTGCGCAACTGATGTCGCTCGCGCCTGACTGCACGACGCAGGCCGGCTCCATTGGCGGTCCGAACGACTTCCACTACGCCACCGCAGAAAGCCGCGCGGCGATGGCCGACATCTATCGGCTGCATGTCTCCGGCGCCGACCATATGGACTTCACGGATCTGAACCTGCTGGCGCAGTTGAGCGCGCATGAGGACGCCGAGGAGGCGGAGGCGAAGCGCCGGACCATTGTGCAGACGACGTGCCGGTTTCTGCAATGGGCCTTCGGGCTCATGTCACGGGACGAAATGGACACGGGCGTCGCGAATGCGCGGCTTCTCGTTCCTGTGACGATCTGAAATCAGTCTGTCCGGGAACCAGCGGTTCGGGCGCGCGCGCGTTGGCGGAAGGCGTTGGATGCGTCAGGCTCGCCCTGCTTCGTGGCCTCGCGCGCAATCTCAAGATATTCGGGATTCGAACTCGCCAGCACCGTCACGATCCGCGCGCGCGCGCCGTCGCGCGTCACGAAAGCGTGGGGCATGGCGCTGTCGATGTAGATGGCATCGCCGGCCTGAAGGGTCGCCGGTTCATACTGGTCGCACAGGAAGTCGACTGTTCCCTCCAGAACGAAGGCGAACCGCTGGCCGACGACGTCCATCATCTCGATCTGATGGTCCGGAACGTTCGGCGTTCGCACATCGAGCAAGGCAGGCAGCATCAGGCGGTTTCTCAGCTCTGTCGACAGGTAGCGATAGCCCATGTGGTCGAGGGTCGAGAATTCGTCGCTGGCGCGATCGATGGATCGCCGCGCCATCTGACCGCTTTCCACGGCTGCCTCCGCGGCCGTCATGAACAACTGGCGCACGTCGATCTCGAAGACTTCAGCGAGCACGACGAGCTTGTCATAGTTGAGAGACATCTGGCCGTTCTCGACCTTGGACAGGGTCGATTGCGGAAGGCCGCTCGATGCGGCGAGGGACGACAGACTCATCCCGCGTTCCGCGCGCAGCCGCTTCAGCGACAGGGCCAGATTGGGCCGCTCGAGCGGCGCGCCGGCCTGCGAGGCGGCACGCTTTGTTCTCTTCACCGGCACAGACATCGCTCCCCCACAAGAAACGGGACACGCCTTGGCCAAGACGCTATTCACATGTTAAAGTTTGTATCACCTGTGAATATGCACCGGAGAGGCCTGACGTGAAAGCTTTCCTCGCAGGCCTGTGCCACGAAACGAGCGCGTTTTCGCCCACTCCCACCAGCCGACGATCCTTTGAGGAATTCGTTTGGTATCGGCCAGTGGACGGGCGGCCGTCAAGCACAGCCAGGGCGCTCAACGGCTTTCGCGGCTTTCTGGAAGCGGCGGACGCGCACGGCGACGAGGCTTTCGTTTCGTCCTATTCCTGGGCCCAGCCGAGCGCCCCGTGCCGCCAAGAAGACTATGAGTCCCTGCGGGACGAGATTCTGGACGATCTGCGCATCGCCGGCCCGGTCGACATGGTCCTGCTGTTCCTTCACGGCGCGCAGATGGCGCAGGCGTGCGACGACTGTGAAGGCGATCTGTTGTCCGCCATCCGCAGCGTTGTCGGCGAGCATGTCTTCGTGGGCGCTCTCCTCGATCTGCACGCCAATGTCACTGAGGCGATGATCGACGCGGCGGACGCACTGCTGGCCTGCCGGAACTATCCGCATACCGATTTCGATGAGCGCGCAGGCGAGCTCTACGCGCTCGGGCGCCGGGCCGCGCTCGGAGAGGTGAGGCCGCAGATGCGGTTCGAACGCCTTCAAATGATCGGCATGTTCTACACCACCGAGCCCAAGATGGCGGCCGCGAACGCCGTCGCCCGCGCCCTGGAGGGGCAGGACGGCGCGCTTGCCGTCTCTTTGATCCACGGTTTCCTGTGGGCCGACATGGCGCAAATGGGCGCCGGAGCCTTGCTGGTCCGCGATGGCGAGCGGCCGTCGCTGGACCATGGACTGCGTCATGTCGCGAAAGCCTTTTTCGATGCGCGGGGCGAAACGCGCGCGCTGCGCAAGAGCGTCGAGGAGGTTCTCGACATCATCGCCATGGCGCCGCCGCACGATAAGCCGTTCATTGTCGCAGACGCTTGCGACAACGCCGGGGGCGGGGCCGGATCGGATTCGACCTTCATTCTGGATGCGGTTCTGACGCGGGGACTGCAGGGCTTCGCGTTCGGCCTTCTTTGGGATCCCGTCGCGGTCCAGTTCGCCCAGATGGCTGGGGAGGGCGGCGCACTGCGGCTTCGGTTGGGCGGAAAGACCGGCCCGGAGGCGGGGCGCCCCCTGGATGTCAAGGCGAAGGTCCTGGCCCTGAAGAGCGATGTCAGCCAGCAGGGCATCGGCTTCACGGCCCCCGTCGGGGCGGCGGCGGCCCTGGAGATCGAGGGCAACATCGTCATCGTCAACGACGTGCGCGGGCAGGTCTTCAGCCCGTCTTGCTTCCATGACCTGGGGGTCGACGTCGCTGCTCAGCGCGCCGTCGTGGTCAAATCCACCCAGCACTTTCATGCGCAATTCGAGCCGCTGGCACAGGCGATCCTGTATTGCGAGACGCCGGGGGCGCTGGCCCTCGACATAGACCCGGACCGCTTTCGCAATCTCAGACGGCCCATGTGGCCGCTCGATGAAGTGGACTATGCGCCATGACGCGGACGCTGTTCTTTTCCAGCTTGATGACGGAGACGAGCAGCTTTTCGAACTTGCCCACGACGCTTGCGGATTACCAAAGCGGGCTTGCGCGTGGAGACGCTTGTTTCCACGACGGCGACGGGGCCGAGGCGCCTGGGGCTGCGCCGATCCTCGCCTTTGCACGGTCGAGGAACCTGCGCCCGGTCGGAGGGCTCGTGGCGCAGTCGACGGTCGGCGCGCCGACGCAGCACCGTGACTATTTGGCCTTGCGCGACGAGATCCTCGACGGCGTGCGCCGCGCGCGGCCCGCGGTGGTCGCGCTGGGTCTGCATGGCGCCATGATGTCGACGGCCTGCGACGATTGCGAAGGCGATCTGCTGGGCGAAATCCGCAAGATCGTCGGCGCGGCCACGCCGATCGTCGCCGTGCTCGATCCCCACGCGCATCTCACGCAAGCCATGGTGGACAACGCCAGCCTGCTGATCTTCATGAAGGAATACCCTCACACCGATGGCGTCGAACGCATGCAGGAGGCTTTGGCGCTTGCCGGCCGCATGCTCGACGACGGGCTTCGTCCAAGGTCATCCGTTGTCGATTGCCGGCTGCTCGGCTTTTTCCCCACGCAGCGTCAACCCATGCGAGGTTTTGTCGACCGGCTGTTTGAAGCCGAAAGGCGGCAAGGCGTGCTCAGCGCCTCGTTCGTCCACGGCTTTCCGTGGGGCGACATGGCTGAAACCGGCGCGAAGGTGCTCGTCTACACCGACGGCGACGAAGCGCTCGCGACCTCGACCGCGCGGGAGCTTCACGAGGCCATCTGGGCGATCAAGGACGACACGGCCCCCCCCACAATCAGTGTGGAGGAGGCCGTTGCACTGGCAAGGACCCGGCGCGCCCGGCCGTTGGTTCTGGCCGACGTCGCCGACAATCCAGGCGGAGGCGCGCCGTCGGACAGCACCTTCATTCTGCGCGGCCTGATCGACGCAGGGGTAAGTGACGTCGCATTGGGTCTGCTGCACGATCCGCAAGCGGTGCGCATTTGCCATCAGGTGGGCGCGGGGGGCCGGCTGTTGCTGCGCGTGGGCGGCAAGCTCGGACCAGCGTCCGGACAGCCGATCGACCTCGACGTCGAGGTTGTGGACGTGCGCATGGACGCGATCATGACCTTCTCCGGATCATGGCGGTTCGAGCTCGGCGACACGGCCTGGATTCATGCTGCCGGCGTCGACGTGGTCCTGTGTTCGACCCGCGTGCAGATGTATGATCCCAGCGGCTTTTCCCATATCGGGCTCGATCCTGCTTCACGCAGCACGCTGGTTGTGAAGTCCAGCAATCACTTCCAGGCCGCGTTCGAACCGCTGGCGTCGGAAATCCGCTGGGTCTCCACCCCCGGCGCGATCGATTTCGACTTCAAACGCCTCGCCTACAAGAAGCTGGCGAGGCCGATCTATCCGCGTGTGGCGGATCCGTTTCAGGTGCACCCGTGAGCGGCGCGGAGGTCTTCAAGGGCGTTCCGGGCGCTTTCGCCGGCAAGCCGCTGACGGCGCTCATCGATGCGTCGCCCTGCCTGCTGGACGACGACCTGATGTTGCCGGCCGCCATTCTGAAGGCCTCGGCGCTGGACAACAACGCGCGCTGGATGGCGGCCTACGCCGCGCGTCTGGGCGTGGATCTCGCTCCCCATGGCAAGACCACCATGGCCCCGGACCTGATCCGCCGGCAGCTGGCGCATGGCGCATGGGGGATGACGGCGGCCACGGCGCACCACGTCCGGCTTTACGCGAGCTGGGGCGTCACGCGCATAATCATGGCAAATCAGATCGTCGGAAAGGCCAACGTCGACGCGATCTTCGAGCTTCTGCGCACACAAACCGAGCTCGACTTCTACTGCCTCGTCGACAGCGAGGCTTCCGTTGCAATCCTGGCCCATGGTGCGGCGCGCCATGGGCTGGCGCAGCCGGTGCAGGTCTTGCTGGAGCTCGGCGGTGTCGGCGAACGCACGGGCGCGCGGGGAGAGGACGCGGCGATGGCTGTGGCGCGGGCGTGCGCGGATCACGCCGGACGGATTGCGCTGCGCGGAATCGAATGTTTCGAAGGCGTCTATGGCAGTGTCGCCGAGGCGGAAGCACTGGTGAAGCAGCTTTCAGCCGTCGCTGGGCTGGCGGCGCAGGAAGGCTGCTTTGCGCCCGGCGAGATCATCGTGTCTGCGGGAGGAAGCGCTTTCTTCGATGTCGCGGCGGCGGGTCTGGCCGAAATCGCGCTCGACGCACCCGTTCGTCGCATTCTGCGAAGCGGATGCTATCTGACGCATGACAGCGCCCACTACGAAGCCTTGTTCGAAGCTGCTGCGGCGCGCGATCCGTCCATCGCCGCGCAAGCCAGGCTCCTGCCTGCGCTCGAGGTGTGGGCGCATGTCCAGTCGCGACCCGAGCCGACGCGCGTGGTCGTGTCCCTGGGCAAGCGGGATGTCGGCAACGATGTCCTGCCGCCGAACCTCGTCTGGCGTTTCCGTCCGGCGCGAGATCAGGTTCCACAACCTGCGCCCGCCGCAAGGGTCACGAAAATCTACGACCAACACCTGTGCCTGGACGTCGGGCCGGAGTGCGACCTGGCGGTTGGCGATCTCGTCGGGTTCGGCGTGTCGCACCCGTGCACGACCTTCGACAAATGGCGCGCGCTCTTCGTGGTCGATGACCGGTACCGCGTCATCGATATGGTCCAGACATGGTTTTGAGGGTGACATGACTGGTGCTCTGAACCTCCGCCTTGAGGAGCTCTTCGCCCCTTGGGGCCGCATGGATTCGCCGGGACTGGCGGTCGGCGTGGCCCGCGACGGCCAGATCCTGTTGCGCCGGGGCTATGGCATGGCCAGCCTGGAGACGGGCGTCGCGTTGACGCCAGGCTCCAAGCTTCGCATCGGCTCCACCAGCAAGCACTTCACCGCCCTTCTGGCGCTGCTGCTCGCCGAGGAGGGCAAGCTCGATCTCGATGCGCCGATCCGCGCCTGTCTGCCGGAACTGACCGGTCCGGGCGGCGATCCGACCGCCCGCGAATTGCTGCAGCATCGCGGGGGGTCGCGCTGCTATCTGGATCTGGGATTCATCGGGCATGGGATGGCGACGCCGCCGCCGGGCGCCGCGTTCGCCGCCCAGCAGCGCCAGACCGGGCGAAACTTCCCGCCGGGCGAGGCGACGATTTACAACAATGGCGGATACCACCTCGTCAGCATGGCGATCGAACGCCTTGGGGGCGCCCCGTTCGAGGCGCAGCTCGCCAGGCGCTTCTTCGAACCGCTGAACATGCGCAATTCGCTTGGGCTGCCCAGCGACCACCAGATCGTGCCGGGGATGGCGACGTTGCACGTCCCGACCGCTGAAGGCGGATGGCGGCGCGGCCTCTTCCCGAGCGAGGAGATGCGCGGCGAGGGCTCGATCGTCAGCACTGTGGACGACATGCTCGTCTGGGCGGCGCATCTGCGGCGGCGCGATCGCTTCGGCTCGCCGGAAAGCTGGCGACAACTGACGCAAGCGCCCGCCACTCGGGACGGGCGGCCAGGCATCTACGCTTTGGGCTTGATGGTGCAGACGTATCGGGGATTGCCGGTCGTGCATCACGCCGGTGGCGTCATCGGCGGCTCATCGCAAATGCTGACGTTTCCAGATGACGGATTGGACATCGTCATTCTCTCCAACGGCGCGGCGGGCGCGGACCCTACCGCCCTGGCCGAACACGTCGCCGACATCGTTCTCGAAGACAAGCTCGGGCCTCGACCGGCAGAGTTCGCCGCCGGCGACCGGCGCCATCTCATCGGGCACTGGTGGTCGGCTGAGAGCGAAGTGATCTATTCCATCAGCGAGGCTGACGGCGCGCTGAGGCTCGGGGTGTGCGGCGGGCCCGGCCTTCCGTTGCGCGCTGACGGCCCAGACGGCGCCGTGGCGTCTGCTGGATCGCTTGGCGACATCATCCTCGATCTGACCGAGACGACTGACGGGCTCGCAATCCGGTTCGGCGAAACGCGCATCGTCCATCGGCGCGTCACCGCGGACGAATCGCAGCGAGACGCCTTCATCGCGGCGCTGAGCGGCCGCGTGTTTCGAAGCGAGGACGGCGATTGCATGCTTTCGGTCAGTTCCGACTCCGCAGAGACCCGCGTCGAGTTCCGGGACCGCTGGGGCGTGTCTGTCCTGACGGCGGAGGCGTTGAGCGCGACGCTGGCGATCGCGCGACGCAGCGTCGGGCAATTGCCGTTTGCGCTCTGCATGAGCCGGCAAGGCGACGGCGGGCTCATTGTCAGCACAAGCCGTACCCGTTTCCTGCGTTTCGACCCCGCATAGGCTCACCAATCAATCACCACGCCGCGATTGTCTTCATTCGCGCGGGCCAGAATGTGTTCCGCGGCCACCAGATCCTCCGCCACCATGCCGAGGGATTTGAAGAAGGTGATCTCCGTTGGCGACGACCGACCGGCCGCGGCGCCGATCAAGACGTCGCCCACCGATCCGACGATGTGGTCGGGCCGGACCTTTCCCGCGTCCAGGGCTCGCTTGAAGTCGCCGGCGAGGATCCGCGCGCTGTCTTCGAAGTCCACAAAGTAGCGGGCCCGGACGACCGCTTCGACGTCCACTTCCGAGCTTGATGCGACGCTGGACCCGACGGCGTTCAAATGATGGCCGCCTCGCAGCCAGGCGCCTTCGAGATAGGGGTCGGCGGCCGCGGTGACGAGACACAGGATGTCGGCTTGTGCGGCCTCTCGTGGCGTGGCCGCGACCCGGATTTCCCCATGACCGGCATGCGCGCGCGCGAAGGCGGCCGCTCGTTCGAGGTCCCTGCCCCACACATATGTGGTCTCGATGTCGCGCACCATGCGAATGGCTTCCAGATGGCTGGCCGCCTGCTCGCCGTAGCCGAAGAGAGCCAGGCTGCGCGCGTCGCCCGGAGCCAGCACGTCGGTGGCGGCCGCGGTGGCGGCGGCCGTGCGTATCGCTGTGACTTCGCGCGCGTCGATCAGGGCTTTCGGAGAGCCGGCGGCGGCTTCGAACACCAGCAGCGCGCCTTGATGCGAGCTGAGATCAGTTCCGAAATTGCCCGGGTAGATCGACAGGACCTTGATGCCGAGCACATCGGGGTCGCTCATCGCGCCGGGCATCCACGCCAGCACGCCCCGGCCATCAAAGGCGGGCGTCATCTGTCGAATGGGCTGCGCCGCGCGTTTTTCCGCCACTGCCCGAAAGGCCCGGCGCATGAGATCGATGCAGTCTGACATCGGCAACAGTGCGCGCACGTCTTGCGCATTGAGAATTCGAAGGGGCGGCATATCCGGTTCCTAACGTTCAAGTGCGATAGCGGCCCAGGGCATAGGGGCGTGGATCGATGTCTGGGGGGCGTGCGAGCATGAGATCGGCCAGAAGCCGTGCGGAGCCTGCAGCCATCGTCCATCCCAGATGTCCGTGACCGGCATTGATCCAGAGGCCCGGCGTTGCGGTTTCGCCGATGAATGGGCGACCGTCCGCGCTCATCGGGCGAAGACCGGTCCAGGCCTGTGCCGCCGGCGCGTCGAGCTGCGGAGCGAGCTCGGGATAGAGACGTGCGAGCAGCATCGCGAGATTCTCAACCCGGCGCGGATCGAGCGTTCGGTCGTGGCCGGCGAACTCAGCGGTTCCCGCCACCCGGATCCGGTCGCCAAGCGGGATGACGGCTGCATGCAGGGCGTCGTCAACGACCGGAATACTGGGGGACGCCAGGCCGGCCGGCAGCGGATAGGTCAGCGAATAGCCTTTGGCCGGCCTGATCGGCAGCGCCACGCCCTGGGCGCTTGCGAGCTTCGCCGAAGCACTTCCGGCCGCGATCACGACGCGCCGGGCCGTCAGGCTGGCGTCGCCGAGATCGACATGGAAGTCGCCAGTCCCGGCGTAAAGCTTTCGCACCGTCGCGTTCAGTCGCACTAAGCCCCCGAGCTGACGCGCGGCGGACGCGATGCGCTCCACGAAAAGACGCGCGTCGCCCACTGCGTCATCGGGGTAGTGGATCGCGCAGGCGATGCGCCCCTTGATGGCTTCAAGCGCAGGCTCGACCGTGACGGCCGCATCCGCGTCGAGAACATCGAAGGCCAGACCGTCGAGCAGGCGGGCGAGCTTCAGCGGCCGGTCCATGGCGGCTTCGTGGGCGAAGATCTTCATGGAGCCGCGGCGCTGCGCGAGCGCCGACAGACCCAGCTTTTGGTCGAGCCGGAGCGTGTGCTCCAGCGAGTACCGCGCCAGGCGGAAGTTCGCGACCGTGGAATCGGCATGCCGTCGCCAGGACGAGTGGCTGAGAAAACGCAGCCCCCAGATCGCCAGATCGGGAACCTGCGCGAGCCGCAGTTTGATTGCTGAGCGCGGGTCGGTCAGAGACGCCAGAAGCTGCGCCGCGACGCCAGGCCCGTTCCAGGGGTCGGCCATGGACGGGGTCAGCATCGAGCCGTTGGCGAAGCTTGCCCCGGTGGCAAGCTCGTCGCCGGCTTCGACAAGCAGCGTCTCCACACCACGCGAGGCGAGTTCGTACAAGGTCGAGGCGCCGGCGAGTCCGCCTCCAATGATCAGGGTGTCGACCATCATGGCGAGGGATAGCGCGTGGCGCCGCTCGCATCGCAGCGCCCGAAAATCGCGCCGCCCCAGCTGAAGTGGGAAGCCGCGTGGTCGCCATGCTGAAACAGGAAACGCAAGCTCGGTCCGTTCTCGACAGCGAAGCTGTCTCCCCCGAGCGGCATGAGCGGCGCGCCGCTGACGGCCGGGCCGGGCGTCTGGGCGGCGTCGGCCAAAAACCGGATGCGAAGGCCTGCGCCGGTCCCGCTGACCTCCGCCCGCGTGTGATTCGTGTAGAGGCCGACATATCGCTCTGGATGTTTCAGCGCGTCCGGATCGATTGCCGGCGGTTTGGGCCGCGACAGCAGCGTATCGGCACGCTCCTTCAGGAGTTCAGCGCCCAGGCTCAAGAACAGGCGCTGGGCGGCGCCTGCCGTGTTGGCGAGGATCGCAAGGGCGAAGTCGCCACGGGGCGAAAACGCCAGGACCGCGTTGTGCTCGATGGTCTGACCGGAGGCCGCGATCATCCGGCCGCGATCGGTCTGGATCTCGGCCCAGCCGATCAGCGCCGGGGCATCGTCCGGAGGCAGGCGCAATCCATCGTCGATCATCTCGGCGCAATGCGCAGCAGACAAGACGCGCGAGCCTTCGCGCGCCAGACCGCCGCGCATGTGCATCAGGCCAAATTGGAGGAGGTCTTCCGCCGACATCGACAGGGACGCGCCGGTTGGGCTCATGCAATGGGGCAGACGAAGCTGCCCGGCCTGTCGAAAGCCGCCGTCGGGCATCGCGACATGGCCCACCGCTGTCCGGAACCGGGCGATGTCATGCGTGTAGAAAGCCGTTCGCCTCAGGCAGAGGGGGCCGAGCACATTGCGGACGAGCGCCTGGTTGAAGGACAGCCCCGACACGACTTCTGCGATGCGGCCCGCCACGCAATAGGCGGTTGAACTGTAGCCGCGCATGGTTTGCGGGTCGAAGATCAGGGGCAGCGGCGCACAGGCCGCGACATAACGCTCAAGGGCGGAATCGTCCGGGCCGAAGTCGGCGAAGAATTCGCCAGCAATACCGCTTGTGTAATTCAGCAGCGACCGCACAGTCAGCGCGGCGGGCGGCTCCCTGCCGGCGATGCGGAAGGCAGGCAGATAGACGCCCACGGATTGATCCAAGTCGACCAGCCCTTGCTCTTTCAAGGCGAAGAGCAAGGTGGCGGTGAAGACCTTGGTTATCGAGCCGATCTGGAAGATGGTGCGGTCGTCTGCTTCGATTCCGGCTTCCTGGTTCGCGTGACCGACGGCAGCCAGCTCGACCCGGTCCGGCGTCCAAAGCGCGATCGCCGCGCCTGCCGCCCGCTCTGCAACGATCGCCGACACCAGCCGCCGGCGCAGCTCCTCGTTCCGCTTTTCGTCGACTGCGGCGGGCATGGTCGTCACCGGCTCCGGGCCGCTCGAGCGCCCGGCATCGATATGACGAGTATTCGTCCATTGATCAATATTTCACATAGGAATAGCGTGTCGCCGGGCGTCTGGGATGGGGGAGAAGCGCATGGATGTCTCGGAACGCACGGGGCCGCCGCCAGCCGGAACGATCGCCAACTGGAAGTTGGGGGTATTCTCCCTGCCGGCGATGATTTCGGCCATCATTCTCGGTCCGCTCGCCGGCGTGCTGCCGACCATCTACGCTGCGCGCTTCGGGATGGACCTCGTTGCGATCGGATCGGTCCTGCTCTTCGTGCGGATCCTCGACGGCGTGGTCGACCCGGCGATCGGGCTGTTCTCCGACAAGACCCGGTCACCCATCGGCCCCCGCAAACCCTGGATCGCCGCAGGCATCGTCGTGGCGACGGTGGCGATGCTGTTCCTGTTCATGCCGCCGGAGAACGCGACCGTCACATATCTGCTCGTTTGGATGACGATCTTCTTCCTGGGCTACAGCTTGCTGGAAATCCCCTATGCGGCCTGGGCGTTGGAGCTATCGCGCGAAAGCCGGGAGCGCGCCCGGATCAACGCCTTTCGCGCAGCAGCGCTTTATGCCGGCGGCATCCTGTTCACGCTTGCGCCGGCGCTTGTGCCGGCAGCGCAAGGAAAGATGGATTTCCCAGCGCTGGCGGTGATCGGCGTGGTGCTCGCCGTCGTGGGCCCGGCGGCCGTGCTGGCGACCATCGCGCTTGTGCCGAGGGGCGAGACCGCGACGACGGAGCCTCCGAAACTGACCGAGCTCTGGGGCTCGGTCAGGGGAAGCAAGCCGTTTCAGGTCTTCATCCTGATGTACGCCTTCATCGGGATCGCGAGCGGGGTGAGCGGCGTCGTGAGCTTCATGTACATCAGCTCCTATCTGCAGATCGGCAATCGGTTCACCGAGCTGTTTCTGCCGGCCACGATTCTCGGTCCTTTGATGATCCCGGTCTGGACCTTGCTGTTGCGCCGTTTTGACAAGTACAAAGTGACCGCAATCGCCTTCACCCTGTATGCTTGCATCATGCCTCTGGGTTGGTTCGTGAGCCCGGGGCCCGCTTCTTTCATGCCGATGCTTATCATCTTCTGCGGCTTGTCTCTGTTCTATCCTCTGCTGATGATCTCGATGCCGACCATGCTCGGCGACATCATCGACCTCGACGAACTGGAGACGGGCAAGAACCGCGCCGCCCAGTTCAGCGCCTTTCTGGTGCTGGTGGCCAAGGCGAGCGCGGCTGTGGGCGGCCCTCTCGCGCTGCTGGTGATCGGCGCCTATGGCTTCCAGCCCGCCGCATCGACGAACTCGGAGACCGCCATCCTGGGCCTGCGCCTGACAAGCAACTGGCTGCCTGTCCTGCTGGTGCTGCCCGGCCTCTATCTCTTGTGGCGGTTCCCCATGTCCGACGCGCGACACGCCGAGATCAAGGCGCAGCTGGACCGGCGGCGCCTCGGCGCCAGGGATGGGGAGTAGTCGTCCGTGAGCACCGACATTCGGCGCTATCTGTGTTTTCCTCAGAGCTTTACGGAGGGCAGGCAGTGGTTTCGCGAGGCCGCCGCCGCTGCGGGCGGGCGCCTCAGCGCGGCCGTTCACTCGTCGGCGAGGGGACCGACCGGCGAGGCGCTCAGCACCGACATCGCCTGGTTCGGCCCGGTCTCCGCGGCGCGCGTTCTTGTGTCCTTGTCCGGCGTGCATGGACAGGAATACGCCTTCGGCGCCGCCGCGCAGCTGGAGTGGCTGACCGGCCCTAGCCCGGCTGCGCTTCCTTCAGACGTGGCCGTCTGTCTTATCCACGCGGTCAATCCGTTTGGCGCCGCGCACAACAGCCGGGCTAACGAGAACTTCGTCGACCTGAATCGCAACTATTTCGACCATGCGCGGCCGGTGCGGCCGAACCCGCTCTATCCTGAGCTGTTCGAGTTGCTGTTCACGAAGGACATGGATGAGCACGTCATCGACGACGTCATGACGCAGTTCTACGCCTTCATGGATCGAAGCGATCCGCTTGCCGCCATGACCGCAATGGGGGGCGGGCAGAACACGCATCCGACCGGGACAGTCTATTGCGGGACGGAGGCGGAATGGTCGATCAAGACGCTTCGCGACGTGGCGCGCCACCATCTCGGCGAGGCTGAACGCGTCGCCATCGTGGATTGGCACACCGGCCTTGGCGCGTTCGCCGGACTGGCGAGCCTCCACGAACATGCCGAAGACACCGACGCCCATCGCTGGTCCTGCACCTGGTGGGGACCTTCCGTCATGACTTCGATCCATAGCGGCGTTCGGCCGGACTTCATCGGCACGGTCAGCCGGGGTCTCGGCAACGATCTGCGGGCGCGCGGCGCCGTCGTCGCCGACACCGTGTTCGAGGCGGGCACCGTAGACAATCGCAGCGTTCTGGGCGCCCTGCTGATCGATCGATGGTTGCGGATCGAATGTCAGGACCCAGACCACCCGCAAGCCGTGCGGATGCGGGCCTTGATGATGGAACGCCTGAATCCGTCGCTGCACAGTTGGCGCACGGGCGTGCTGGAAAAGACGCGGGCGGTGTACGCAAACACGATCCGCGGGCTCGCGGCATGGCGATAGACATCAAGGGAAGCGGATCATGCGCGTAAACGTCGGCGACGTCCGGTTGTTCGTCGAGGTCTTGGGCCGCAAGATCGACGACCATTTGGGCTGGCAGGTCGAGCGACCCACGCTTGTCCTCTTGCATGGCGGTCCGGCCTGGGATCACACCACGCTGCTCTCCGATCTGGCGCCGCTCGCTGATGTGGCGCAGCTCGTTTTCTATGATCATCGTGGCCTCGGCCGCTCCGACAGGAGCGGCCCGGAACACTGGAACCTGGATCGCTGGGCGGACGATCTGCGCGGCCTGCTGGCGGCGCTGGAGATCGAGCGGCCGATCATTCTGGGTCAATCCTTCGGCGGCATGGTGGCGCAACGCTTCGCGATCGGCAGTCCGCACTTGTGTTCAGGCCTGATCCTGCTCGCCACGGCGGCGCGGATCGACCTGGCGGCCGTCGTTGCGGCTTTCACCGATGTGGGAGGACCGCGGATAGGCGAAGCGGCGCGCGCGCAATTCACCAGCGGCGACCCCGCATTGCGCGCCGTCTTCCGCGAAGAGGCGCTGCGCTACTACACCCAGACGCCGGGATCCATGAAACTGACGGCGGCCTTCCGGCCAGACGTCAGCGACTGGTTCTTCTCCGATGCGGGCGACGCCAGACGCTACGACTACAGGGAAGCCCTCAAGGCCACGCACGTCCCGGCGCTCATCATCGGCGGGAATCGCGATCCCGTTTTTTCGCCGGCCGCCACGCACGAACTCGCCCATGCGTTTCCGCCCGGCATGGCGGAAGCCCACGTTCTGGAGCGATGTGGTCACGGCCCAGCCCGCGACCGGCCGCATGCCACGCTCGAATTGATCAGGGCTTTCGTTGCCAGTGTAGCCCGCTCCACCTGACCCGGTCGGCGGGAGAAGCGCTCACCGGCGACCGGGGACGCGACATGGCAGTTGTCTGGCCTCGGCCCGTTCACGCGCCACTGTCTGCACCTGCCGGATGGTCAGGCGGCGGCGGAAGCCAAAAACGCCGGCATGACGATGCGGCGGATCAAATTGGGATGTGCTCCACTGATGTCTCAGAGGACGGTTGATTGCGCTATGGCGAAAACGTGGTTCTCATGATCGCCAACTGTGGTGCGCCATTTCCGTGATAGGGCTGGGGCGATTGGACAGCGAGGCGAAAGACCCGTGAGCGACGCCTACAACCTCCATGGCATGGCGCTGCTCGACTGCTTTCGCGGCGAGACGGACGCCATGCTCGTCGTGCACCAGGACGGGGAGCGCGACGACGTGCCGGCTGCCTTCTGGCTGCGGCAGACCATCGATCCGCTTGAAGCCCGCGCCCTCGATCTGTGCGCGGGCCGTGTGCTCGATGTCGGCGCCGGCGCCGGCCTGCACACGCTCGAACTGCAGCGGCGGGGTTTCGATGTGACCGCGATCGATGTCGCGGCCGAGTGCATCGTCATCATGAAAGAACGCGGCGTGCACCGCACCGAACAGGCCGATCTCTACGCCTTCGCGGGCGGCCCGTTCGATACGATCGTCAACCTGTGCAACGGGCTGGACAAGGTGGGCCGGCTTGCCGATCTGCCGCGCTTTCTGGACCGGATGCGCGGGATGCTCGCGCCGGGCGGACAGCTTCTTGCGGACTCGTTTGACCTGCGGGTCGGCGCCGACGCATCGCGCCTTGCTCAGATCGAGCGCCGGACCGCGGCCGGGCGCTACTTTGGCGAGCTTGATTTGCGCTTTGAATACAAAGGCCGCAGCGGCGCGGATTTCACGGTGCTCCAGGTCGACTATGAGACGCTCGCCGCCGCCGCAGCAGACCACGGCTGGACCTGCGAGCAGATCGCGACCGCGGGCGGCCACTATCTGGCGCGCTTGAGAACGTCGTGACGTGAGCCAGTCGGCCGGCCGACCGTTCACGACCTCAAGGCCCGCGCGGGCGCGCCATCGGCAGCATTGGCGGAACTTCGGCGGCGAGCCGCGCGGCCTCCTCCGGCGCGACGCCTGAACGTGTCAGCGCTTCGACAGGGCCGCTTCGGGTGCGACCGCGATGTCCGGCGCAATGCCGACGCCTTCCCAATCGGCGCCGGTCTCGGGGTTGAATGCGCGCCCTGAGCCGCTGGCGCCGCGCCATGAGCCGGACGGACCGGTCTGAGATCCGTGCCGTTCAGGCCCTTCGCGCGCCGAGCCGGGCGCGCCAATCTGCAGCGCGGTCCTTCAACCACGCCTCCAGCGTCAGATCAGCCGTCTCTTCGTCATACGCGTCGAGGCGTTCGAAACTGAAAGCCGTTTCCCCGTGCTCATTCCATGCGGCTTGCACATCATGCTGCGGCGCGCTGCGGAGACGCAGGCCGAACCAGAGTTGGGTCTGGATGGTGTCGAGCGTCGGCGTCGCGCCGACCCACACCTGGCCAGTCGGCGCGCACCGCACAGCGAACACGCCGGCGACGGCCTTGCGCTCCTTGTAAGCGGCGATCCGCGCGCGCTTTGCATTCTTGTCCACCACGCCACCTCTTTGCCCTTGACAATTTCACCCGGGTATAAATAGGTCAGACGATGAGTGCAAGCGCAAGCTATGTAGCCTTCCAGAGTGATCGGCTGATCGCCCGCGGCGTGATGCGGGAGGTGGCCGAGGCGGTGCGCGCGGCGCCTGCGGATGCGCCCGTGCTGGTGTTCGACGAAGCCACCGGAAGCCAGACCGATCTTGGCCCGGCCGAGGTCCGTCCAACGGCGCCGGAAGCGCCGCGCGGCCGTGGACGCCCGAAACTCGGCGTCGTCGCGCGCGAAGTGACATTGCTGCCCAGGCACTGGGATTGGCTGTCGAGCCAACCGGGCGGGGCGTCGGTCGTGCTGCGCAAACTCGTGGAAGAGGCGAGCCGCTCGCCGAAGCAGCGCGCACGCGCCGCGGCCAACGCGGCCTACGCCTTCCTGCACGCAATCGCCGGGAACCGCCCGGGTTATGAAGATGCGTTGCGCGCCCTGTTCGCAGGCGACCGAGCCCAATTCGAAGAACGCATGGCGCCTTGGCCCGCCGACATCCGCGCCTTCGCGCTGCATCTCGCTTACAGGGAGGAAGCCCAATGACCGCCTATCTGAACCCGTCCCAAGAGGCCGGGCGCGCCTTTTTCCTGCGCGGCATCGTCGGCGAGATCGTCATGCTCAACCTGCTGCGCTTGCGCGACGTAGCCGACTATTCCGACCACCCGGAACTGGCACCGCCAGAGCCGATCAGCGGCGCGCGCGCCTACGACCGCTACCTTAGACATTCACTGCCGTTCGTGACGGCCAGCGGGGGCGAGATCCTGTTCTACGGCGAAGGCGACCTGTTTTTGATCGGCCCGCCCGGCGAACGGTGGGATCGCGCTCTCATCGTGCGTCAGCGCAGCACCGAGACGTTCATGGCCTTTGCGCAGAACGACGCCTATCTGGCGGGCCTCGGCCACCGCACCGCCGCGATCGAAGACTCCCGCTTGCTGCCGCTGGCGCCGCTGCAAATCCACGACCGGTAGCGTTGCCAGGTTGAAGGTCTGTTCCGACAGTCGCGAAGCGTGCCCCAGTTCAGTCCGAGCGGGGGCGCAGGTGCCGCCGCTGATCGGCCCTGGCGCCGCCGGCGGCCACTATCTCGCGCGCCTGCAACCGCGGTGATGTTCGCCTGTCGGCCGGCCGACCGCTCTCGACCTCAACGCCCGCGCGGGCGCGTCATCGGCAGCATTGGCGGAACTTCGGCGGAGAGGCGCGCGGCCTCCTCCGGCGCGACGCCTGAACGTGTCAGCGCTTCGATCAGGGCCGATTCGGGTGCGACCGCGATGTCCGGCGCAATGCCGACGCCTTCCCAATCGGCGCCCGTCTCGGGGTTGAACGCGCGCCCGACGGGAATGAACGCCGAGAAGCCCCCGCCAAGGTCCTGGTCGCCGCCAAAGTGATTGGCGCCATAGGTCGTGGCGCCGATCAGGGTTGCGCGGCCCTTCGCCTTGAGGGCGAGGGCGAAGTGCTCGGCCGCCGAAGCAGCGGCCCCCGACGTCAGCACAAAGACTTTCGCGTTGAAGAGGCGTTTGTCCGTCCCCGGCGTCACCCAATGTTCGCGCGTGACGAAGTTCGGATCCCCTTGCACGCGGCGCAAGGACGGCCCGTCGCCGATCGGCGACCTGCCGGCCTCATCGACAGACTTTCGCGCCGCCATCGACACCAGCCGCGTGGGCTCTGGGAACAGCCACGGCAGGATGGCGTCGATCACATCCAGCCCGCCGCCCATATGCGTGCGCACATCAAAGATGATCGTGTGCGCATCCGCATGCGTCACCATGAATTGGCGTGCGGCTTCAACGGCTTCAGGGTCGCCAGGGAACAGATTGAACCGGACGAAGGCCACGCCCGGGGCGAGCCAGCGCGCCTGCTCCATCGGCGCCATACGGATGATTTTCGGTTGGCGATCCGGGGGCGGTCCGCCGGCATCAGCGTCCGGCGGGCGCTTGATGATGATCTGCGGCCCGCCGCCTGCGCCCTGATACATGACGCGCAAATGGCCGTCGGCGGCGACGCGCTGCAGGTCCTGCGTCAGTCTTTGGGCGAGATCGACCCCGCCGAGCGCATCATAGGCGCCCGCAGCCGCGTTCGCCCTGAGCATGGCGGCGTAGCGGCGGCCCTGTTCGGGGTAGACGAAGTCCGTTTCAAGCCGCGCGGCCAGATCGGCGGCGAGCGCGCGGGCGCTGATCGTCGGCGCGGCCAAAGGCGCAAGTGCTGTCAAGGCCGGCGCGTCTGGCGGGGCCTGGACGATGGTCGGCCTGGGCGCCGCCGCAGCGCACGCAACAAGCACAAGCGGCGACACCGCTACGAGGAACTTCCCGGTCAAACGCGACACATTCATTTTACGATCGCCTGTCTCAGGCGCCCAAAGCGGGCTGGGGAAAGTGAGCCGCATCGCTGCGGATACGCATTGCAAACGGGTCAACGCAGGAGCGGCCGCGCGAGCGCGTCGGCGACCCGTCTTGCGCCATCATGGAGGGCCGCTCGCTTGCATTTGCCCCGGCGCGAAGGGAGAAACGCCTGGAATGCAGCGATCTTGGGTCAACGCCAGCCCGATCCAGGGCCGTCAAACTGTTGATCGCGTCGCGCATCACTCGCCTTCTGCATATATTGCTATTCGCAATATGTGCCCCAAGCCCGAAACCGGGTCAAGAAGGCATGCGGAAGGGGCTGTGAATGGCATTGACCGATCTTGAAGGCGCCGCGCTCGCGTCCATAGCCGGGCGCGGCTCGGCCACCGCCTACGCCATCGCGAAGTCTTTCGCGGAATCGCCGTCCGAGTTCTGGTCGGGATCGGCCGGCGCGGTCTATCCGATGATCCAACGGCTCGCGGCGCGCGGCTTGCTCGAGGTTCATGCCGGCGCCACAGGCAAGCGCCGACAACGCGACTACAGCCTCACGCCGGAAGGGCGCGCGGAGATGGAGGCCTGGCTGCTGGACGCGAGGCGCGCCGCCGGTCTGGGCTTCGATCCGCTCCGCACCCGACTGGCCCATATTGGCGTCGTCTCGCCGGATCGGCGCGCGCGCTTTCTGGATGAGGTGCGTGCCGAAACGAAAGCGGTCGCCGCCCGGCCCGTGTTCGAGGATGAGCCCGTGACGCAGAAGGTCCATGAGACCTGGATGGCCGCCCGCGCGACCTGGCTCAAAATGCTGGACTTTGTCGTAGAGTGACGTGACGACGCGGGGACATCCCGCCAGTCGATCTCGAATGGGCGCGACGGCCCAGCGGGCCATAGGACCTCATCGCCGGATCGACTGGATCAGCGGGAAGAGCCCGAAGGCCATCTGCGCCACAAGGCCGAGCGCGTGGCTGGGTTCGGCGTAGGACTGGAAGTGCTCGGCCGGCGTCAGTCCCATGAGGACGACAGCCAGCGTGAGTTCGGCGCCCATCAGCAACAGGAAGGCGCCCCCGCCCATGCCGGCGCGCGCGGCAAGCGTTGAGGGCACATGGCGTCGTTGCACGACCGCTGCGCAGGCGAACCAGGCTGCGGCGAGCATGACCGGCAGTTCGACCAACACCGCCTGCAGCCGGCTGATCTCCGGGACGGCGGCCATCGCCAAGGTCCGGACCGTGCCGAACACGAATCCCAGCGCGAAGACGAGGCCGAAATAGAGCACGGAGGCGATCAAAACGGACCTGTTCATCGGGCGTGCCGCGACAAAAATCGGTCGACCACCTGAAACACCTCGTCCTCGCGTCCGACCCAGACATGGCCTCCGGTCGGGAACACCGCCAGTTCAGCGCCGCGCACGGTGTCGGCGATATGCCGCGCGGCCGCGAGCGTCTGGAAGCGGTCGTCCTCCAGAGACAGGGCGAGGGTCGGCGCCGTGATGATTTCGATCGGCATTGGCGCGGGATTATAGGCGTCCCGCGCGTCGTTGAGCAGACCGCAGGCGCGGGCGCTGACCGGCAGGATATTGTGCAGGATCGCACGCACCCGCGCCTGTTCGGCTGCGCTCGCGGCCTTCACCAGCGCGGGGTCGGTCGCAAGCAACGAGCCGATCATGGCGTCTTCATTCAGCGACATGCCGAGCCAGAACAACAGGTCGGACTTCAACGCGTGCTCGATGATCGCCCGCGCCACGGCGTTCGGCGGCTCTACCGGCGGGCGGCCGGGCGCATAGGCGGCAGGCACCATGGCAACAAGCGCAGCGCACCTCGCTGGATGGCGGATGGCGAACTGCATGGCCGAGAGGGCGCCGGCCGATCCGCCGATGATCGGAACGCGGTCGATGCCCAGGGCGTCCATGAGATCCACGAACGCATCGGCCTGACGCGCCGGGGACGGATCGTCCGGGCAAGCGGACCGCAGATAGCCGAAGCGCGACGGGGCGATGACCCGCCAGCGGTCGAACAGGGCCTGGGCGAACTGCAGGCCCTGATCGAAACCGCCTCCGGTACCGTGGATCATGAGCACCGGCGGGCCCGAACCCGCCTCGGCATATTCCAGCGTTCCGAAGCGGCCTTCGATGGTCTTGCTTCGGCCATCAGTCAGGCCATGGGCGCGCCGCATGGCATGCGAGAATGCGCGCCACGTCAGCCCGCCGGCCAGCAGCGCGCCCGCGGCGGCAAGTCCCAGGCCCAACAATCGACGCCTCTGCATGCTGTGCGCCTCGCCCTGAACAGACGGCATCGGCGCTGGCGCATTGGGCGCCGCCTGTGCGGCAACAGGGCCCAAGTCGCTTGCGACGGCGTCCGCGCAGCCATCATCCGCTTGTGTTATACGCTCGCTTACACAACTTGTCCGAGCGAATGGGATATGACGTCATGACGCCATGGACACGCCGCGCGGTGGTCGGCGCTGGACTGACGACATCCTTGATTGGCCCGGCCGGTTGCGCCCGCAATGCCGGCGGCGTGAGCGAAGCTGCGGCGGCGCTGCGCCGCCCCTTGAGCGCCGGCGCAGCCGATCCGATCCCGGAACTCGTTCGTTACGCCACGCTCGCGGCCAACAGCCACAACACCCAGCCATGGTTGTTCGAGCGCACCGCGACGGGCCTCGCCATCCGTCCCGACGCCGCGCGCCGCTGCCCGGCGGTTGATCCCGATGATCACCACGTCTTCGCCACGTTGGGCTGTGCGGCCGAGAATGTGGCGATCGCCGCGCCGTCCCTGGGTCGCGCGGCCGAGCTGTCGTTTGACGCCGCCGCAAAACGCATCGACGTGGCGCTGACGCCCAGCGCGGCCGGCCCGCACCCGCTCGTGGAGGGGATTGTGCGCCGCCAGTGCACCCGCTCGGTCTATGACGGCCGGGCGATCCCGAGCGAACAGCTGGCGACGCTGGAAAAGGCCGGCGCCGTTGACGGCGTCGAGCTGCGGCTCATCGCCGACCGCGCCATGATCGACCGCATTCGCGACGCCGTGGTCGACGCCAATCGCGCGCAGATGGAAGACAAGGCCTTCGTCGCGGAACTGCGGGCGTGGATCCGGTTCAACGAGGCGAGCGCGCTTGCGAGCCGCGATGGCCTTTTCGCGGCCTGTTCGGGCAACCCGACCTTGCCGGACTGGGCGGCGGGCGTGCTGTTCCCGATGGTGTTCACCATCGAGTCCGAGACCGCGAAGTACCGCGAGCAGATGGCGTCGACGCCCGTCGTGGCAGTCTTCACCGCCGCCGCCGAGGACCCGGCCCACTGGTTTCGCGCAGGCCGCGCGTATCAGCGCTTCGCCCTGCAGGCCGCCGTCCTCGGGATCAAGCACGCCTTCATCAACCAGCCGTCGGAAGTCCCCGCAAGCCGCGCGCCCTTGGCCGAGCTTCTGGGCCTGCCAGGCAAACGCGTCGATCTCGTGCTGCGGCTCGGCTACGCGCCGGACCTGCCGTTCTCGCTGCGCCGTCCGGTCGAGGCGGTGTTGCGGGCCTGATCGGGACCCGCCCGCTAACCGGCAGCCGCTTCCAGCGCCGCGATGTCGATCCGGCCCATCTGCATCATGGCGGCCTGGACCCGGCCGGCTGCGTCCCGGTCGGGCGACGACAACAGCTCCGGCAGGCGCCGCGGCACGATCTGCCAGGACACCCCGAAGCGGTCGCGCAGCCAGCCGCAACGGCTTTCCGCGCCCCCGTCCGCCACAAGCGCGTCCCACAGCCGGTCGGTCTCGGCCTGGTCATCGGTCAGGACGCTGATCGAGGCCGCCGGGGTCTGGGCGTAGTGCGGCCCGCCGTTGAGGATCATCATCGGCGCGCCGGCGAGGGTGAACTCCACGACCAGCGGCTCGCCGTCGTCCGGGTTCACCTCGCCTTCCAGGCGGCTGTCCGGCAGGAGCGCGGCATAGAACCGCGCCGCCGCTAGCCCGTCGCGCTCGAACCACCAGCAGGTGCGGACCTTTTGTGCAAGATCGGCCATGGTCATGCGTCCACGATCATTTCGAAGCCGCCGAAAATCATCCGTGTGCCGTCGAACGGCATCGGATTCACGTCGGGCTGCAGGCGCGGATCGGCCATGACTTTGGCCATGCCCGCGTCGCGCGTCGCCTTGTCCGGCCAGATGATCCAGGAGAACACCACCGTCTCGTCCGGCTTGCGCAGGACGGCGGTGTGCATGGAGTTGACCTTGCCCTCCGGCACGTCGTCGCCCCAGCACTCCACGCACGAAAGTGCGCCATGGTCTTTGAACACGATAAGCCCTGCGGCTGCGTGCGCGCGGTAGGCTTCTTTGTTTGCGGTCGGAACCGCGAGTACAAATCCGTCAACGTAGGTCATCTGATCGCTCCTTAATGCATTAATTTCGCGAGAGTTTCTAGCTGGTCTGCGGCCGCGTTCCAGCCCGCCTCGAAGCCCATTTCGGCATGCTTGGCCATCTGCTCGGCGGTGGGGTGCCGGGCGCCCCAGACCATGCGCGTGCCGCCGTCGTCCGTATCGGACAACTGCACGAAGCCCGTCATGAAGCTGTCGGGTCGGGGCACGAAACCTTCCGAGAAGGCGTCCGTGAAGACCAGCCGCCGCAGTGGCGCGACCTCGAGAAAACTGCCGACATTCGCCATGCGTTCGCCATCGGGACCAGCGAACACGGTGTTGAAGCGGCCGCCCGGACGCACGTCCATGTCGGCCTCGGCGACGCGCCACGGCGCAGGGCAGTACCACTGCCTCAGGAGATCGGCTTCGGTCCAGCTCCGCCAGACTGCGGCGCGCGGCGCGGCGATCACGCGATCAACCGTCAGGGTATGCTCGGCGTCCGGCAGCGCCATGGACTGCGCCAGAGCCGCCGCGCCCGGTTCGTTGATCGCCCAGTCGAGGCCGAACGGGTCGCGCAGGCGGCCGTAGCGATCGCCCCAGAACTGCGGCGCGAACGGCATGGTCACCGCGCAGCCGGCGCCCACCGCCCGGTCCCACCAGGCCTGTCCCTCGCTGACGACCAGCTGCTGGGTTGCGCCCTGGCCGCCCTGCGCCGCCGGCTCGCCCATGGGGCTCATCAGCATCAGCACGCCGCCATTGATCTCGAGGCTGGCGTTCATGACGTCGCCGTTGTCGGGGTCCCGGACCACCTCGCCGATCACGCGGGCGCCGAATGCGCGCTGGTAGAAGGCGATGGCGCCGTCGCAGTCGGCGATCCCGAGATAGGGAATGACGCCCTTCATCAGCCAGGCTTCGTTTGCAGGCTCTTGGGTCTCTGTGGTCATGGCGTTTGCTCCTGATGCGGGATGAGCGGTTTCAAGCGCGGCTGCCGCGACGCCTTCGGATCAGTTTGGCCGGTCAAGTCCTGCTGCGTCGGCGGCCGCGAAGTGGGCCAACTGGTCGGCGTGGGCCTTTCTAAACGCCGGACGGCTGGTGGCGCGCGCGACATAGGCTGCGCAGGCCGGGTGCTCAGGGTCCGATTCAAGTCCGGATACGAGCCGCAACGCATCGGCCATCAGGATGTCGGCCGCGCTGAAGCCGCCCGCCAGCCATTCACGTGCGGCCAGCACCGCTTCCAGCCGCTGCAACCGCTTCCTGCGGTAATCTGCGATGGCCATTGCGCCAGGCGCAGTGCCCGGGTCTTGGGCGAATTCCAGGATGAGCATGGGCAGCAGCGCCGTTTCCATCGAGTTCTGGGCGGCGAACATCCACTGGATCGCTTCGCTGCGCCGCGCCGGGTCGGTCGGGAGCAGCACCTCGCAGCGCGCGCCCAGATGGAGCAGGATCGCGCCCGTCTCGAAGATGGTCCGCTCGCCGTCCGTCAGCCAAGGAACCTGATTGAATGGCTGATGGAGCAGATGGTCCGGGCCGCGTTCGTGGAAGGGCGTTGTTGCGACCCGGTAGGGCAGACCCGCTTCTTCAAGCGCCCAGCGCACGCGCAGATCCCGGACGAGACCGCGCGGCGGTTCCGGGACCCAGTCATAGGTGGTGAGCACGAGCGGCCCGTCGTTCGGCGGTTGGGACGGCGTTGTCATGAAGACATCTCCTCTCTGAACAGCGCCTGGACGTAGCGCTTGAGGTGATCGACGCTTTCCAGCGCGACGGCGCGGTCGCCGGTTGCCTTGGCGAGGATGAAGGCGCCCTGGAGGACCGCCTGGGTATGGCGGGCGAGGCTCTCGGCGGTCCAGTCGGGCGTCATGCCGCGTGTATCCACTGCGGCCTGGATGTCGGGCGTGAGCGTCGCGGCATGGCCGAGGATGCTGGCCGCGCAGGCGTCGCGGATCGCGGGGTAGGTGGCGTAGACCTCCTGCGCCATCGTGCCGACCAGGCAGGTCCACGCCGCGATCTCGCCGTCGATGATGTCGCGTCGGAAGTCGATATAGGCCAGCACCCGCGCCAGCGGGTCGGCATGCTCATGGTACGGAGCTTTGGCGAACAGGACCGAGGTGGTGTCGGCCCAGTACTGCGCAGCCGCCACGCCCAGCCCCTCCTTGCTGGCGAACTGGTGGAAGAACGCGCCCTTGGTGACGCCCGCCGCGCGGCACAGGTCATCCACCGAACAGCCTGTGAACCCCCGCGCCCGGATCATATCCCGCGCCGCCTCCAGGAGCCGGGTGCGGGCGTCTCCGCGTTCAGGATCCTGCTTGGTCGGACGGGGCATGGGCGATTAATACCATACGGTTGGTATTTATCAAGCCCATGCGGCGGCCCGGGCTTGCCGGCGGATCATCGGTTTGACGAAGGCTGGACGCCGGGCCGCCGCTGGCGGCGCCCGCGCCGCAGGTTGCCTTGGTCAGCGCTCGCCCGCAGCCGTCGCCAGCCAGATCGTGGCGCCGCCGCACGTCTCGTCGCGCGCCGCATGGTCGACGAGCGTGAAGCCATGGCGATCGAGCAACGTACGGTAGCCCTGCGCATCGAGGCTGGCGTGATAGAGCGGCTCGCCCTGGAAGCCGCCGACGGTCTCGCCCCGCTCCGGCCCGCTGGTGAACATCAGGGCGGCGCCCGGGCCCGCATGGGCTGCGAACACGCCGAACATCGCTTCCTGATCGGCCTCGGTCAGGTGGAACAGGCTGTGCCAGGCGATGACGCCGTCAAACCTCTGCGCCAGGTCCAGTCGGCGCATGTCCGCCAGGATCCAGTCTGCGCCGGGAAACCGGGTGCGGCACATCGCCAGAAGCGCGGGCGCGGCGTCGACGCCGGTCACCCGGCGCCCGGCCTCGATCAGGTCGCGGGCGATCGGCTCGCCCGACCCGCAACCGAGATCGAGAACCCGCCCGCCCGGCGGGATCAGGGCCAGGAACCGCGCGATCCAGCCGCGCTCGCCCGCCGGGCGGGCGTGTGCGCGCGCCGCATCCCAGGCCAGCGCGTGGCGCTCATAAAGGTCGACGA
>VYKN01000043.1_pt1 | contig 30639 bp, 18 predicted proteins | sample 5114581 | NCBI WGS metagenome assembly VYKN01 (sample SAMN12291810, study PRJNA351875) | freshwater metagenome | isolation source: freshwater lake | place: USA: Michigan, Baker Lake | collected 2011-08-08
ATATTTTCCCGGTATCCATTCTTTTAGCTCTTTCAAGCGCTCTAAAAACTGACCCGTGAGTGACGGATGGAATTCCATTTTTTTAAAGTTTTCATCTATTTGAAATATCCTGAACCGATCCGTTTCACCTTTACAATTAATCACAAATCGAATAGTGATGTAGCCACTCTTGCCTCGAAATGAGTTCCGGAATGTATACCGATCCTTAAAGTAGTCTATGAGCGCCCTGCATTCGCCTTTGTAGCCAGTGCCTACCTGATATGCTTGCGGCACAAAATTTTCGTTGCACAATTTAAAGCCAGCACGATCAAGCGAAGGGTTGTATGCAATGTCGCCTACATGCTCGGGATAAGTTTGCTTTTGAGCAGGTGCCTCGCAGCCTATCAAAATAGATATTGCCACGATCTGGGCTATTCGGAAGCTATTCATCATATTTATTACTTCCATTGTTTTTGGTACTCAACTAAATCGGATTTCCATACTTCTTCGCCTCCTTCTTTAAAGGAAGGGGAAATTAATCTTGACTGGTTCTCATAAAATCTCGCCACTTCTTTGTTGCCCTGAAAATAATACACCTCACCAAGTGTGTCCCAAGCATTTGCGTCAGATGGGTTAAGCATAACCTGATAGCGTGCGAAGATGAGAGCGCGGGGGATATCCTTCTCAGCTAACGCAGTGTAAACGCCACTGTTGAAGATGGAGGCTGGAATATTGTTTGCAATGGCATCGGCCACAAGGCTGTCCCGTTTTAGATCAAGTGTTTTGGTATTTATCGCAAAGTATCTTTTGGCAATGTTAGCGCCCGTGATGCCGTTGGCAATTACGTTCGAGAACTTGCTGTACGGAATCATATTCTTTTCCTCTTTGTAGTCGTTGTTAAGCCGAATGAAGTAACTCGGTTTTACATGGAAGGCAGTAAGAAATCGGTTGACATCTTCTTCACGCCCGGTAAGCACCTCCTTACCCGCAACAAGAGGACCTTCCCAGCGATTATACATACATCCACTGTGCAATGCAGAATACTTTGGTAAATAAAAAAATAAATAGTCAGGGGTGGGGGTGTTGGGAAAATCCTTTTGAAGAAAACGGTACACCACAATTTTATTTTTTTCATCGCTGATCACAAGCGAATCAGTTTCTACATAAAGGATTTGGCTTTTGTATTTTTTCTCCGTTGGCTCGTCAATAAACTCCCGAAGCTTTTCAAAATTTTTGGCCGTGCTAACTAGGTTTGAGCCATTTGCCAAAAAGGGCTTTAGCGAAGAAATGCTATGTGGGTGCCAGTGGCTGTGGATAACATATTTCAAGGGCTTGTTTGGAAATTTTTGCTTTAGCGAGCGTAACGCTTTCTCTCCACCAAGGGTATGATCTTTTAAATTGCGGGCTCCACCGCCTTCATCTTTAATGGGCACCTCCAGCATAACAATAAATTTTTCAAACTCCACAATGGTGCTTTTAGAACCGGACGAATCGTAATGCATGTAATAGAGACCATCTCCTGCGGGAACTATACTGTTGATTGACTTACTATTTTGAGCCACAGAAACAAAGCCGTACGATAGCAGTAGAATGCAAAAGATATTTTTCATTTTAGTTAGATTGAGGTTCATGCAAAGCTCAACCAAATACTTTTCATGAATTGTTAAGGAGGTCTTAATTTATGTTAAAGAGGTGTTAAGATTGGCTGCTATTATTTTGAGTTATTACACCTAAGAGTCAAACCCATATAGTCTTTTTGACTATAAATTTCCCTAGTCAAAAAATTCAATTCCTGAAAGTAAATTTGCAAAATATAATAACAGTGTTATATTTGTGCCGTCATGAAGTTAAGTAGAGCCGAAATATTGAATACTACGCTATCCATAGCAAAGGAAATTGGCTGGGCAAATACGTCTGTACGAGAAATTTCAAAACGGATCCGGTACAGCACCATTAAGATATATTCAGAATTTGGTAATAAAGACAACTTGTTTATCGAATTACAGAAAAGGGGATTCGAAGTACTTCGACAAGTTTATGCAGAGGCAAGTGCGTCTGGAAAAAATGCTGAAGAGCAGCTACATGCTATCTGCCAAGCACATCTGGAGTTTAGCTTTACCCATCGAACATATTACGAGATTATGTTTTCGCTTAACGGTGCATCCTGTAAAGGCGAGTTAGGTCCAACCTTAAAAAAGACAAGTGAGCCTGTGCGTGCTGCATTAGAGAAAATAGCTGGCGGTTCAAGTACCGAGGCTTTCTTTAACTGGTGGTCGCTCTTGCACGGTTTTGTAGTCGTTACACAAAACGATGCAAGTAAATCTAGAAAAACGAAAAGTGAAATACTGCGCGTACTTGTTCAAAATTTAATTAAAGGGCTTAGGTAATTTTTTTAATCAATAATATAACAGTGTAATATTAATCGTTACTAACTATGAAGACAAAACAAATTCTAATTCTTGGCGGCACATCCGGAATAGGCTTGCATGCTGCCATCCATTGGTTATCATTTGGAAACCACGTAACAGTAGTTGGCAGAGATGTCAAGGAAATTGACAGCCTTAAATTTCAGTACACAGGGCAAATCCAGACAGTGGTTGCGGACTTATCGTTAGTAAGTGAGGTTGAGGAATTGGCCATTAAATTAAATGAGCCTTCTTTCGATATCATTCTGTTTACGGCAGGAATGCTAAGCGGAAAAAGTTGGCTTACAAAAGAAGGGCAGGAAGTAAATTATATTACTAATCATTTCAGCAGATACTACCTGACAGAAAAATTGCTTTCTAAACTGTTACTAACTGAGCGTCCTGTCATTGGGTATATATCTGGCTGGGGCGATTACAAGGAAATGAGTGAGATTGATGAATCAATTTTAACTCTACAGAAAAATTCTGGCTTGACCACAAGTTTAAATTCATTTAAGCCTAATGATGTTTATTTCGGAAACCTTTCTGTTCGCTATCCTGAACTGCGGGTTTTAGCCTTTAATCCAGGACCAACCAAAGGAACAAAACTAGGAACCCGAGCACATGCCCCGATTTTTCTTAAGCTCATCAAGCCTATTTTTCCTCTCATTGCCACTAGGGTAGAAGATACAGGAAAACGACTAACAGAACTGATGGATTCTGCGGATAAAGGTATTTTCTTTTACAAGAAAGATAACGTTCTGCATAAACCAGATTTTCTTAGCAATCTTATGTATGCTGAACAGCTACTAAGACTTAATAATAAAATCGCAACTATGACTTACTAATCATAAGTCGTTGATCAGATTTAGTCTTAATAAATAACTCAATTAACAAAAATCAATTTTCATGAAACCAAAAACTCAAAAAGTTCTTTTGTACATTTTTCTTGTTGTTGTTTCTGTAATGATTGGCTTCGGAGCTGGATTCCAAAAGCTCATCTATACCGAGCAACTGGCAAGAAATATGGCAGCTATTCATTTTGGAGAGATGGCCACGCGATTGATTGGCTTGGCAGAAGTTCTCGCTGTAGTAGGTATGTGGTTTTTTCGATTTAGAACGGCCGCTATCGTTGCTTTGTACCCAATTCTTTTTGGCGCAGTTGCTGCCCATCTCGGTGCAGGACAACCGTTACAGGAAGTTATTCTTTCCATTGTCTGTATCGTTTTGATAACCATCTTATTGTTTTTGCATAATTGGAATGGTGTTACCTATTTTTTAACTCAAAGAGATAAACTATAAAATGAATTCGACAGTACTTAATTATTTCGTTGGTTTACTTGTTGTAAGCGGCTTACTCTATTTCGCTGGATTTATGTTGCGGGGCCCTTCCGTTAGTCCATTCAATGCAATGGCATTTGAAACATGGATACAAGAATCCAACTTTCGTACTTCCTGGCTATTTCTGGTAGGAGGTAGTCTTTTTGAAATGCTCTCACTGGTGGCCATTTTTGTTTTTCTTCAAGAAAAAATCAACCCGTATATGGTGGGGGTTGCCGTGTTAATAACCTTCATCGGAAAGGGGAGTAGCATGCTTTTACAAGGACAGGCAATCTTGTATCCTTCAGCTTTTCCGGAAATAGTAAAATAGGCAGGCTCGTACAGAGAAATAAGGATGGTGTTGCTTTTTGCGCTTAGTTGGATGATTGGTACAATCGTGGTGGGCGGAATGCTCACCTACGCGGTGCCCAGATGGTGGTGGGTAACCATACCCTATGCCGTCCATGTTGTTTTACTTAATCAGGGATCAAAAGCCTTCGCTATCGAGTACAGTGGTGCACTGGTGATGATTGCATCCGGGGTTGGTATATTGATTTTGAATAAACTCCAAATAATGGGTTCTTACTAATCGAGTTAAACTATAACGCTAACGGTTGTTGAATCTCCTACGTAGAAAAACAAGAGCATTTTTTTGTGCGGCTTTTCGAGCCTGCAGATTACCACTAATCGTGTTACCTGTTAAGAAAGCCATTGTATTTTACTTTCGCCTCCGGGCTATCAAACAAGGCCGTGTGCTCATAGTTAGCCACATCAAAAAATTGACGGTCTTTGCAATTGCTGCATTGGGTTACCTTTTGTTTAAATGTTGGCCATGATGTTAGCTGGATTTGTGAATCGAGTAACCCTTGAACAAATAGGATGTCTGACTTAAAGCCATCTGCAAAAAATAGAAGTGAGCGCTCGCGGTACGCGTTACTATTGGCAGACGTGCTTCCGTAAGCACTTCGAAGCATGTCGCAGGTAACAGAGGCTGGGGTCTTATCACTTTCTTCTAACTGACACCTCAGGATCAGGTCAAGCGGCCCGGGTCCATTGGCAACAACTCCATCTGTTTCGTGCAATCTATTGAGCCTGGTAACAATGTAGCCACCTTGTGAATGGCCGACTAGAAAAATCTTTTTCACGGTAATCCCCAATTCCTGACTCGCCTTGTTTTTTACCCAGAGCAAGGCGGCTTCCGATTGTTTTACATTATCGCCCATCAAAAGACCTTCTTCCGGATACGCCACGCTTACAAACATCATATCTTTTCGGTTGGTAATTTTCTTTACAGCGTCTAGAGTCGTATTGGCGGCTGTAAGGATTTTGCTATCCAAGAAAACCGTGCCATGGTAGGCAACAATAACATCCAATGAATTTCCCTCTGGTTTGTCTATGATCACATCAACCGACACATTGTTGAAGGAGATCGAACGTGTTTCTTTTAATGGGGGGGATGGTGCGATGGTGACTTGATCATTGCTACACGAGAGGATCAAGAATAAGAAAAGTGAAAAGGCAGTGCGCATTTCAATATGGTTCTGGTTGTTGGAATTTATCTGTCTCAATTAGACTACCCTGCAGACAGAACGTTTAATGGTGAAAGTTTGATAATTTTAAAAAATTGAGGATGGCTCGGGCTTCAATCAGCGACTAAGCATCCCCTCATTCTCCTCTGACGACCTCTGCACACGGCACACTACGCCAAATAATCTCGTCAATCATCCAAATCACAGAAATCACAATTCAGTCTTTTATTTTAGAGAGCACGGAAGTAACTTTCGCGCTAGTGGAGGCATAATTGGGATACAAAAAATGAAATTTAAACTACCACTCATCGCTATAAGTCTCTCTCTCATTGGTATTCTACCGAAAATTCTCAAAAACTCAATTGTTGATTGGCAAATCTTAACATTTTACTTTGTTTACATAGCTGTAACTTTTCTTTCATTCTATGCCATAAATAAATTTCTGTGGAATTCTAAACACCCTATTTCGTACGGTACAAAATTTGGCATCGCACTTGTATGCGGTTTTGTTCTCTTAACATTTGTTCATGTACTTCTATTCAATATTCAACCAAATTGGATTGTCTATTTTCTCAACTTGAAGGACACCCGTTTTTATGGTGTTTTAACAATCACCGCATTCCGAAGCTTCATTGTACAATGCATTGCCTACGCCTGTCTATTCTTCTTTAAGAATCAAGATGAGAAAATTGCCTTTCAGCAAGAAATTGATAGTTTAAACCACTATTTAGATGATTTACGAAACAACCGGGCAGAGGAAAAGGCAAAGGCATATCGAAATACGATTATCACACGGTTTCAGGATAAGATAATTCCTGTTGATATAGCAGAAATTGCTTTCTTTCATCTTTCCAATGGCATTGTTTTTCAATACCTATTTTCGAAGCAGAAATATATTCAAAATGAAACCTTGGAGAGCTTTGAAAAGGATCTTGACCCCGCTATTTTTTATCGTGCCAACAGGCAATTTTTAATCCACAGAAATGCAGTTGAAAAAGTGGAGCAGATTGAAAATAGGAAATTAAAGGTAATACTTACTCAGCCATCGCCGGAAGATATTATCATCAGCAAAGCAAAATCATCTACCTTTATCAAGTGGTTAGAAGCCTAAAGGCTGTTTCAGGTTAGAAAATGCCCGTTTGCTTGATTTTTGAAATGTTTTTACGATCAATCCATGACCGCTCGTTTACTTTTGCAAAAAAATCGAGTAAGCATGGCAAATGCAAAGCAAATGATGATCGCGGGTATTTTGGCATTGATGTTTTACAACCAAGCCAATGCGCAATTCCCCTATGGCGATCAATGGTATGAAAATCCATTAGGGTTTAAGCCTTTGGAACTGCACGCAGCCATGGGATTTTTAGTTCCATCCGTTGCCGTAGGCACATGTTTGTTATTGACCAAAAAAGACCCCGATCTAAAACACAGATTATCCTTATACAATGAAATAGGTTTATCGTGGGGTTACAAGTATCCACACACTTTTATGCCTCAGAACAATACCGGTATCAATTTTCAATTGCGAAAATTTATGTCTGTTGGAATTGAATTTGATATGTACTTTCCCAGAGATGATTTTAATAAGACCACAGGTTTTGCCATACGACCATTTGCACGATTTTATCCAGTCAATAAAGAAAAATGGCGTTTATATTTTGAATCAGGAGGCGGATTTATCTATTTGTTGACCGAATTCCCTCAACCAACCGACCAAGACAATCGTTTAGGAACGCTGTGGAATGGAACCACTAAATATGGCATTGGGACAGAAATTAACGTATCAAAATTAACGGCCATTATGTTTGGCGTACGCCATCTTCATATATCAAATGGAAACACGAAAGGCGTTGAACGGAATCCTTCTCACGACAGCAATGGTATATTTTTCGGCCTTTCGCGGAAGCTGTAGCTGCATACAAACAAACGCCTGCTGATGTACGCAGGTTATACCTTCTTTTTACCAGACGGTATTTGTGTGTAGGAGGGAAGGTGAGATTTAGTAAATGCAATCGGAAGCAGATGAGCAAAATAATAATGCTTAAGTCATTCTAACCGACCTCACGCAATGACAAAAAAAACGATCATTCTACTAGGTTTCGTCACACTAAAATTTTTACTGCAATTCGCTCTGATAAGTCCCGAATATGACTTGCAACGAGATGAATATTTGCACCTCGACCAAGCCAACCATTTAGCGTGGGGTTATGTTTCTGTTCCACCATTTACTTCGTGGACATCCTATCTCATTCAGCTTCTCGGCAACTCCATCTTTTGGGTAAAGTTTTTTCCTGCCCTTTATGGCGCGCTAACAATTTGTTTGGTTTGGAAAGCAATAGAGGAGTTAGGTGGAAATCTCTTTGCTTTAATTTTAGGCGCTACGTGCGTGCTATTTTCTGCTCTTTTAAGACTTAACACTTTGTATCAACCTAATTCTTTTGATGTATTAAGTTGGACGGCCATCTACTTTATCCTGCTAAAATATCATAAGGCACAAGATCAAAAATGGTTATTGGTAGGTGCCGTTGCGTTTGCAGTTGGGTTTTTGAATAAGTATAACATGTTATTTCAAATAATAGGGATCATTCCCGCCTTATTGTTGACGGAACAACGTAAAATATTTCTGCAACCTAAATTGTATGCTGCGGTCATTTTGGCACTCCTTATGATTTCACCGAATCTCGTATGGCAATACAACAACGGCTTCCCCGTGTTTCATCATTTACAAATATTAGCAAAAGCTCACTTGGCAAATGTGAGTAGAATAAATTTCCTTAAATCTCAAATTCTATTCTTCATCGGTTCCATCGCTGTCATAGCTTCTTCATGCTATGCGTTATTACTATATAAGCCATATAAACCATATCGGCTTTTCTTTTGGGCTCTATTTTTTACGCTAGGTACGTTTATGTATTTCAGAGCAAAAGATTATTATGCGATTGGGATATATCCTATTTATATCGCATTTGGCGCTGTTTATATAGGTGAAATGTTTAAGAACGACTGGAAAAAATATTTGCAACCTGTTTTTATAGTCATCCCCATACTTTTATTTATTCCTATTTTTAATGTCGCATTCCCAAATAAAAGCCCCGAGTATATTGTTCAGCATTCTGAAAACTATAAAAGATTTGGCATGCTCCGTTGGGAAGACGGTAAGGACCATTTGTTGCCACAAGATTTTTCTGATATGCTTGGTTGGAAGGAGTTGGCGTTGAAGGTAGATAGTGTTTATTTATTATTCCCTCAAAATACCAACACGTTAGTTTTGTGTGATAATTATGGACAGGCAGGTGCAATAAATTATTACACAAAACAAAAAATTCGAGCAGTCTCGTTTAATGCAGATTATTTAAATTGGTTTGACCTATCCAAGAAATATGACAATTTAATAAGGGTGAAAGAGAAATGTGACCCCCAAGAAGAAATGATCGAAACAGCACCTCTTTTCCAAAGCGGCATAGTTGCCGGCACGATAACAAACAAATATTCAAGAGAATTTGAAACCATCATCTTTTTGTTTGAAAATGCAAGAGTGGACATACGAGAAAAATTGAAAGATAAAATTGATGAGGAGAAGAGCGTCCGCAAATAACATATTGTCCTTTAGCCCTGTCAGGTGTTATTTACCTCTTCGCAGAGTCTCGCCTCGGACTCTGCGCCCTCGCGGCAGGGATAGAAGCGAAAAGCCCACAGGGGCGGCCCATATTTGGAATGTGAGCATGGCCGCATAGACGCTGAATAGAATCTTCCGGAGAAATTGAAAATTAGGCCTGCGTGCGATGAGTTAACTATTCCATCTTGTATAACTCATTGATAATAATAGACGTTTTGAGATCGAATTATCCACTAGTTAAATCAGACAAGTGCAAGGTTTCAAAGTGAGCGATGTTGGGGGTGATTCCGGAATCTGGTGATTTTTTCATAAGCATTTTTGTTTTTTATTTATGAAAAAGCCGGCGCATACAGCACGGTTTCCACTGACATTACAGCTTACAAAACAGGTACCAAGATTCAAATGGACTCAAAATTAATACTTGATGAACTCGACAGATTTATTGAAAAACGATTTAAACATCTCGACAAAAGCGCAGATCCCATGGCGTATTTTGAGGAGAACCAACAAATAAGTCGTTTGTGTTATGAGTTTTTCATGACCAAGGACATTTTCTGTGGGACGAGAGAATATCGAAACGGTAAACTTTGGACTAGATGAGACCAGCCTACAACAATACCTTACGGCAAACATCGGAGAAAATTTTTCTAAATCAACAAAGAACAATAACGCGGATGATTGCTGACTTGAAATCATCTTTTTTCAATCCTACTCCTGATTTCACCCGCGTCAGTTTTAATTACGAGAATATAAATCCCCGCCGATTCATCGCCAAGGTTAATGGCAACGCGAAATCCCGACTCACCTGTAGGCACTGTGGTCGTTTTAATTTTCACCCCCAACAGACTATATACCTCTATAGTTACAAAACCCTGACTATCATCAGCCTCAACTATAAAAATAGATGATGTTGGATTAGGATAGATACTTAAGGCTTGAAATGAATCTTCCACCCCCGTGATAAGTACCATCACAGGATCGGACGTCAAGCTACACCCGCCGCCCGTTACACGCACAGAGTACTCTCCAGACTCGGTAACATCATAAGTATTGCCGGTAGCGTTAACGATCTCAATGCCATTCTTAAGCCATTGATTTCCAGTGGGAATGCTTGATGTTAAAAGACGACCGGACGAAGATATGACAGGCTTGGTCAGATAACATACGAATTCGACGCTAAAATTCCAGGATGTAGCATTCGTAATGCCTGCATAATTGTTCCCAGCCATATCTTTTACTATTCCCGAAGGCATTTCCACGTTGACAGAAGCGCTCCCGGTGAAATTGTCGGCATTGATAGTTACTGTTGCACCTGAAATACTCACCGCGGGATCAGTGACGGCTATGGATTGTTTTGTAACGCCCGCTTCCTTGATCAGAAAATTTCCACTACCACTCTGCACATTTTCACTAAAAGTCAATACCAAATCAGAATTTGCCGCAACCTCGCTGCTATTGTCCGCTGGCATTAATTTAACGACGATCGGAGCTGTAGCATCGAGCACCGTAAAATTCCATGCGACATTGCTCGTTATGCCTGCAAAACTATTGTTTGCCATATCTTTTAAGATCCCTTGCGGCATTTCAATGTTGACTGCAGCCCCCGCTGTAAAATCAGTGGGATTGATCGTAACCGTAGCACCGGAAACAGTAACGAATGCACCGGTCACAGCAATGGTTTGCGTTGTAACACCGTTCTCCTTAATCAAAAAACTTCCGGCACCCCTTTGCACATTCTCATTGAAGGTGATTACCAGATTGGAGGCCACAGGAACAAGTGTGCTATTATCGGCAGGTGACAACGCTAAAACTGAAGGAGGAATTACATCCAGCGTGGTAAAATTCCATCCAGAAGCAGTGGTGATACCGGCGAAATTGTTATTTGCAAGATCCTTAAAGACACCGGCGGCCATTTCAATATTTACAGCCTTAAATTCGCCAAAATCACTAGGATCAATTGTTACACTTGCTCCTGAAATTGCGACCCTTGCATCTGTTACATTAATTGTTTGCGTAGTTACGCCGCCTTCTTTAATCAAGATATTTCCCGAACCCTTCAAAACATTCTCGTTAAAAGTAATAATGAGGTTTGATCCCTTGAGGACACCTGTTGCATTGTCTGCAGGGCTTAATGTCACAATCGAAGGGCCCGCATTATCAGCCGAAGCTGAAGATGTAAAGTTCCATGTAGTGGAGGTTAGAATTCCCGCGAAATCATTCTTAACAACATCCCTGAAAACACCAGCGGGCATTTCAATATTTATAACAGAATTTGTCATAAAGTCTGCTGGGTTGATTGTGACAACATCATCTACTATGGTCACACTGGCATCTGACACAGGTAGAGTTTGTTTTAATACTCCCCCTGCCTTAATTAAGATATTACCTGTACCCTTCTCTATCTTTTCATTAAACCGAATGATGAGATTGGCATTAATAGGAATTGCTGTAGCATTGTCTGCCGGCAAATAGGTAGTTACAATTGGTGCGGCATTGTCAATTATAAAATCAGTTGCACTGGCTACAGTTACGCCGCTTACCGTCACACTTATCTTTCCCGTGGTTGCGCCGGGCGGCACGGAAGTAGTGATGCTCGCTGCTGTGGCACTCGTCACCACCGCAAGGACCCCATTGAACTTAATTGTATTACCCAACAAAGTCGGGCTAAAACCTGAACCATTAATTGTAACAACGGTACCAGCCTTACCTGCAAGAGGGGTAAAGGAAGTTATTAATACAACCGGAAGTCTTTCCAGTTTCCATAATTCGAATCCACGTGCAGAAGCATCGGTTGCTCCAAAGTATAATGTGTTATTGAAAATATTAAAACCGGCAGGAATTCCGCCGCAATGCTGGCCGGGACAAAGGTCATTGACAACTTTTGTTCCCGCAATGGTACCATCTGTTTCCCATAGTTCTGTATGAGTTGCAGGATCATACGCCCGGAAGTAAACTTTGCCCTGGTAATTGAATAGGGCATCTGGATTGGATGAATTTTTTAACGTCGGATTAACCTCACCCGGGTAAATATCTTTTAACATAATCGTTCCCGTCGCCGTTCCATCTGTTTTCCATATCTCTACCCCAGTTAGGCCATCATTCCCCCTAAAAATCATTGAATTTCCAATAACGGCCGTAGGAAATTCTACGAGCCCGATGTCTGAATAACCATTTGCCGGACCAGGATTGATATCCTTTACCAGGATTGTTCCCGCAGCGGTCCCATCGCTTTTATAAAGCTCAACTCCAGAAGTCAAATTATTGGCAAAAAAATACAATACGCCATTAACATCGGTCAAATGCCTCGGAGAACTACCATTGTCCACGCCTGGGTTTATGTCACTAACGATAACAGTTCCTGGTCCTGTCCCATCCGTTTTCCAAAGTTCGATACCAAGCTTATCTCCATAGGGCGCACTGGTAAAGAACAACGTATTGTTGACAACAATCAAATTTTCTGGGTAAGAGGGACTTGATAAAGAAGAAGGTCTGACCTGGACTGTTCCCGCTGTAGTGCCGTTTGTTTTCCAAAGTGTATTTCCATAATACCCGGAAAATCCAGGGTTTGCCTGAAAGTACAATTCATTTTTATAGACTGTGAAATTCTTAGGGGAACCACCCGAAGCACCGGCATAAATATCCTTAACCATGACTGTACCCGCTGCTGTGCCGTCGCTTTTCCAAAGTTCTACGCCGTTCACACCATTCGTCGCGGAGAAGTAAACATTTCCATTATACAAAGTTAAATTCCTTGGATCCGACGATTCCGTTCCAGGATATATATCCTTTACCATTACCGTACCCGCAGCAGTGCCATCGCTTCTCCACAATTCATAGTGCCCGAACGTTGTTTGAGCAGAAAACAATATTATTCCGTTCAGATCGACTATGAAACGAATATAAGAATCGGGCAATCCTGGCGCAATATCTTTCACCAGCATTGTACCAGCGGTAGTGCCGTCGCTTTTCCAGAGTTCCTCGCCAGTGTCTGGAGAAGTAGCTGCGAAAAACATAAGACTTCCTGAATTGACGATTTTAGGATAATACGTAAGCCCGTTTCCACCGCCGGGGTTAATGTCCTTAACAAGGACCTGTGAAAAAGAAATATTCACGAAAAAAATCAACGCAAACAGCATCACCGCTTTCGCAGTCATTCTAGTAAAAACTGTTCCTTTGCTATTTAAGTTGACCTCTTCGAACCTGTACTGGGGTAAATTCACTGGATGAAGCTTTAAATTTATCCTTTAAACTATCGAAAATACGGTATATAGCCAAACCATTGCGGCTAAATCCAAAATTCAGGACGTTTAAAATCTGAAAACACCCATACCCGCTTAATTTCAAATTGTTTTGGACAAATTAGGATGTCAATATTTGTGTTTTGATGGTCTTTAAGCATTCGAAATAAATCAACACGGTCAACTGACAAAGTAACAATCTTGCAACTGGAGTACTGGTAGCGGAGTCAGGTACAATGTTAGGAGAGAGGTTAAAAACAATTTTTATCCTTATCGTCATCAATACCCAATACATTTTCGATTGCTCTTTAGAATTTACTTTATTGAAACAACAACCGTGTAAAAAGTGGAAATGAAAATTCAAACTTAAAAAACTAATACTATGGCGATAAAACTAAAAGCAAAGACCAAGTATTTTGAAAGTCAATAACGGTCCGCGTTAGTTACTGATGAATTTGTCCAAAATATAGGACCTTAAAATCTGAAAACACTTATACCCGCTTCATTTCAAATAGTTTTGGACAAATTTGGATGTCAATATTTGTGTTTTGATAGTCTTTAAGCATATGAATAAATTAACACGGTCGAATGCCAAAGTAGAAATTTTGCCGCTTCCGGATTCAGGCATACAACTGGGAATACAATGAGAATTTTAATCGATAGGGGAAATGCAGAATTTAAATATTCATCGACAATGAGTAATTATATCATGGGTTTTTTGTTGAAATTGGCTTTGGCGCTGACTCAAAAGTCATATTAACAAAAAAATGAAATTCTATTGGCCTTTTCTATGAATTGGAAAAAAGTTAGTGCTCTTTTTTGTTATACGGCTTGTTTCGCTTGCTGGCGGTGGCGTTTCCTCAAGTTGTGAGCCATCGATACGATGGTGATCTCTGCTTTGACTTTTTGGAGGCCTCTCAAATGGAGGCGCCTAAAGCCCATATTGTGTTTGATGTCGCCAAAGCAACTTTCAATTTCATAAGCTTTGCGCTTTTTACGTTTTTCATCCGTGTTTTCAATGACTTGGTTAAGCTTCTCCACCTGGGCTTTGATGTCTTCTTGGGCAATAGGCTTACTGCCCATTTCTTCCAAGTTAAGGTCTCCATGGTGTGCCTCTTCGGCTTAGTTGAGCCTCTAAATCCTTCCAAATATGGTCACGATATTAATTTGATTTATTTGAAATTCACACTCTCGAAATGTCTTACAAACTCTAAGGGGAATGGCTTTATACTCGTGGGCGTCTTTTTCGCATAATCATCGTAATGTGTAGAGGAGTAAAGAAAATTAGTTCCCTTGACAGAAGAATCATCTACGCCATTTCCTACCATAAGCCAATCAAGAATTAAGACATTTGGGTTTAGAATCTGCCCAGAAAAAATGGTAAAACCGTAATTCTCATTGGGAGAAAAAAACCATTCTAATGAAAATGCGAATTTTATGATGTCGTCTTCATTGTAAAAGCTTTTGAAAGGAAAAAATGTTGAGTAATTTTGAGAGGATAGGGAGAATTTGCCCGCCATATCCGTATTACTACCTATGGCTCCATTAAAATTTAGTATCAACGAGTAGTCGTTGGAATAAAAACATAAAGACTTATGCGCAGACATGTGGTGCATAAGACAAGTAACAATGAATAGAATATAATGTTATAATAAAAAAAACGCTAAATTGCGATATTTATTACATGGTTCTAATCTGCCACATTTATTTATGTTTAAGGATATTGCTAAATCATTAGTAATTATTAAGGAGATAAAAGATTATATACTTCCGCTTTCAGAAGAAGAATTCTTTCATCTAGAAAAAAGCATTCTTTTAGAGGGCTGCCGCGATCCCCTTATTGCCTGGCAAAAAAAAGACGATCAATTGGTTCTTGTTGATGGCCACAACAGATATAGAATATGTAAAAAGCATAACCTCCCTTTCAACGTAAAGAAGATAGATTTCAAGGACATCGAGGAAGTCAAAATCTGGATGGTCGAGAACCAAATGGGTAGGAGAAACATGACTCCAGACCAACTGAGTTATTACCGTGGTTTAAAATACCTTTCTTTGAAGAAAAAGAAGGGTGGGTTTTATAATGTGCAATCCAAAGGCCAAAAAGAATTTTCGACTTCCGAATTCCTGTCTGCTCAGTTTAATATTAGTGAAAGCACAATAAAAAGAGATGCCAAATTTGCTGAAGGGCTTAATATCATTGGCCTTAGCAACTCCAACTTGAAATTAAACATCTTGACTGGAAAAGCTACGGTTAAAAAATCTGATGTTCAGGCCCTTACCGATGCTAGAAACCCTGAAAAAGTGAATATCAGAAACGAAGCTGATTTGTATAATAAAGCAAAGGCGATAAAAGAAGAAGTTTTGCAGCAAGTGGAAGCCAAGGTAAAGAGTATCGAAAAGCAGAAATCCGAAAAGGTGCAAGAGGTGCTCAAAAGCATGGAACCAGTATTTCTTTCCAGAGAAGATAGGCTTAAAAAAATAAAGGGTATGATTATTAGCGCAATCAATCGAGCCATAACTGAGAAGGACTCAGTTGCTATTAAAGAATTAAAAAAGTTGATTGACAAGCTTGCAAATGAATTACAGGATTAGGTATATAAGAACGGACAAGGGTTAGCCGATCCACCTTTTTCAAAGGGTCAAATTGAGCTTTCGATTTTGCAAGATGTTAAGATTGTTTATTGCAAATCACATCGGACTAAACAAAAAATTCAAGAAAAAGCGTTGAAATCGCTTTAATAACGAGGAATTTTAAATTGTCTCAAAAAAACATTTTTTGGGTATCCATTTGCGCATGTAGTTTTTTTATGTTGAACGTGGTGCAATTGAGAGCTAATCGCGCATGTTCAATAAAGAGACCAGTCATACATTGGATTCAGAGTTATTGGCTGTCATGCTAACTAAGTCGGTGAACTGTTCACATTCCTTGAGTGTGTGCAAATGACAATGGGAAGTAGATGGGCGACAAGGGTTAGCGAGATCACCAAGGTTACGGTGGTGGCTTGATACCCAAACATATTTGTTAGGAACGCCAAAACCTTTCCTGTCAATGGATATTATTGTTGAACAGTGGTGCCCTTAAATAGCGTTGATGGTCAAAGGGTTAGAGCAGGACAACCGTGTCCCGTCTGATCCACTCAGTGAGCTTTTTCCAATGTTGTTGGTTATTGCCACCGCCACCGCATATACCGAGCTCTCTTTAGGCAGTATTACAAAATTAAACCTCGTCTTCTTGTCTATTGAGTAGAGTTCGCATAGCCCTTATCGAAGACATAAATGGTGCAAGGGGGATTGCTGTCCGAAGAAGTTTTCATTGTTATAGCTACAGACCCGACACAAACCGATAAGCGAAGTCGTAAGCTCCACTCTACATTTTGTCTATCGAACACGAAAGGAGTCCAGCGAGCAAAACCCAAAAAATAATTAAGGAAATCTTGTTTGTTGGCATTCCTTTTATTTAATTTATGAAAACAATTAAAAATCAAAATATTACTAGCCACGATAATATATTCTTGATGAAAAGTATTTTTTATCGATTTGTTGAGAATTTTTAAATTTCTGTGTGCAGAGGTTCTTGGGGCTTTTGGAATATCAATCGATTAAAACGATCTGTTGATAATCTTTTGTTGCTAATGGAGATGTCGTTGATAGTAAGTTCTGTTCGTTGAAAGGATAGTTTTTGTTGAATATCAAAAATATTTATTTTAATAACACCTAAAGGCCAGTTAACCCATAAGACATTATGAATCACGTTTTTATTGATGAAACGTTTCCTTTTAAGGAAAACGATAAAATTCTTTTACTAATGCATAGAGACTATGACATCGAAAAACGTAATACACTGGATCAGTTGCCTTCCAAACCAGGAATTGTAGCCATTTGCGGACGTGTGAATGGCCGACTTGCAAATTGCCGTATGGTTCGTTTAACTGATGACATTCAATTGGCTGTGAAAAAACTATATGATGACAGCGAAGCAGATAGTTGCTTGATGGCATTCATGCGGTCTATCAAAACGAAAGTTGCACTTTACAAAATTTTGGATGAGCAGCGTGAAAATAACGAAGAGATATTGATCGAATGGACAAAAATACTTGCACCTGTTTGCACCGAAGAAATGAATAAAGTTTACTAAGTGATTATAATAATTTGCCGCTGATGACAAAGATTGGAATTATAGGTGGAATGGGGACAAGGGCTGGATTGATGCTTGCTAACAAAATAACAGATTATTCAGTGGCGGGCAGCGATCAGGAATTTTTCGAATTTATTCTTCACAATAATACCAAAGTACCAGATAGAACTCTTGCAATATTAAATCGTGGTCCTTCTCCAGTGCCTGAATTGTTGCGGTCCATGCGGATGATGGACAACGAGGAGGTGGATGTAATTGTCGTGGCGTGTATCACCGCTTCTCATTTCTTCAAAGAAGTTCAGCCGTTCATACGGGCAAAACTTATACACCCAATAGAAGAACTTCAGCAAATTTTAAAAATCCAATATCCGACTTGTAAAGTCATTGGTATATTGGCGACATCAGGTAGTATTAAATCGGGTATATTCGAAGGTCTTCACGCGGAAGATGATTTGGCTATCCGCTATTTACCGGCTCACGTTCAGGAGGAAGTTTTTATGAAAGCCATTTATGGACCAGCCGGCATGAAATCGGGTTCTCCATCGATTGGTGCTACTAATGAATTGAGACGGTGTATCACGCTATTGGTGGAAATGGGGGCAGATATTGTGATAGGAGGGTGTACGGAACTTTCCTTGATTGCAAGCCAACAGGATTGTTCGGTACCCTATGTAGACATGGTCGATCTATTGGCGCAGCGGACAGTACGCAGCCTTGCGAGGCAACATTCTGACACTTTAATGATACGAGATCAATTCAAAAACTGGTGAATGAATTAAAAAACCAATGCTATGAAAATACTTTTCTTTCCATTTGTTATCGTGTTTGTACTTTCCGGCTGTCAATCCCAAAATAGCAGCAGTGATGAGTCAAAAGCCTTACCAGCCGATTCCAACAATAATTGGGAGGCCATCGCTTTTAAAGAGCCATGCGGATGTATGAACACTTCGCCGGAATTTGATGACACCACACCGATCACATTCAAAATCGATTCAGCAACAAAAACAATTTCATATGAGTTCAGCATGTTGCAGTTGAAAGGAATACAAAGTGCCGAACTGCGCCTTGCTCCCTGCGGAAAGTCAGTGGTTTTATTTACTGAGGCCGATTTGGTTGCCCACAAGAACAAAGATAAAGTGATAAAAAATACGCTCCCCGTTTCACTCGATAAATCGACTTCTGGTGAAGTCCGTCTCTTACTTACAAGTGAAAAGCCTTCATCCCTTACTGAAATTATTGCATCATTGAATCAGGATAGTATCAATCGTTATGTAACGTCGCTTTACGGAGTAAGGAATCGAAATACCTCTGCAGGATTGGAAAAACTAGAGGATACCAAAATGATGATAAGGGATTTCTTTAGCCGTTATGGACTTACTACATCTTTGTTGCAGCACCGTTTCGCCCCTTATACAGCTCAGAATGTGATAGGCAAAATTCAAGGTAGAAACCCGAATCTTGTGATTGTCGTCGGAGCTCATTTTGATACCGTTAGTGAAAGCCCCGGAGCGGATGACAATGCCTCTGGAGTTGCAGCAATGCTTGAGATCAGTCGTGTTTTGTCCGCTTATAGTTTTGAAGCATCCATTGTGTTCGTTGCCTTTGATTTAGAGGAGGACGAATCGGTTGGAAGTTATGCCTTCGTTAACTTTGGTGGCCTACATCCAACTGACAGCGTCATTGGTTATATTAATATGGATATGATTGGCTACCGGCGACTGGACAAGAATACCCAAACAATACCAGATAATTTTGAAAGATTATTTTCCAAAGCCTACGAACAGGTTAAGCGAAATCAATTCAGAGGTGATTTCATGGTGAAAATTTCAAATGTACAATCGAGTAGTCTTTCGCAGACATATGACGATGTCGTTGCTACCTATGTTCCGACTCTAAAAGTCATAAGCCTTGAAGTAGAGGGAAATGGAGAAAAGACCAAGGATTTACGTGTAAGTGATCACTCTAGTTTTTGGGATGCTGGAATTCCGGCCATTTCGTTGGGTGATGGAGCGAATACGCGTAATCCGCATTATCATAGTACGGAAGATAAATTGGATGACGTTGATTTTGATTTTCTATACCTCATCACAAAGGCCACGGCGGGCACAGTCGCAGAAATTGCCAAAATAAGGAGCGTTGAGACTCTTTGTAAAAAAGTAACTTTCACTAGTGGTAAACAAAGTGCCAAATAGGATAACTATGATTCAATATTATATTACGAGTGCTATTAGAGGTATAAAGAACAATTTGGCTTTTTCAGCAGTGAATTGGGTGGGGCAGGGTATCGGATTGGCATCAACTATTCTTATTTTCATTTACATTCTGAATGAAATACGTTTCGATACGTTTCATAATGACTATGATAAAATTTATCGGATTGTCCATTCGACCGAGGGAGGCAATGAACCACCTAGCAAGAGTGCCATTACATTTTCGCGTGCAGGCTATGAATTAAGGGAGTCATTTCCATCCGTCGATCAGGTGGTTAGGATTCATAAAGTCTTTAGCGCAGCGAAGGTGCGTTCAGGTGATAATATTTTTTTTGAAAGCAGGTTAATTGGTGTGGACACCAATTTTTTTAGTGTTTTTAATTTTCCACTTATCAAAGGTAGTCGGTCTCAAGCATTGAAGAAACCTAACTCAATTGTGCTGACCGAGTCGATGGCCAATAAGTATTTTCGTACAGATGATCCTTTGGGAAAGGAAATAATGATGGAGGGAGCATACGGATTCTGGACGCCGACTGGGCTGAACGACAAGATAACCTACATTGTAACAGGTGTCATGAAAGACCTTCCGAAAAATACTCATTTCAAGTTTGATTTTATTGTCTCTTTCAGTCTTTTTTCAAACCTTGAGGGCGAACTTAACAACTGGGGGGATGACATCTATACATATATTAAAATTAATGACAACTCACAGGTTCCTATTATCGAAAACGGACTCAAAGGAATTGTCAGCAAGTATCGGGCGGACAAGGGGGTGACATTGTCACTTCAAGACATGCAGGGAATTCACCTCAATTCTAGTTTGTTCAATGAATTCACAACCAACGGAAATAAAACTGTCTTGTACTTGCTACTCGGTGTCGGCATATTGATCATTCTGGTTGCATCTGCGAACTACGTAAACTTTGCAACAGCTAATGCCATTAAACGCCAGAAGGAAATCTCGGTCCGAAAAATCTATTGGGCGACTCCGGCATCACTCTTTGCACACTTGATGGTTGAGTCTATGGTTATGAATGTATGCTCGTTTTTGCTGGGCTTAGTTTTCATTACCTCCATTAGTTCTGTCATATCTGATTTACTTGGTTTGGATGTTGTGGAATTATTGACAGATTCACGCTTCTGGCTTGTAACACTTGCAACCGTCACACTTTCAACTGCACTATCTGGAATTTACCCAGCAATCAGAGTGGCTAAACTAAAACCAATTACCCATGTCTCTGATCATGGAGGAACACAAATAAAGATCGGTGGTGAACGGAAGCTTTTGTTAGCTCTTCAATTTGTGATTTGTGAACTGGCGATTGGATGTTCGATTATCCTATACAGCCAATTAGTATTTATGAAGGATCAGGAGCTTGGAATTTCAATCGAAAATACGATTGTTATCGATGGTCCGCGCGTTAACTACAACAATGATTCGGTTTATACCTCACAACTAACTTCGTTCCGCAACGAAGCGGAGCGCCTGGCTTCTTTTGCTAATGTTTCGGCAGCTAACTTTATTCCTGGGAAAGAAATCGGAGGAAAAGCAACTGGGTATGTTCGAAAAGTCGGAGGTCTACCTAGTCTTTCGAATACGTATTATTTTACACAAGTGGATTACGATTTCATCAAGAACTTTGAAATAAAAATTATGGCCGGTAGGTCCTTCGATAGAGATTACCCTTCTGATATGGCCGCTGTGGTGATCAATAAATCTGCGTGCGATTTATTAGGGTTTAAATCACCGGAAGAGGCGATCGGGAAGCGAATAGTATATCGAATGCAGACGACTCCGGAAATAATTGGTGTGATTGGTGATTTTCATCAGCAATCTCTGAAAGAAGGATTTCAACCAATCATCCTCGAGGTTTCTGAACAGGCAGACACCTATTTCTTTCTGAAACCTCAAAGCAACCAAAAAATCAATATGGATCAAGTATCACTGTTCTGGAATAGGATTTTTCCAGACGCCCCATTGAGTTTCTTTTTTCTTCAGGATTATTTTGACCAACAGTATGATTCCGATTCGCAGTTCACAAAAGTATTTGGATACTTTTCCTTCTTGGCAATCTTTGTTTCAGCAATTGGCTTTTTATGCCTTATTTACTTCGTTGCGTCTAGTAAGGTCAAGGAGATTGCAATACGCAGGGCGTTGGGAGGTAATTTTTTTGATATCTTCATGGTCCTTGGGCGAGGTATCGTTGTGCTTACGCTTATGGCGGGAGTTATCGCTATACCGCTCATATACTATATTTCTTCTCGGTGGCTTGATAATTATATTTTCAGAATTGATATCTCCCTGTGGATGCTCCTAGTTCCCGTTTTGCTATTACTACTACTTGCACTAGTCATAATACTGCAGCAGACCTCCGCTTCGAGTAAAATTAATCCTGTAACAGCTCTGCGCGAGAAATAGTTTTAAAAATTCAGGTTGCCAAGCAGAAATAAATGGGTGGAATAATTTATAAATGAATGTTTAAATATTAACTCAATGAATCCGTTTTTGAGAACAATAACAAGGTGTTGGCGGGCGATCATTTTCGTCGCCTCAATCATCATCGGTATATTGTTTTTTGGAGGTGGTTGGCTGTTTGACAGTGGTTACGAAGACTTCAATCCCAACCGCGATTACACCTTTCGATTAAATGAAGTACAATATTTCAACCGACCTGATTCACAACTAGTAGCTCTGACAATGTATCCTATAGGGCCTAATGTATTTTCGTCATTCTCGGAAGTAAAAACATTTACTCGTCTACAGGTATTGGGAGAAGTGCTCGTGGAATCCCCTGATAAAAAGTCACATGCTTATGGAATTTTTTCTGATACCGCCTTCTTCAATGTTATGGCCTACCCGCTCTTATATCAGAAGGAAGGTCGTCCACTTTCGCAACCATTTGAGATAGTGATCACGAAGGAATTTGCCAGCAGGTTCTTTTTAGATCCCAAACTTGCAATTGGAGCCAAACTAAAGTTATTGTCACGTGAATTTAATGTTATTGCAATTGCAGACGACCCTCCCGTGAATACTCACTTACATTTCGATTTTATAGTTTCGCGCCGAACGATTGAGGTACCTCAAGACGATATTGACTATACTAAAAGCAACTACATCACTTATATTCAGCTTTTCAAGGGGAAAAGCCCCAAAAATATCACAGATGGCTTGGAGGCGATGGAGAAGGTCATCTTCGAGTTTCCTGACCTTTATGACATCTACCTTCAACCGTTATCGTCCATTCATCAAGGATCGGTCAATATGGTTCACGATCCACTCGATGCTCGAAAGACAAGCCCGCTAAACGTGGCGTTTGAGCTGATTGTACTAGTGCTGCTAATAGCCATTGCTTTTATGTACAGTTTCACCTGGGTTGTCAAGCAGACGACTGAGCTGAAAAATACACTGCGTGATACTATTTTTTTGCATTGTTCAATTTACGGCGCGGCTGCTGTCATTGCCTTTCCAGTTGGCCTCTTATGCATGCATTCGCTTTTGCCAAATATGTTTGAATGGTTTGTATCCAGTGTTTATCCAGCCTTGAAAATTTTGGCAATTATCTGTGTGTTAATGTTGCTGCCCTACGGATTTGTTAGGCTGATTCTGTGGTATGGCCACAGCACAAAAGAAAAAAAAATGTCCAGAATAAAGAGTCGCACATGGGAAGTGGTTACTGTATCTCTGGTGATGTTGTTGTGTTCTGTCTCCGTTATCTGCTATTATTTTAGCAAAGCACAGTCCCAACGAACGAGTCGTACGACTCTAGGAATGAATGTTGATAATGTACTTGTTTTACCACTTTCAAAAAGTAGCGGCGAGAACATCAAACCGGTTGCCTTTCAATTAAAAAATAATAGCGACATTCTGGATTTAAGTCTTTCAACAGATCTTCCCTTGGGAACCATACATCAAAAAGATATAGAGTATGAGGGTCAGTTGAAAAATGATCGCCGCGTCTCTTCGGTGATGATTGTTGGGGATCGCTTTCTGGATCTTTTTCAGGTGAAACTATTATCTGGACGATTATTTTCGTCGTCAATGTTTCTGGAAAAACAGAATAGCTACATTATCAATAGAAGCCTGTGTGAATTATTAAACTGGTCTCCAGAAAACGCTGTTGGAAAATCAATAGGTATCCGCGGCGAAAACATGGGCACTCTAATCGGGATCGTTGACGATTTCAATTTTTTTGCCGGCAATTTTGAAAACGCTCCGTTGATTATGGCATTCGGTAATGAGCCAGTAAATCTGCTGATACGATATAGAAGCGGAACGAAAGAATCTGTCATGTCGACAGTGCGGCAAATCTGGAATAAGTGGAACAATGAACCGATTCGTTTTGAAGATTATTCGTCGCGTCTTCAAACTTACAATCATTACCAGTTTTTGTTTGAGAAAATATCATTCTTTGCGGTGTGCATTAGTATCGCCCTTTGCCTAGTGAGTTTGTCCTTTGGTCTTCGGCAAGCCAAGCCTATGGCTGGTCATATAGTTATATCTTTTTTTATCGCTGCGGTCAGTTTATCAATTATAGTATTTCTGTTTTTTATAATTAATATGACGATGGGTGCCAGCGGTAAAACTTTCATCTCATCATACTTGCTGTATTTGGTTTTCATCTTCATAATTACGATGATAGTATCCTATTTATTCGTGTCGCGTTCTTCGGTACATGCGCGTTATGCCTCGAGAATTTCTGGAGTATTGATCTGTTGTTGTTGCCTGTCGTGCAAGCCGGGTTCTACAGAGGGTAAAGCCAATCGTTTAGATTACGATGATAAGGCAGCGGCATTATTAGGAGAAAAGTTATTCTTTGATCCCATACTTTCAAAAAACAATACGATCAGTTGTGCGTCATGCCATAAACGAGAATTTGCGTTTGCTGATGTAGCGTCCTTAAGCCTTGGGTTTAAAAGTGATTTTACGAAGCGAAATACTCCTAGTGTAATGTATATGACTGGGCGTAAAATATTTTTCTGGGACGGCCGCGCAGCAACGCTACACGCGCAGGCAACTATGCCCATCACGGATGAAATGGAGATGGGTTTGGATATTTTGAGTTTGGAAAAAAAACTTCAGGGTAACAGATACTATGATTCAGCTTTCCTAGCTATTTTTCAACGCAGACCTGACTCTGCATTGTTAAGTTGGGTAATGGCTGACTACCAGAAAACCCTTGTCTATCGTTCATCTCTGTATGATCGCTATTTTATAAATCGGGATTCTTCGGGCCTTTCTGCCAGCGCTCTAAATGGAATGCGTTTATTTTTCGATAAGGCAAAGTGCAGTCAGTGCCATAAAGGGACAGATTTTTCAGACGACGAATTCCGAAACATAGGTGTGAGGAGTAATGATTTAGGTCGGTTTGAATTCACACACGATTCCTCTGATATGCATAAGTTCAAAACGCCGCATTTAAGAAATGTGGCACTCACTGCGCCATATATGCACGATGGATCAATTGCCACTCTACGGGAAGTGATTGAGTTTTACAATGAACCCTCAAGGCACATAGTGATTAGACCTACTATTGACACTTTGATTCTTAGACCGCTTAACCTGACCAAAAATGAAGTTCAGGACTTAGAAAATTTTCTCAATATTTTAACAGATCTCCAGTATCAAAAGAAAACTACTCACTGATTAAATGATCACTCAGAATAATATTGGAACGCTAGTTGAAATAATTCTGTCCAGAACAGGGGAACGAGGAATCTGCTTTGTGCGTGAGCAAGGTATCAAGCATACAGTCACCTATGGGAGATTTCGAGAGCGTAGCCTGAAAGTCCTAGCTTGTCTGCATAAACAAGGAATGACACGCGGGAGTCTACTCATTCTTTCTCTTCAACGCAATGAGGATATATTGATGAGTTTTTGGGCCTGCATACTTGGAGGTATAATTCCGGTGCCGATCGCACATGGTATGGCAGATGATCACAAACAAAAAATCAAACATCTATTTGAGGACCTGGTAAACCCTTACCTGATTGTAGACGACGCACATTTTGACCGTCTCACAGATTATTTTCAGCGTGAAGAACCTGCTCTTGTATCTCAACTCTTTGAACGAAGAGTAAAAATAGACTTTGATAGCATTGAAAGCCTAAGCGAAACGGCGCTTGTGATACCTGAAATATTGCCACAAGACATCGCCTACATTCAGTACTCCTCGGGTTCAACAAGTCGGCCAAGAGGTATCAAGCTTACGCATCAAAACCTAGTGAGCAATGCACGCGATATTGCCAGCCGATCACTCATCTGCGAGATGGATCATACAGTAAGTTGGATGCCACTGCATCATGACATGGGGATGATCGCTTTCCATCTTACTAGCCTGTTGGCAAATATTCACCAGACCCTAATTCCTACTGAATTATTTATCAGGCGACCGTTGCTTTGGATGGACATCATCTCTGAACAACGGGCAACATTATTGTACTCACCTAATTTCGGTTTACGTTATCTTTTATCGGCACTTCATCGAGAAGGTGGAAGGCAGTACGACCTAGGGTCAGTGCGAGTGCTCTATAATGGCGCGGAAATGATTTCACCGAAGATATGTTTTGAATTCGAACAAGAACTTTCCCATCACGGGCTTCAGAAAAATGTTATTTTACCTAGTTATGGCCTAGCTGAGGCATCGGTTGCAGTAGCATGTCCTAATCCAGGCGAATCATTGCGAGTGCATGTGGTGCGGAGATCAAGTCTTCAGCTTGGTTGCGCAGTGATTCCAGCGCCTGATGGGAGCGACGATACAACAGATTTTGTGGAAGTGGGTTATGCAATGGATAGCACTGAGATCAGAATCTCCTCGGAAGACGATGAGGTTTTACCAGATCGCCACCTTGGATTAATTCAGGTAAAAGGAGCAAGCGTTACATCTGGTTACTATAGAAAAGACCAAGAACTTTCTTCCACATTCACTAAAGATGGCTGGTTAAGAACAGGTGATATTGGATTTCTTGTCGGCCAGCGACTTGTGATCGTCGGGCGTTTTAAACAAATGATTATTGTTAATGGTCAAAATTATTATCCACACGATCTCGAAAAAGTACTTATTGAAAAAGAAGGGTTAGAGACTGGAAAGGTGGTTGTGACGAGCTATAGAAAAAACCATAATGAACAAATCCTTGTTTTTATATACCACAAAGGTCCTGTATCAAATTTTCTTAAAACAAGTATTAATGTAAATAATCGATTGTTGAGTACGATTGGGATAGCACCTCAATTTGTAATCCCTGTTAACAAGATTCCAAAAACTACAAGCGGTAAGATTCAACACTATAAGCTTATTGACAATTTTGAGTCTGGATCTTACCAATCTGCGCTAAATACCCTGTATAATTTCATGCCTGAGCCATCGAATCGGGAGTTACATCATTCGGTGGCCGCATTGATGTCTCGCTTTCTTGGTGAAAACAATGCTGGTGACCAAACCTTTTTCGGAGGACTTAATAGTCTTGATACTATCAGGCTCATTGCGGAACTAAACCATAAATTTAACGTCTCCATCAGACCACAAGACATCATTGGTAAAACATCGGTTGCTCAACTTTCAACCCTTATTGAGTCAAAAAGCCCTAATAAGGAGAAAAGATACCTCAATGTAGAAGAAGAACAAGATCACTACCCGCTCCGGCCATCGCAACAGAGATTATATGTGCTTCACGAGAAGTTTCGTGACGCCCGACTGAACATTGCAACTGCTTATGAAGTCACGGGGAAAATTGACACGGATCGAATGAAAGTGGCCTTCAATGCCCTGATTGAAAGCAACCAAATTCTGCAGTCAAAGTTCGCTATATACAAGGGCGAGCCTCGAATTCTCTACTCTCCCAATAATAATCCTAGTTTATCCTCCTGTATTGTAATTAACGAACAATCCCCTAACATAGTCGCCACATTTGAACAATATGCGAACAGCACTTTTGACTTAGCTACCGCACCGCTCGTTCGATTAATCATCCTGAAAGAATCAGAGCGTCGCAGTTGGATATTGTTGGTCATTCATCACCTTATAAGTGATGGATGGTCCGTGGAGCAAATGTGGCAACGCCTTTTTCAACACTATGCGAAAGGTGAGGCTACAGCTCCCATGAAGTACTCCTTGCAGCAGTCTTTGAGATATTTTTTCAATAACCGATCAACCGGTTCATATGATGACAGTAGGGCCTATTGGCTTGCCAAGTATGCTCACGGCTTGCCAATCTTACACTTGCCTCAGCGGCAGTATGCAGGAAGTACACTGCCAGCAAAGCGTATCAGCAGACGCATACCTCTTGAAATGCTTAAAAAAATAGAACTACTGGTTGGTCAATTGGACGTTTCCTATCATTCATTTATGCAATCCGTTTTCAACCTAACAGTTGTTTATTTTTCTGGCAGTAATCGGTTTTGCGTATCCACAGAATTTGTAAATCGTCACTCCCCAGATAGTTTTGAACAACTTGGATATTTGATTAACACCTTGCTTATCGAAACAACGGTAGATCAGAAAGTATGTTTTGCGGACTACATCACAGAATTTCATAGGGCCTTTCGAGGTGACCAATCCTACGGGGATTTTGAGATCGACGAATTATTTGAACTGCGAAAAAATAGCCTTAACGCATCACTCGCACAAGCTACGGCCGTATTATTCCTTTATCAGGATTTTAATAGGTTTTCTGACTGGCAGAAAATTGGAGAAATCCAAAGTATGCGGCGCTTCCAACCGTTTATTGATATCCCATTGGTTCCGTTGCAGTTTGAATGCATCAAGCTGCTGGATGGATTTGAGCTTGAATTGAAATTTGACACCAATGCGTTCACCGAAGGCTTCTGCCAAGCTCTGTTACAAACGTACGCTACGATATTGGAGATGGTTATTCAAAGAAGCAATGTTTCTTTGGGTGAATTGCTCGCTCAAATAACCGGATCATATCCAAAACGTGAAAACAGCCCCCAGCTACGACCAATTCCTACCAGCGAAGACAATGTGATAGATCATTTCACAAAGTCATGCGCAATTCAACCGGATGCAGTTGCGGTGGTACATAATGATTGTGCATTTACATATGGTTATCTTGATTCAGTTACAAATACGTTGGCTGCGAATCTTCAGAGCAATTATGGCATTGGCAAGGGAGACTTGATCCCTGTTCACCTCTCGGATTCTTGGGAACGATTGCTGGTGTTGTTGAGCGTGTTTAAATCGGGAGCAGTATACGTTCCGTTAGATACGACGTATCCATTCATTAGAAAAGAAATTATTCTTGCTGAAACCTCTCCACGCCTTATCATCGGCGAAGACGAGGATGAAAATTTGTTTTCAACGACGGTAGTCAAGGTGGAGTCACTCTTTGATGAGAATCCCATTTTTGAACCCGTGGAGCATTCAGGAAATGATATTGCATATATCCTTTTTACATCCGGCACAACAGGAGTACCTAAAGGGGTAATAATTGAACATGATTCTTTGGCTGCTTATGTAAAGACGTTTGCAGGCTATTTCTTATTATCCCCGAATGATAAGGTGATTCATCAATCGTCACCAGGATTTGATACTTCAATGGAAGAAATCTTTCCTATCTTACTTCGAGGTGGGCAACTCGTTACTCTAGAACGTGAGGCTGCTGATGTTCAAAATCTTCTGCAGGTGATTGAACGTGAGCAAGCGACAATATTGTCGTCAACTCCGCTTGTCGTGAATGAGATCAATGCCATTCTATGCATGTCATCAAGTCTCCGAACAGTCATCAGTGGGGGAGATGTGCTCAAGTTTAACCATGTCGATAAATTGGTTGACTTTCTGTCTGTATATAATACTTACGGGCCCTCGGAAACAACGGTCTGCGTCACTTATGGTAAAGTTAATTCTCCATTAACAAGTAACAACATCGGAAAACCAATTGATACAGCAGAAATTTTTATCGTGAACAAGGACATTCAAGTTGTTTCGCCTTATCAGGTAGGACAATTGTTGATCGGAGGCAGGCAACTAGCCCGAGGCTATTTTCACGACGACACCCTCACAAATGAAAAATTCATAACATGGGATTATCAGGGAATTTCGAAGCGTGTGTTTCAATCCGGTGATTATGGGTTTTGGAACGATGATGGCTCGATAACGTTTGCAGGCCGGATGGACGGCCAGGTCAAAATTAACGGCTACCGCATAGAGATGGAAGAGGTAGAGCAAACACTTCGATCCCATAGTATGGTAAAAGATGCTTTGGTTGTTGCACAGGAGAGGCAAGATAAGGGTAATATGCTAGTGGCCTATGTCATACTTAATCAACCATCAAACACTTATGACGACCTTCGAGGCTTTTTGTTGTCACGATTGCCTCATTACATGGTTCCTACCATGCTGATTGAGGTTTCGGAGTGGCCCAGGACGGCACACGGAAAGATTAATAGGGATGCTTTACCCAAAACAGAAAGCTTACCGCATGTTGAGCATCACCAAACTGATTCTTTGGTTCAGCATGAACTAAAAGCTATTTGGGAAACAGTATTCGGCAATTCGATTCAAGATGTTAACGCTGACTTTTTCGCACTAGGAGGTAACTCGTTAACAGCAATTAAACTTGCAGTAGCAATCCAGAAACGTTGGGGTAAGGTTATTACCATGGCGGATATTTTTAATCATCACACAACACGAAAGCTCGCCGATTATATTGAATCGCAACAGTTCATTGCTGATCTGCCCTACTTGCCCGTGCACCCATACCAAACCTCCCACGCCCAGCAACGAATGCTGCTCTTGGAAAAAATGAACTACACCGAAAGTCCTTACCGCGTTTCAGCTACTTGTATTCTAAAAGGAGATGTTAATCCAAAACTACTTGCTTTAGCTATTTCAGATATAGTGCAGAGACACGAAAACTTTAGAACGACGTTTCATTTAGAGGAAGGTGCACTTAGACAGAGAATTCACGCGTCGATTGACCTAGCGTCTGCCTTTCGTTTTTTTCCATTAGGAGCAGCTGATTCTTCCATCGCACTTGAACTTTTTATGGGAAAACCTTTTGATCTGGAAACCGGCCCATTGATGCGATTGGCATTAATTGAAGAAAAGGATCATTCATTTACACTTCGATTCACGATACATCATGTCATTTTTGACGAGCATTCAGCCGCTCTACTGGTGCAAGACTTATTCAGGCTTTACATGGTAAACGCCGGCTATAAAAAAAGAGATGAAATTCCTGTAACTACTCAATAC
>VYKN01000045.1_pt1 | contig 29857 bp, 24 predicted proteins | sample 5114581 | NCBI WGS metagenome assembly VYKN01 (sample SAMN12291810, study PRJNA351875) | freshwater metagenome | isolation source: freshwater lake | place: USA: Michigan, Baker Lake | collected 2011-08-08
GTATCACATTTCGTCCGCCATGCATGCTTTCCAAAATGATTTGAAAGCACGGGGTTTGGAAGATCGTGTGCTCACCGTCACTACCTCAGAGTTTGGCAGACGAATACGATCCAACGACAGCTATGGCACCGATCATGGCACGGGAGGCCCGATGTATATTTTCGGAAAAGGAGTTCAGCCCGGAGTGATAGGCAAAGTGCCCGACCTCACCAAAGACAATGTGGAAATGCAATACGATTATCGCCAGGTGTATGCCAGTATTTTACGAGACTGGATGCTAGTAGATGAAACCGTGATTAACAATGACGTTTTCTTTGGGAATTTCTTTACCGGAAGAAATGAAGATGATACCGCCAACTATGAAAACATCACCGTAGCTTCACAAGTGATCACCGGCGTGAAAGATAATTTTGTAGCCGATCGATTCGGATTACTCGATTGCTACCCGAATCCGGCGGGTGAAAGCACTACCTTTCGTTTTCGGATCAACAATTCTAATCATGTCAATTTGGTTTTACTTGATCAAGGTGGTGCGGTGGTGAAAACGCTGATGAATGAACGCCGTGAGGAAGGGGAACATTCCCTTACTGTTTCGCTAGCCGATGTGCCTTCCGGCGTTTATCTGTATCAATTGAAAAGCGGATTTGTTAACGAAACAAAAAAGATCGTCATTCGAAAATAATACGTATGAGAAAATTTTATCTAGCCGTGATGCTTTTGTGTGTGGCGATGGCCGCGCAGAGTCAAGGAAAAAAACGAGCCACAAGTTTTAATGCCACCAAAGCAAAAGCCAATGCGAATCAGTTTATTGAGCAGCAGTGGTGGTTGGGCTTTAAGGCCGGTATCAATTTCGCGCAAGCCGACCCACTGAAACGATACTCCATCTTAACGCCCACTAATTACGCTACTACCCAAGCTGAAAAAAAATACGATGCCTTTCAGGAAATCGGTATTCAAACAACGGTAGAGATCAGTTATTACTACAAGAGATTTTATTTCAGCACGCAGCCCAGCTATATCAGTTCTACATTTACTTATTCCAATCATCTACAATGGATCAATCCTAACATAAGCAATGAAAAGCTAACGCAAACCTATCGACAAAGTCAAAAAGTGGAATATGCTGAGTTTCCGTTCATAGTTAAATATGACATCACCGGAAGCAAACTGAGACCCTATGTTCAGATGGGCATTTATTATTCCGTTCTGCTCAATGCGGTTAAAACTGTAAGCGTTTCAAGTCTGGATGAAGCCGCCGGCGGAACCAACACTATTACCAGCGAACCATTGATTGTGGGAGTGAAAGACTTGTTCAGCAATTATGCCGGATGGATGGGGGGCGTAGGTGCCAGCTATCAACTTGGCAATGTTCGTTTGGTGTTAGACGCATCGTATCGACAGAGCTTGAGTAACATTGTCAATCCACAAAATCGTTTTGCCAACGATCGTCTTTCCGGCATCGGTGATGCGCAAGACGACCTGAATCTAAAAAATGTGGTCATCTCTGCCGGAGTGTTGTTTCCGCTCCGCTACCTCAGCTCTAATTTCAAATCCAACGACCGATAGTTTTTATGAAGAATACTGTTCTAGGGATATTTTTAATTGCATTGGCTGCATCGTGCGCCAAAGATTCTGACCCCGCCACAGATCAAGCAAACTTTACCCGCATCTACGACAATGATAAATTCGATGCATCGTACTATCCCATCGATATGAAACAAACTCCGGATGGTGGCTTTTTGATTTTGGGTGGACGAAAGCTAACCACCTCCAATCTCAATGGCACGTACCTGATGAAAGTAGATAAACTGGGAATGTTTGTCTCCGAACAGGAGTTGCCATCGAGCAAGACTGTTCCAACGGGTCCATGGATGGAAGTGAACAACGCGTATTACTTTTTTACAATGACACCCGATGGATTGAAAAACGAATTGAATCAGGTGGACGCGAATGGAGTGATAACCAATACCATTGCGATTACCGGCGATGGTGCCGACGGGTATCCGGTTGCAGCCTATCATGATAATGGTCGTTTCTTATTGTTGCGCTACGACAGGCTGAAAAAAGAAAGTGTGATCGATGTAATCACCTTAAGCGGGGCAACCTCAAGCTACCTCGGCTTTGGCGTTGGGCCAAGCGATGCGGTGGATGCGCAGATCATGGAGCACTTTCTACGCACAGGTCGTCAGCTTCCATTTCAGGTAGGCAAAACAAGTAGTGGAAAATATTTCTTTAACGGCTTTTACAAGTACACCTTTTCTCTCGTGTTTACCGATTTGGTTTCTGATCAGCTTGGCGTTGTTCAAGGTCAGCAAGACGATGGCGGGTTTAGCTTCGTGCTGCCGATCAGTGGTAATGATTTTGCCGCAGCCCGATTCAACTTCGGCGACAATTATTTATTGCCGTTGGTTACGCTCAATCCTACCGACATATCGTCGAGTGTCGACTTTGTTGGAAACAATCTTCCGGAACTATCCAGCAACGCACGGGTACGAATTATTTCTGCCAAGGTGAATGGCAAAGACGTTGTTCTGGTTGGTAGCAATACCCGCAGCAAACAAATTTCATTGTACGCCTATGAAAAAAGCACAGGCAAATTAATGGGCAGCCGTTATTTGGGTTTTTCCAATCCCTATGAGATTGCTGCAATGACCACTACCACAGATGGAGGATTGGCTGTGTGCGGTATCACCTATGTGGCTGGCAGATTTCCACGAATTTGTTTGTTCAAAATTTCAGGCGCCGAGCTGGCAAAGTCATTTAAGTAGCGGCGATTTGCTACCCGAGATAAGATTCAATCATTCGGACACAACTATTAACGAATAACTGCTTCCATATCTCCGCTGTTTTTTATTCCTTCGCCATCGTTATGCCCATTCTCGAAAAAAATAAAAGCCTGCGGGAACTCAATACCTTTGGGATTGACGCTAAGGCGCACTATTTCGCCGGCATTCACACCTTACAAGAGCTGCGTGAACTGTTGCAGTCAGATGTTTTCAAAAATGAAAGGCATTTAATCCTTGGCGGTGGCAGCAATGTGTTGTTCATGAATGATTTTGACGGGTTGATCATGCAAGTCATGTTGAAAGGCATTGAAGTGATCGACCAAAATGATGAGACCATTACCATTCGCGTGGCTGCCGGAGAGGTTTGGCATGATGTAGTGATGCATTGTGTACAAAACAATTGGGGTGGAATCGAAAACTTATCACTGATACCCGGCACGATGGGTGCTGCACCGATACAAAACATCGGCGCATATGGTGTAGAGATCAAAGAAGTGATCAAAGAAGTGGAAGTGATTGATCTAAAAACAGGTGAACATAGATGCATCACACACGATGAATGTCGATTTGGATACCGCGAAAGTGCGTTTAAGAGCGAGTGGAAAGAAAAATATTTTATTTCAAGTGTTACTTTAACTCTTCACACAAAAAGACATCAGCTAAACATGAGCTATGGTGCGATCAACGACACACTTCGACAGATGAATGTCATTACACCAAGCATACAAACAATCAGTGAAGCAGTAGTGTATATACGACAAAGTAAATTACCTGATCCGCGTGTGATTGGTAATGCAGGAAGCTTCTTCAAGAACCCAACGATCACACAAGAACACTATCAGTTGATTAAAAATATTAATCCAACCGCACCATCTTACCCAACTGTAAATCAAGAAGTTAAAGTTCCTGCAGGTTGGTTGATTGAACAATGCGGATGGAAAGGAAAAAAAATAAATGATGTTGGCGTGCATGCACAACAAGCATTGGTGTTGGTAAACTATGGAAGCGGAAGTGGAAAAGAAATTTTTGAATTGTCGCGAAAAATAATTGAGAGTGTAAAAGAAAAATTCAACATCACACTCACACCAGAAGTGAACATCATTGCGTGAAAAAAAATGTGAGTTATGTATGCAAAGAGAAAAATCATCAACATGAATTTCTCACTTCAAAAAAAAATATTTTGCTCAAAATTTTTTCAGATTAATTTTTTGTTATACATTTCGTAAGTTTTAAACTTAAAATATTAAAACGCTATGGCAAAAAAACCCGCTAAGAAAGCAGCTAAGAAAGCAAAGAAGGCTGCTAAGAAGAAAAAGTAATCAAGCATAGCTTGATGCTCGGGGGAAGCGATCCAGGATCACTTCCCCTTCTTTTTTTTATAGACCTTCGTTTTATCAGATTTCAACTCTCTTCTCTTTCACGCGATTCAATTCTGTATAGAGAGTCAATTTCGTACCGCTTTCGCGAATTAGTCTCCATCATCATCAATTCTCTCCCGCACCACCCACCACCAAAAAGTTGTCAAAAAGCTGTAATAGAATGCAAAACAGCAATTGCAATCAGTCGCACAAGTAAAATTCTAGCTAACGGTTGCGTAAATAATGTGTCAATGATGCTTGTTTGACAGTGATCGATGCCTTTAACTTTGTATCAAAACAAATTACCTATGGCAAAAACAATCGCCAAACCAACATCAGAGAAACCCGCTGCTAAAAAAGCGGCTCCGAAGCGCGCTACAACTACGAAAGCTGTAGATCTAGCCAAAATCTCTACCGGCATCTTAGAAAAATTGAAATCGCTCAACATAGAACCCACACTGCAAGCAGAAATTGAATGGTGCTTGGGAAGTTATGCGTTCGATCAAAATCCTGTGGGATTGATTGAAGCTTCTAAAAAATCTTTGGTTGTGTTTCAAGCTGAACTAGCTAAAAAGACAAAGGGAGTTACTGCCAAGCTTATTACTGAAATAGAAAAAGCAGCAAACGCGTAATTGCAGTTGTAGCAGACAATAAAAAATGCCGGAGTTCCGGCATTTTTTATTTCTAATCAGATCATGTGGGTGACATTTGAAAGCGTGCCCCGGTAACGCACACACTCCACGCCAAATTTATTGAGAAAGTCTACTCCCTCGTCGGAAGAGAGACCTTTAAACTCCGCATACGAGTTGAAGTAAATCACTTTGCTGATTCCCATACTATAAATAATGCGCGAGCAAGCCAGACAAGGCGAAAGAGTTACATACAGTGTTGCTCCTTCTACCGAAGTTTTGTTCTTCACAGCATATAAAATGGCATTCTGCTCAGCATGTATGGCCAGCGAACAACCACCTTTTGAATCGCGGGGGCAACCAACCTCCGGCCATTGCTCATCGCAGTTGTGTGTTCCCGATGGCGGTCCATTGTACCCAATTGAAATAATGCGCGTGTCTTTGGTCAGCACAGCACCCACATGTCTTTTGATACAATGTGATCGCTTAGCGAGATTAACTGCCAACTCCATATAAATATCTTCAAAAGCGGGGCGGTGCGGCATAGTGATGTCAAATCGATTAAGTAAAAATACAGGATTGCATTGATAGGATGCTAATTTTTATTTTCAGTAAAGCTGAAGAAAGTCCCTCGTATGGCATCCGTCTCTCCTTTTCTTATATTCGCTGAGAAATTGACTAACGCATGCGGATCATAGGCCTATTCCTTCTGCTCCTTCACGGAGTGGCAGCAGCACAAGACGCGGTGCCCGCACGACCAAGTCCTGTGCAGATTGTAACAGCTCGCTACAAAGAGACCTATGTGAAAATCACGTACGGTCAGCCGCACAAAAAAGGACGCAAGGTATTTGGTCAATTGGTACCCTACGATCAGATTTGGCGCACCGGTGCAAATGAAGCGACAGAAGTTACAGTTACAAAAGATATTCAGATCAATCAGCAACCTTTGAAAGCCGGAACCTACTCACTCTTTACAATACCGGGCAAAGAGAAGTGGGTGATCATTCTCAACAGCGATGTAGGCCTCTGGGGCTCGTATAATTATAACAGCAAGAAAGATGTGCTTCGTTTTGAAGTGCCCGCTGGCGCCTCGCAAGGGGTCGTGTTCGAACCCTTCACCATATCCATTGACGCCAAAAATGAAAAGGCCACACTCACACTGGCGTGGGATACCACACAAATTTCTATTCCCGTTCAGTTCAACGAACCAAAATAACATATGCGTCTGTTTGTTTTTTCGCTCCTGCTGTTCGCTCGCCTATTAACTCCGGAAAGTACTCTGGCTCAAAGCGAGTTGGCCAAAAGAAATGGATTTAAAGACATCAAACTAGGTGGATTGATAGACAGCGTGAAGGGCGCTGAGTTTAAAAAAGACATCGTCGAAGGCAAAGAGTTTCAGGCCAAGCTGTACGAAGTACATCACAAAGATTATGATAAGATTGGCACGGTGGATGTGAAACACATTGAATTGAAAGTGTATCGTGGATTGATTTATCAAATCAACGTGTTCACTGAAAAAGATCCACAGGTGATGAAAGCATTAGAAAAAACATACGGCAAAGCTATCTATAGCATTCGCTCAGAACGTTTTTACTGGAAAGCCACCGACACACTCAGTTTGGTATACAAAGGGCATCCAAAAAAAATTGAATTGATTTACCGCAGCATGCCCATCGGCAAAATGATGTACATCGATAAGGGAAAAAAAGTAGAGGAGATTGCCGATGATTTCTAATCACCTCTACTCACTTTTGTTATCCTTTATAAGTAATTCGATAAATCACACCCGCCTGATCATCGCTCACTAACATCGATCCGTCGGGCAACAATAAAACATCAACCGGCCGGCCCCATGCTTTTTGCTTTTGTTCATCCAACCAACCATTGGCAAACGTAGTATATGATGTAGCTTTTCCAGATTGATCTACTTTCACCAAACTCAATTTATAGCCGCTTTTCTTTGTGCGATTCCACGATCCATGCTCGGCTAAGATGATTTGATTTTTATATTCTGCAGGAAACATGCTTCCAGTGTAAAACTTCAAACCGAGCGGCGCCACATGGGCACCTAAATTTTGAGCAGGCTTGATAAAATCGCCACACGCACGCTTGTCTCCAAATTCGGGATCTTTAATGGTACCACCATGGCAATACGGATATCCGAAATGCTGTCCTTGTTTGGTGACTGTATTCAATTCACAAGGAGGAACATCATCGCCCAACATATCGCGGCCATTGTCGGTGAACCAAATATTTTTTGTTTCTGGGTGCCAGGTGAAGCCGACAGTGTTGCGCACACCGCTTGCATACAACTCGAGGCCGGTGCCATCGGCATTCATGCGGTGGATGGAAGCAAAAATGGGATCTTTCGATTCGCAGATGTTGCAAGGTGCGCCGATGGGTACATATAATTTTCCATCTGGACCAAATGCAATGTATTTCCAACCGTGATGTTTTTCTGTAGGAAATTTGTCATAAACAATTTGTGACTTACCCGGATTGGCCAATTTCGATTCGATATCTGCAAACTTGTGAAGTTGGTTGACTTCGGCTACATAGAGATTTCCATCTTTATAAGCTACACCATTGGGCATGTTTAAGCCGGAAGCAATGACCCATTTCTTATCGGCTTTAAAATCGCCATCTGTATCTTTCACCGCATACACTTTGTCTTCGCTGCGGTTTCCAACATACAACGTGCCACTGGGTGATAGGGCCATTGAGCGAGCATCTTCTACCTCGGCATACACACTAATGGAAAAACCTTTCGGCAGTTTAATCTGATCCAAGGGAAGGCTGGCACTGGCATCTGTAATGGCTGGATACGAATGATCGGAAGCCGTTGACTTTGGAAAGTTCTTTTTGGTGGAATTATTACAAAAAAGAAACATCGCCAGCAGGCCAATGGCGAAAAGAGATTTAGAAGATTGCATATGATTGAGGTCGGTTAGATTACAAAACTACGCTTTCAAAACAGATAACGAGTTCATTTGTTGATTAATTGAAATTCAAATGGATGAGCGGTACTAAAAATAGCCTTTGTGCCACAGGCTGAGAAAATCCATGCTCAACGCAACGCCCACATGCAGCAACGCACCCATCCACACAGATTGGGTTCTGTACGACATGAACCCTAAAAAAACACCCGCAAAAATAGAACCCATACACTCCGGCATGGGCTTGGTAAAATGAATCATGCAATACGGAATCACCATCACAAAAACAGAATACATTCCCAACTCTTTCTTCAAACCCAACACCATCCATCCCCGAAAGAAAAACTCCAGCGCAAAAAACTGTGCGACATAAAAAATCTCCCACACCAAAAAATAGGGAATCATTTCAGCACGATCGGTCGGCACAAAAAACGGATAGGTGATTTGAAACTCAGTTGCAAAAGAAATCCACACCACCGCCGGAAGCAACAACAGAAAAGCCGTGGCATAAAGTCCGGCAAACGAAAAGGCTCCTTTCCGCTTCAAACCATAATCACTAAGCTTTTCTTTGAATACCCATTTAATGACCAAAGACGGAATTGCTACATAAAAGAAAATGGTAGTGCCTGCCCAAAAAATCATTTGCCAAAAATGGCGGTGTGGTTCATCTGCTACCTGCGGTACCCACGAAGCGAGCATGTCAAATCCAATGCGGCCGCTCAAAAAGTGAATGCACACCAGACAGAAAGCAGTCAACACGAAGATGCAAATCGGCTTGAAGGATAAGTGCTTGAAATCAGAAAAAGCGTATGGAAGTTGCATCCTTTGATCTTTATCACGTACGAAGCCCCAAATACCCAAAATCAAACTATCTTTGCTACAATTTTCTTCAAAATGATTTCAGTTTCCAACATCTCGTATTTTATCGGTGGACGTGCTTTGTATCAAAATGCGTCTATGTTCATTAAACCCAACGACAAAATTGGGTTAATCGGCCTCAACGGCAGAGGCAAATCCACTTTACTGAAAATTATCAATGGAGAAATTCGTATCGATGCCGGTTCGATCAGCAAAGCCAAAGACTGTACGATTGGTTTTCTCAATCAAGATCTACTCTCCTACCAAACAGACGATGCCATTCTTACGGTGGCCATGGGTGCGTTTAAAGAAGCGGTTGATACGCAGCGCCAATTAGAAAAAACCATTCACCAACTCGAAACCGAATACTCGGATGAACTGGTCAACAAACTCACCAAGCTGCAAGAAAAATTTGAACAACTGGATGGCTACACCATGCAATCCAAAGCAGAAGAGGTATTGGAAGGAATCGGTTTTTCAACAAAAGATTTGCATCGCCCCTTGCGCGAGTTCTCCGGTGGCTGGCGCATGCGCGTGATGTTGGCCAAATTGCTTTTGGAAAAACCCTCGTGTCTCATGCTCGATGAACCTACCAACCACTTGGATCTTCCTTCCATTGAGTGGGTAGAAGATTACCTGCGTAACTACGAAGGTGCGGTGGTAATCGTATCGCACGACCGTACTTTTCTGGATAACGTGATCACCAAAACGGTGGAAGTAACGCAAGAGCAACTCATCACCTATGAAGGGAATTACTCTTTCTACCTGAAGGAAAAAGAATTGCGCGAAGAAATTCAACAAGGTGCTTATGAAAACCAGCAAGCAAAAATCCGACAGACCGAACGATTCATTGAACGGTTCAAAGCAAAAGCAACCAAAGCACGTCAGGTGCAGTCGCGTGTGAAGGCACTCGATCGGATGGATTTAGTTGACGAAGTGGTGAGCGATGTGGCCGAAGTCAATTTCAGGTTCACGTTCAAACAACCTTCAGGTAGGCATGTGGTCACTATGAAAGACATTTCTAAATCCTACGGTCCACTGACGATTCTAAAAAAGAGCAACGCCACCATTGAGCGGGGAGATAAAATTGCACTGATTGGTGCCAACGGAAAAGGCAAATCGACTTTGCTGCGCATCATCGCCAACGATGAAGCAATCGAAGGCGAACGCACCATTGGCTATAATGTAATCTATGGATTTTATGCCCAGCACCAGCTGGAGTCGCTGCATGTGGAAAATGAAATACTGGATGAATTGAAACAAGCCGGCAGCGGAAAAAGCGAGCAAGAGTTGCGCACTGTACTCGGTTGTTTTCTTTTTTCGGATGACGATGTGTTTAAGAAAATCAAAGTATTGTCTGGAGGAGAAAAGTCGCGCGTGGCATTAGCCAAGACATTAATATCCGAAGCTAATTTTTTGCTGCTGGATGAACCCACCAACCACCTGGATTTTATTTCTGAAAACATTTTAATTCAGGCGCTGCAACAATACCAGGGCACTTTCATCATCGTGTCGCACAATCGTCACTTTGTAAGTCAGGTAGCCAACAAAATCTGGTACATCGAAGATCACCAGATCAAAGAATATCCCGGCACCTACGAAGAGTATGAATATTGGCGCAAGAAAAATGAAGCTTCCACTTTGCCACCACCGCCTCCACCCAAAAAGCAGGAGAGCAAGCCTGCAGAGTCAAAACCGAGTCAACCCAATCACACTAAAAAAATTGCCGAACTGAATAAAGAGTTAAAGAAAATTGAAGATGCCATACAACTTGCTCAACAAGAGCGTGAGAAAATAGAAATTGAAATGGCGAAGCCGGAAGTGTTTTCAAATTTTGAAAAACTCAATGAGCAACAACAACTGTTTGAGAAAGCCGATGCTAAATTGGAAGAACTGAATAAGCGTTGGGAATCAGTAGCTCTTGAAATTGAAGAATGGGAGAAGAAGTAAATGACTTATTTCGAACAGATGGAAATCGAAAAATACCTGAAAGAAAGTCTAGGAAACAAACCAAGCAAAAAGAGAGAACTTAAATTATGGGACTAATAAAAGAACCTTTGCATGTTGACTTTGAAGTCGACCCTCGACCATTAACAGAAACGGAACGAAAAATGATATCCGCCTTCATCAAAGCGGACAAACTTAAAAGAGCAAACCAAGTTCAGATAAAAACAAGTAAAAAAAAGCGATCACGAATAAAAACAGCATGATCACAATTACTTTTCCTAAAAAACATACTTCAACCGAAATCCAACATCCCACACCAGTGGATTAATGGTAGAACCTGTACTCGATTTCAAGACAGAGTTAAAACTGTATCGAAAACCGGGCAGCAGCGAAAGTGAATAGTGTTTATTCATCTTATAACTTACCTCCGTTCCCAGCAAGCCCGTCCAGTTTAGATTGCGATATGCAGAGTTATCGCCGGCGTCTTGTGAAAAGCTTCCAAACTGGCCACTCACATCGGTCATCGTATTGCGGTAAAAAATATCGGCAGCCACACCGGCATTCAACTGCACACCGGCCTTGCGATTCACCAACAAATAGCCCGCCTGCACAGGTATAGAAATAAATTCATTGGTATTACGCAACACGTAGGGCGCTGTGCTTGCCAAACTGGAAGAAGGACTTGCCAAATCGGCCACAAATGCCCTCGACTTACTGGCACCAGTCAACACAATGTTTGAATTGTAATCGATGGACTGATTCAAATAACTGACACCGCCCATCACCACCCATCGCTTGGCTATTTTCTTACCCACACTCATTCCGTACGAAAAAGAAGTCCCTACCCCTACTTCTTTGCTCGCGGGTACTGAATTTAAGGAAGAGGGAGCCCCGCTTTGTGGTAATAGGCTGGCAGCTAATGAACTCGAAGTGCTGCTCTGATTGTACGCACCGCCCGATCCATTCACCGAAGCCCACCAGTTTCCGTCTCGTTCATCACTCTGGTTCGCCTCTTTCTTGGCTACTTTAAATATTCGCGCCGATTCAATTTGTGTGACGGGTTCACCAGTTAAGTGGATAGCAGTCGAAGTATAACCGGCAGTCTGTAAGAATACTTCTCGATTCTTTTTTTCCGCAAAAGATGTTAAAGAAGTCAATTCTTTTTGTGAATTTCCTCTGTCCTCTAATCGCACATTCTCCTTATCATCCGGAGAAAATAGCGCCGCTACATTGTTTCCATTCGATGACTTACCCGCAATGGCATTCTTGTTGCCACCATTTTCAACTCCGCCATTCACTGTTGGAGTCTGACCGACAGTTGCACTGCTTCCGCTTTGTGCGATCGCGCTCGCTCCGATGGACCCGTTGGGTTGAGTACCAGAAATAGAAGAAACATCGGGAGTAGCTGTAGAAGAAGATGTATTTGCTTTTTGATTTTCTTTGAGTGGCTGGCTGGCCAACGATTTCACACCTGACTCATCATAATTCCAAAACCAACCTGCGGCACCTAAACACAACGCAAATAAAACAGAGGCAGCCGCCAGGCGCTGATAAAACACCACGCGCTTTTTCATTTCACCACGCTCGGCATGTGATAATTTTAAATCGATGGAATTCCATAGCTGATCCGAAGGCACCATCTCGGCACCTTCCAACGCACTTTTCCATTCCTCCTCAAAGTTTCTGTTCTCTGACGTTTTCATATTTTTGTTCGGCCTTCAGTTTAGCTTGCAGCAAACTTTTGGCTCTGTTGTATTGCGATTTTGAAGTTCCTTCACTTATGTTCAACATGTCGGCAATCTCTTTGTGTCCGTATCCTTCTATAGCAAAGAGGTTAAAAATAATCCGACAGCCGTCCGGCAAACTTTGCACCATTCGAATCAGCTCTGAAAAGTGAAAATTCGATAAACCAATTTCTTCCTGTTCATAAAGGTTGGCTTCGTTCACATCCACCATCGGAAGCAGATAGAGCTTTTGGCGTTGCATGTTCAGCGCGGTATTGATCATAATGCGTGTCATCCATGTAGTTAGCTTCGCCTCTTGTCGAAAAGAAGATATGCTGGCAAAAATTTTTATGAACCCCTCCTGTAAAATATCCTCCGCCTCCTGTGTCGATTTAGCATACCGATGGCACAGCGCCAGCAAACGACCGCAAAAGCGCTCATACAAGGCACGCTGTGCAGCCCTGTCGCCTTTGGCGCAGCCTTCGATTAGCTCTTTTTCGCTATGCATTCGCTGTTTTGTTCTTTGACACCGGCTTCCATTAAAACGTTGGAATGCCAATTGCTTGGGTAAAACAATTAGTTTTGAGTTATGACACCATTTCGTTTTCTTTTTTTGGCGGCCGGACGGGCTTTCGCTGCAATCCCGCGAAACGCGGGATTTCCGCTACAATCCCTGGCCGTCCGAACCTCTACTTGCCTGCCATCCATTCGCTACACTATTCTCATCGGCTTTGCTCTCTTTACTTTCATGGCTGCCGCACAACCCACATTAGAATTTGTAGACAAGAACTACGAACCCCAAATAAAAACGGTGCAACTCTACCCATCCTTTGATGGCGTGCGCGATTACCTGCAATCGCCTTCAGCACCTATGGAAAATCAAAACCTGGTACTTGAATTTGACGACTTGCAAGATCAACGCAACAACTACTATGTAAAGTTAATCCATTGCAACTACGATTGGACGCAGTCCACACTACGTGATCTGGATTTTCTTGAAAACTTCAACGAAAACCCCATCACCGACTATGCGTTTTCCATCAACACCCACACACGATACATTCATTATCGCTTTTCGGTGCCACCGGTAAAAATTCCGGGCAACTACCTGCTCATTGCCTACCGCGAATCGCCTTCCGAAATCATCTTGTCTAAGCGCATGATGATCTACCATAATCAAGTAAACATAACCAAAGACGATCGAATGGCCGGCTCGGGTAACCTTTCCACAAAAAAACAGCAACTCAATTTTGACATCGACTATTCCAATCTCGAAATACTCAATCCCTTGGAAACGGTGCATGTAGTAATTCGCCAGAACCAGCGGTGGGATCACGCCAAGTTTAACGTAGCACCCAGTTTCTTTCGAGAGCAATCCAGCCGAATGGAATATCGGTTCTTCAACAGCGATCAACAATTTGATGGCGGAAATGAGTTTCGGTTTGTCGATTTTCGGTCACTCAACTTCCCGGGACAAAACACGGGCAAAATAAACAAAGCCGTCAAGCCGCATGAACTTTCCGTGGCTTTGGATGAACAGCGCAGTCAGAATGTCTATTCACAATACATCGATATCAACGGAAACTTTCTCATCGAAAATTTGGACGTGGGCGAGGCCGACCTTACCGGAAACTATGTGTACACCCAATTTTTGCTAAAGTCTCCGCAAAAAATAAATGGAGAAGTTTACCTCGTGGGTAGGTTCAACGAATATGTTCGCAGTGAAGAAAACAAGATGCACTTCAATCCGGTAGGATACTATGAATCGCGGCAATTTTTAAAGCAGGGATTTTACAACTATCAATATGAAGTGGTTTCGAATCAAGTTTCGCCCACCGAAATAGAAGGAAGCTACTTCCAAACCGAAAATGTATACGAAATTTTCGTTTACAATCGCCCCTTCCGCCCCAATGCCGATTTATTGATTGGCTATTATCTGATCAATTTGAATTCACGATAATCAAATTCGAAATCGGAAAACAAGAAAAAACACAATTAACCCAAAAAAGTCATTAGACTTTTTTGCACTGCGTGCTGACGATTGAAAATGAACTAGTTCACATTGTTTCTTTAAAGTAAGATCTTCGTTCATTTTCAATGTCAGTGTTAACCCAGATAATCCTGACTCAATTATCAGGATAAATCGGCCCGTAGGGCAAAATTGTCAATCCTAATGACAATTTTGGGTTTAACCTGAAGATTAGTAAGTCGCTTTAATTCTAGTATACTTTTGGATTCTGTTTGACATGTCGGATTCGCAGAATGAAAACTTCATGTTCCGTGACGTAATAGGATATACGATAACTAAATTTTTCAAATGCACGGAAATTTCCGTCATTGTTAATCTTGAAACGATCTGGAGGGTGAATTTCTGGGAAATTGGAAAGTTTTCTTACAGCTTCCAATAATTTTTGTCGCATCAAAGAAGCTTGAAGAGGTGAGTCTCTACTTATATACGTATGTGCATTTCTTAAACTAAGAATTGCCTCGGCATCCCAAATTATTCGCTTTGATTTCCCCATTTAGTAGATACCTTTTCTACATCTTCATGGGGAGTAAATTTACCGGAGAGGATTCTTGATTTTGCTTCTTCTAATTCACGATTATAAACTTCAATACTCTCGCCCAAGTAACTTTGATCTTGGATTTGTGATCGCTCTATCAAAGCATGGATTTCTTTCAGTAAAGCCAAATCATTTATTCCTTCCAATTTTTTTATCAAAAGTGACTTTTCAGCAATGATGTCCATAGTAAGAATTCTGATACTAATTTAGCGAAAATCAGGCAAATGCCTCTTCCATATCGGCTTCACGCTTCATGCTGCTGGCGCCGGCCACATCTACCATACCAAAGCCTTTGTGCGAAAAATGGCCAAGTCCATTTTCATAGATAAACTGTTGCACAGGCTGGGGTGCATACAAGGTGAAAGGGAACGTATAGCCGCGCACTTCGTATTTCACATCCGAATCATACAATGGATAAATACGCGCAAACTTCTTGTGCGAAGCCTGAATGCGTTCGATGTAATCTTTATCGGCGACTAACTGAAATTTATAAAAGTCGGCTAGCTGTTGCTCTGTAAATTTGCCACTGGCTGTCATGCGCTCTATGGTATTGTCATAGAGCAGATCTGAAAACTCATCGGTATTTGGTGGAATGAATCGCTTGCTGCTTTCATCATTGAAAGACGAAGGCAATAACACAATCGGAGAGATACATAAAAACTTTACAGAATCAGTAATGGTAACTGCATCTTCCATTTCGGTAGCCTCGGGCACCAATTGCAGATTGCCGATCAACAATTCCTTTTGTTCGAAAAGTGTTTTAATGAAGTAATCTAAAAATGACCTGTCTGAAGACGAGAACACGAGTGTTACACGTGAAGAGTAAAAATGTAATCCTTTGCGGCTGATTTTGATCTGCCCCTTCAACCCCGAGAAATTAAATTGCGTGAACGAAAAAAATTCGCTCCGCTTTCCCAGCATAATCAGCCCTTTGATGGTTTGCGCCAACAAAAACTGATGGTGGAAAGGCACATAAGCACCTCGGTTTTTTAACGAAAATACGATTCTGGTTCTCACATCATTAAGCTAAAAAAATAGCTGCAACAACTTGTATCCGCCTAAAAAATAGGAATGCGGAAGACTAAAGTACTAAAAATCAAGCAAATCGAAGAAACAGATGTAAGGAATAATCAAACATTGAAGCGAAAATGCATCACGTCTCCATCCTCCACCACATACTCTTTTCCTTCTACCGCCAATTTACCCGCTTCGCGGCAACCCGCCTCAGACTTATACTTCTGGTAATCAGGTATTTTAATCACTTCGGCACGAATAAATCCCTTCTCAAAGTCGGTGTGGATTACACCGGCTGCCTGCGGGGCACGCCATCCCTTGTGGATAGTCCAGGCTCTCACCTCTTTCTCTCCAGCTGTGAAATAGGTGATCAAATCCAGCAATTCGTACGCCGCCCGTATCAACCGGCTCAGGCCGGATTCTTTCAAGCCATACTCATCGAGAAATACTTTTCTGTCCTCTTCACTTTCCAACTCGGCAATTTGTGCCTCGATAGCCGCACAAACCAACACCACTTCGGCCCCCTCTTCCTTCACAAGTTTCTTCAATGCCTCTACATAGGCATTGCCAGTATGAATGGATTTCTCATCAACGTTGGCCACGTAAATCACAGGTTTGTCCGTCAGCAATAATAGATCTTCTACTGCCTTCTTATCCTCGGCTTCTACTTTCAGGCTTCGGGCATTTTTACCTGCTAATAATGTCTCCTTATAAGCAACCAAAGTAGCAAGTTCCTTCTTGGCTTTGGCATCACCGCTCTTCGCAGTGCGTTCTACTTTACTGATTTTTTTCTCGATGGACTCTAAGTCCTTTAATTGCAACTCAGTATCGATAATTTCCTTGTCGGAAATTGGGTCTACTTTTCCGCCCACGTGAATGATGTTATCATTATCAAAACATCTAACCACATGCGCAATGGCATCTACCTCACGGATATTGGCTAAAAACTGGTTTCCCAGTCCTTCACCTTTGCTGGCTCCTTTTACCAAACCGGCAATGTCAACAAATTCAAAAGTAGTGGGCAGCACGCGCTGAGGATTTACCAGCGACTCCAGAATCTTCAAACGCTCGTCAGGCACAGAAATGACCCCTACATTGGGCTCGATGGTACAAAAAGGGAAATTTGCAGCTTCTGCCTTATTGTTGGAAATAGCATTGAAAAGCGTTGATTTACCTACGTTTGGAAGACCAACAATGCCGCATTTTAAACCCATGTTTCTTTAAATTAAGGCGGCAAAGATAATTTAGTTTTGCTGATTAATTGGGTGGGGTCTAAAGAAAAAGCCTCAGTTTTCACCAAGGCCTTTTCCGGTTTAGGTAAAGAAAAAATCTTAATCCCACTTCAGTTCTGAGTCCACCGGCACATGTTTGTCGCCTTCGGCCTCTTTTTCCTCGCGGGCATGGTCAAACGAATCAAAGTCAACATCCGGCATCAGTTCTGTTTTCACATGATTAACGGTGTTGTTGAGCGCATCCATAAATTTATTAAAATCTTCTTTGTACAAAAAGATTTTATGTTTCTCATAGGTAAATCCTTCATCATCCTTGTTAAAGCGCTTTTTGCTTTCGGTGATGGTGAGGTAATAATCGTTGGATCGGGTGGATTTTACATCGAAAAAGTAAGTGCGTTTTCCCGCCTTCACTTTTTCGGAATAAATCTCTTCGCGGCCATTGTTCTTTTGCTCTTCCACAGAATCTTAGGTTTAGGTTAGGGTTTTAGGTAATCCGAAGGTAGTATTTTAAAAATTTAATGCAAAAAGAAGATACAAATTTTAGATGGATTGCGTTTATTTAAATTCTCATGCAAGTATCTTTTGAAGAAGTAAAGCAGTCGGGCAGTCTGGAACTGCTGGCGCGGCAGTTGGTAGAAGGCTTTATTACGGGGCTGCATAAGTCGCCTTACCATGGTTTTTCGGTTGAGTTTGCCGAGCATCGACTTTACAACGAAGGTCAGAGTACGCGCCACATCGACTGGAAGGTTTTTGCCCGCACCGACCGGCTCTATACTAAACAATACGAAGAAGAAACCAATCTGCGCTGCCTCATTGCCATTGACACTTCTTCTTCTATGTATTACCCAAGGCCATCGATGGCAAAAATCCGATTCAGCATTTTTGCTGCCTCTGCCTTGGCATACCTTCTTCATAAACAACGCGATGCCGTGGGACTTGCTTTATTCAACCATCAGATTGATGAGCTAACACCCATCAAGTCTTCTTCCGTACACCTTAATAAGTTGTTTACGGTGTTGGAAAAACAACTTGAAAAACCAGTGAAGACACCTCAGTCGACCAATGTTGTGTCCGTTTTACACGAATTAGCTGAAAAAATCCATAAACGTTCGTTAGTCATTTTGTTTAGCGATATGTTCGATGGAGGTGAAAAACAGGAAGATGTATTCAAAGCATTGCAACACCTAAAACACAATAAACATGAGGTACTGCTCTTTCACGTAACCGATCACGAAACGGAATTGAATTTTTCCTTTGAGGAAAGGCCCTACGAATTCATCGACTTGGAGACCAACGAAAAGATCAAGTTAAATCCGGCTGAAATTCGGAGCCAGTACGAAAATCAACTAGCTGCTCTGCATGCTGAATTGCAGATGAAATGCCATCAACTGAAACTCGATATGATTTCGGTAAATTCCAATACCAACTACTTTGAAGTGCTACAGGCTTATTTAATTAAGCGGTCGAAGATGAAGTAATTTCTACGTACATGTAGCAGTCAGCCAACACTTTTGTGTCCTATTCAAATTGATGGCATCGGGGTATGTTCAATTCAATATTGACAGTACCCATTCTATTAACCCGATTTAACTATTACATCCAAAAAAAATCAACAGATTCAATGGGCATAAAAAGATACCCCTTTTAGGGTATTGTGGCATTTTGGGGTTCGGTCTAATTTTAAAGAAACAAAAACGCCCCATATGAATCAATTTAAGAAACATCTCTTGCTGGGATTAATAATCCTTACATTCTCGACAGAATGTTCAAAAGAGGCTGAAAAGCCGGTGCTGGTAGACCCCCTAAAAAATCGTGATTTGCTGGGTAAAATATTGGTTATCGACAATGCTACTAACCAAAACGGAACACCACCAGTTGCTACAACAAGTACATCAACGCCGAGAATAACCAACTCGCAAAGTTCTGCATCTGTTACAGCTAACAGTAAAATCTTTATCCCATTTACCTTTAGTGGCACCACAGCTATTTCAGGCATCTATTTATCTGTTGATGGCTCCGGCAACTACTGGAAAATCAATATTCCTGGCGGACCCAGCAGCGGGCAAATTGTTTTACCAGTGGGAATACCCGGTAATGTTACTATTGGTAATTTCTCAATGACCTACTGTTTGTTTACAGCCAACGGTTTGGTTAGTCAACCGGTAACCTTGGATGCTGAAATTGTTGATATCAACACGACCTGTACGGGTGGTGTATATGAATCAGGTAGCGATGGATTGACGGTTCGTTCTTATACGTATGCAAAAGGAGGAACACTTTCGATCAGCTATAACATGTATTCAGCGCCAGACCGTATGGATATATTTTTGGATGGCACTTGGGTAGCTGGAACCGGCAGTTCTATCAGTTCAAGCCAAGCTCCACCAGCTAGTAATTGCAGTACTCCTTCTGCCGGATTCGTATCGGGTACGGGCACCAAGTTAATTACGTACAAAGCCGGTCAGCGCATGGATATATATCTATCCGGATGTTTTGGCGGAACCGCTTGGAATTACGAATTTGATTGTCCTTGATAATCTTTTCTAACGCGTAAAACTTTTTTATCATCAACAAAGCCGTTTTTCAACGGCTTTGTGTTTTTATATTTTTACATTTAGCAAAGGATCATGCCTCTCAGAAATTCAAATCTATTAAACTGTAATTTTTAATGAAAAAATTTATTCTACTCTGTCTTACTTTCATATCCTTTTCGGGTGTTTCGCAACAACAAGAATTAGCGGCACTGGTAGATAAAATTCAAGCTTCTTGCTCAAAGGTAGAGACAGCGTCAAGAACCTATGAGCAAGAGGTTAAGTTGTTGGATTATTCATCGATTCGCTATTCCTTTAACGAAATCGATCAGAAGGGAAACAAAGTGTCGTATGCCTACGACTTTAACTTTGCGGATATTGATATTTATACCGTTAGAGAGGTGACGCAGAAGGACATTATTCTGGTGGTGCTTTCTGTGAAGAATAAACAAAAACTGGTAAAAGGCTCAAAAAACGGAGAGTCTACGCCGTATGATAATGAAGTAAGCATACATGCCCGCAACGTTGACCATGCGCGCGAAGTTTTAGACCTGATCAAGAAATGTATTCCGCTTGGCGAAAAAATAACAGCCGCCAAACTAAAACTAACTACCTACGACCAAATGGTTGATTGGTTGGTACAAAACATTAAGAGCAGTTCTACGGGGTCAAAATCCATTACCCAAAATATAAAGCAAGAAGGATCTGTTGCCAGTTTTAAGCTCTTACAAATTACAAGCGATGGCAAGTCATCGCAGCAAGAAGAGTTTACCTTCAATCTCTCTGATATCAACTTGAATACAATCAATTTTAAAGTGAGTGGCAATCAATTTGGCGTTGGCTTCGAAATGAATCAACGCCTTAAATCCATTAAGTCGTTCAAAGACGGAAAAAGCAAACCCTTTGTGGACGATCTTTTGATTTACACCAATAGCGTAGATGAAGCCCGTGATATCAAAACTGTGCTTTCATTGGCCGTTCCGCTGGCGACCAACAAAGTAAAAGCCGATTTACCAGCTCTAAAGTCAGACGCTGAAGCCCTGAAAAATCTGGAATCATTGGTTAAAGAAGTTAAGATCAATGAAAGAACCTTCGGGCAATCGCTGAGCGCTCAATGTATTACGACACTCACAGTTTTAGATCAATCGCCCTCAGCAACCGTAAAGAATGTTTATCAATTCAATTGGATGGACATCAACCCAAATACTTTTCAGATTAAAGTATCCGGCGAAAAGATGGGGATCGAACTTCCTGTATTGGACAAGAAGAAACTCATCATGAACTTTAAAAATGATAAACTGGATGGCTATGAAAACGAAGCATTCATCTATGTGGAAGATATAGAGGTTGGCCGCAGATTAAAAAACGCGATCGACAAAACGATCACGAACTGCAAATCCGTATACAAAGAACCTTTTCCAAATGCAAACGACCAGATGATTTCATGGTTAAAAAATAATATTGGAGAAGTGACGATCGATCAGGTAAGTAAACGGCAAACGTTTGAGCTGGCCGAAGATGGAAATGAAAACAAAGTGAAGTTGACGAGCATTGAGGTAAAGAGTTCATCCTCGGTAGAAGAAGTATTAGAGTTTAACCTGAGTGACATCAATCCTACCAGTGTGACTTATGAGATTAAGGGAAAGTGGCTTTATGTTGGATTCGAAACAAACTTTAAGAATAAGATTATCAAGGCTTACAAAGACGGCAAAATACAACCCTATGTAAACTCCACTGAAATTGTGGTAAAAGATATTGAAACTGCCCGTGGTACCATCGCAGCCTTGAAAAAACTAAGCGAGAATTTAAAGGGGAAATAACCGCAGTCGCAAAGAGGTATTTAATCTAGGATTCAATCTCATTCTGATCCTAAATTAAATACCATACTTTGGATACCACATGTTTTGTATAGAGAAGCCGATAAGCTTGGAGCTTAATCAGGTTCATCCTGATCTCTCTTCAGATCCATCATTTCAATTGTATTCTCTTTCTTTAATTGCGGTTCGCGGTTGCGCGGAATCATGAGCGCACCGGCAAAAATTCCAGTGCAAGCCAAAAGGATAAGAAGCACCAATCCGATCCATCGGAATGCTTTTTTTAATTTTAACATAAAGAAATTTTTATTGCCAAAGGCAATGGTTGATAATCAGAAACAAAAATTAAATTCGCCCTAAGCGATCAACTGATTACCTTCTGGACACAAGGAGTGTGTATGAAAAAGAAAACGAGGGAGATAAGAATAGAAAGTAGAGTACAGAAGAACTTGCAGACGCGTCTTCCTTGCTTCTTGTATTAAATGAAATTCATATGAGGGATGGCATGACGACTTAAGGGAATTGGACTTTACAACATTTAGTTGAAAAGTAGAATCGTCTTTATGAGTACTTACCCATTCGGTGCGGGTGACCTCTTGAACACCAGCAGAAACAGAAAACGATCCTGCATTTCCAAAGATAAGAAGTACGGCCAGTACTGATTGAATGAGAAATGTGTATCGTTTGTGAGTTCTCACACTAGGCTTGTAATTGCTCGTTGTGCAAATACGCTTTACGAGCCAGTAATACTTCTTTGGTTTCTACGTGATCAGGATCGGGAACGCAGCAATCTACCGGGCAAACTGCCGCACATTGTGGCTCTTCGTGAAAACCGGTGCATTCAGTACACTTTCCTGATACGATATAATAAAACTCATCCGAAACGGGCTTTTCATTTTGCTTGGCATCATAAGCCGCTCCATCCGTTGTTTTGACTTCTTTTAATGCAGTGCCACCGGCCCATGTCCACTCACGTCCACCTTCATAAATAGCAGTATTGGGGCATTCGGGCTCGCAGGCTCCGCAATTAATACATTCATCTGTTATCTTTATGGCCATAAAGCTCTTTGATTCTACTTTTTAAGCACACAAAAGTACAATCAATGAGCAAAACAGCGAAATACAGCCAAAAGTTTTAGCATATATATGGAATTAAGTGATCGAATAAAGGCTTTTGAACGATTGGGGGCTCAGTTAAAGGGCCTCTCTCCCTCCGATCGTGATGCTTTGGCGCTAGGTGCAAAATCCCAAAATGCCTGGTTTACAGATGAATCGGTATTTCAGGCCCTTTCGGGGATCGCTTTTATACTGGAACCAGCGTCAATAAAACAATGGCTTGGTTCGTATGCCATCGTCAACTCGCAGCCAAAAAAGGTGGGCGTGGCTATGGCCGGAAACATTCCCCTCGTAGGCTTCCATGATTTACTTTGCATTGTGCTTTCGGGGCATATCGCAGTAGTCAAATTGAGTTCGCAAGATCAATATCTGATGCGGCAGATCATCCAATGGCTTTGTGAAATCGATTCGCGCCTTCGCGAACGAATACTGATTGAAGAGCGACTAAATCACGTAGATGCCATTATTGCTACCGGCAGCGACAACACCGCACGTTACTTTGAATACTATTTTAGAAATATCCCTCGCATCATCCGCAAGAATCGATCTTCTTGTGCCGTAATCATGGGCGAAGAAAGTGCCGATGAAATCAACAAGCTGGGCATCGACATCTTTAGCTATTTCGGATTAGGTTGCCGCAACGTATCGAAGATCTTTTTGCCGGAAGGCTATGAAATTAAAAATCTGATGGAGCCGATTGAATCCTTTCAGCCGGTCATTCATCACAATAAATACGTCAACAATTATGATTATCGAAAATCCATTTTTCTGGTGAACCGAGAACCGCACTTTGATAATGGATTTCTTTTGTTGATTGAGAACCCATCAGTGGTATCACCTATTGCAGTGGTACACATCGAATACTACTCTACCTTGAAAGATTTGGATGAAAAGATCGCCGCACAAAAAGAAAAAATTCAATGCGTAGTTTCTGCACAAGGATGGTATAAAGGAAGTGTTGCCTTTGGAAAAGCACAGCTACCCGATCCGTGGGATTATGCGGATCAGGTAGACACGATGCAATTTCTCTTATCGATTTAAAATTATTGGCCTCGGATAATTTCTAACCAACCCGTAAATACCTTATCTGCAACCGTAACACGGTAGAAGTAAATACCATCGGCTGTAGTTCCTCCATCCCAATTGTTTTCATAATTGGATGAAGAATAAACATCCGCACCCCAGCGATTGGTAATGTTGACCTGTGATCCCGGAGGCAAATTGCGGATGTAGAAAGTATCGTTCGTTTTATCACCGTTGGGTGTAAACACATTCGGGATGAAAATATCGGTATCTACTTTTATTTCGATGTCTGGATATACTTTCTGGCAACCCAATGCATCGGTAATCTTCAATTCATACAATCCGGCAAAGAGATTCTTTGCTTCGTATTGCATAATCAAATTTTGAGGATTGCGTGCAGGAACCCCAGGTGGGTTGAGTAAATAAAACTGTCCCGAAATCACTGGGGTCTTCAATTCCAATCGAATTTCGTAGGGCTCTTGCTGACTTTCCTTTATGCCGATCAGTAGGCTTCCGGTAGCTAAATCAGGCAGCGAAATCTTTCTCACGGTGAATAAAGTATCCAAAGATGCCGAAGGGCCAGCAATGGTAATTGATTTAAACGCGCTTGAAATTGGATTCGTACAGCCGGTAGCTACCGATTGATCTTGATACAAACGGATTTTATAATCACCCTTATCCAATCCAGTAAGGTTGACAGTACCCAAAGCCTGAAGTTGTGTAATAGGATTGGCTGGTGACACCGAAGAAGCAGGAACGAGATTTCCATTCGAGTCAACAATTTCATAGGTGTAGTTGACTGTCAATGAGCCCTTAATAGAAGTCAGTGCCAAGCCTCCTTTATTCTCAAAGCAAGTAATATCCAAGGGAGCAACTGTAAAATCCACTTCGGATGGACCTGAGCTCACATCAAGGCCAAGTGTTTTGGTAGGACAAGCTGCACCTGTTGGCGTCATCGAAATGTAATACGTATTGTTGGATAGCCCGCCAAATGGAACGACCGTACTTCCATTCGAAATTACATTTTGAATAGTTGTTGGCGCGTTAACCGGATCGGTTGTAATACCCACCTGGAATGTACCAGCCGAAGTAATCGTTAATAAAATACTTCCATTCGTTCCGTTGGCCGAACAATCCGGTGGATTGATAGCTGTCGTATAATTCACAAGGCCAGGGAAATTAATGGTGTACGGAAAATCCTTCTGACAGCCATTGGCATCAATAACGGAGAAAGTGTGACTTCCTCCGGTTTGTTGTGTAAATGTGCTGTTGCCGGGAAGTGCCTTTGCAACACCATCTAACAAGAAAGTATATGGCGCTACTCCACCACTGATAGCACCAATTGCTACCGAACCATCATTGTTAGCACAAGTTGCATCTACTGTCGTAAGAGTGGTAGCAATAGCAGGGTTTGCATCTTGTATGGTAACTGTAACCGCGGCGAAGCAAGCGTCTGAAGCATTTCGTCGCACGCTAATTACACGTTGGTTGGACGGTGCCAAGCCCGCTGGGATTCCGGTGATCACACTACCTGCAGTGAAGTTATTAAAAGTAATTCCGTCTAATGACCATTGGAGGAGATTTCCAGTCTCACCCGCAACATCCAGTTGCAATGAACCTGTGGAAGCCCCTGCGCATTGTGGTCCTAAAATATTTGATGCAACAGGTGTTCCAACAGTTCCCGATTGAGAGACAGTCACTTGTCCATTTTTTGTGCAACTAGCATCGCCATATTCAATCACATACGTGTAAATGCCAGAATAGAGGCTATCAAATAGGAAGCTATTGTACTGAGTCTCTACAATAGTCTGGTTTGTTGTAGAAATCCCCGAAATAGTAATTTTCACGCCTGTGTTATTAATCGTAGGAATGGCCGGATTTATGAGAAAATTAATTACACCATTTTTATTTGTACATGTTGCAGGCGTTGGTTGAGGAGCAATCACTACAGTTGCACAGTTACCCGTAGGAGTACACGATGCGTTGGTAGAATTCAAGACCGTCATAACCAAAGTTCCATTCGCCGTACATCCTCCTTGGTTGTAGCTAACTGCAATATTAATCACTCCACTCAATCCGGATGGGTTGAAAAGGGATCCCGCTACCTGCGTTCCAGTAAAACTTAAGGTTCCTCCCAATGGTGAAGCGGTCGCCAGCGTGACCAGATTCAATGGTGATGCGTTTTGACAAATCGAACTATTTGTCAAATTAAGTGATGCAGTGTTGATAACATTAAATTGAAATGCTCCCGATGCATTACATCCACTTGAATTATACGTCACATTCACTGTTTGCAGCCCAGATAATCCCGCAGGATTAAAAGTTGCAGCAACCGTGTTCACTCCGGTGCCTGTGAAAGTAAATGATCCACCGGAGGGTGCGGCGGTAACCAAAGTAGCCAAATTGATGGTTCCTCCTGTTTGACAAACCGTTTGTGTGGCCGGCAAATTTAATGTAGCGGTATTTATTACATCCATTACAATTATTCCAGTTCCGGTGCATCCTCCTATCGAATAAGTAGCGGTGATAGATTGCGAACCGGTTAATGATGCAGGGTTGAAGAAGGTTCCCGTAACACCAGGCCCAACAAAAGAAGTGAAGGTACCTCCCGCTGGAGATCCAGAAACTAATGTGGTTAAGTCAATCGCAACAGCAGCCTGACAAATGGTGGTTGGCGCTGCTGGCACTGTTACGGATGCTGTCGTGGTTACGTTAATTGTGAAAGGAGTACTTGGTGCAGAACAAGTGCCTACTGAATAGCTCGGAGTGATGGTAATAGCTCCGGATAATCCGGTAGGATCGAAATTATTTCCAGTTACTCCAGTGCCTGCAAAAGTGAGGGTACCGCCCAAAGGAGAAACTGTAACGAGGGTTGATAAATCAATCACACCACCTGTTTGGCAAACTGTTGGTGCAATAGCTGGAGTAGTAATGGTTGCACTATTCACCACATTCACATCTACTTTGGTGGACTGACCTTGTCCGCATGCATAATCGGCTGCAACAAAGAAGCTGGTAGTAGCAGCAACTGTTATATCTAATTGTGCAGCAGAAGGAGTAAATGAAGCGCCAGCGCCAACCTGTGTTGTGAGTGCGGCATCGCTAAACCATCTGTATCCAGTGGCGGTAACATCTACCAGGTTTACAGTCAACGTTGGAGCAGTCGTATTAACACAAACTGCCACTGGTGATGTAACCACAGGAGCAAGAACTATTTGGTAATCGAAAGAAACTCTGGCGAAACCAGCTCTCTCAAAATATTCGATAATGAAATCATGTTGCCCTGCAGAGATACAAACATTTGCTGCAGTGTACGTGGTATAACCATGGGTAGTAAATGAATTTGCAGGTGACAATGTCTGCAAGGTGCCATCTATATAAATTCGCACTCCGTCATCTCCGCCAAGGGTAAAATTATAAATGCCAGCAGCAAGTGTTTTTCGCATCTTCAACCGCAAACTAAAATCATTCAGAAAAGATCCGCAGATATTTGTTCCCGCCATCGGAAAAACGCTTCCTAAATTCAAATTAAAAGCATCAGTCGCTAAATCGTAGCTAGAAGTTCCTAAAGCAGCTATCTCTGTTTCATTTACAAAACCCCGGTACTTTGTACCGCTGAAGTTGATGTTCGAAATGGGTGGAGCTGGACTTGCTGCATCATTGTATACATATCCAATCCAAGTCTCATTACCAAACGTAACCTGATCTCCAGGAATTGGATTGACAGTAACAACCGCTGTGCCGCTGGCAGATCCTGTGCAGTTTGCATCTGATACTGCAACTAATGCGTAGGTAGTAGTAATAAACGGGCTTACTGTAAACGTATGTGGACTGCTCACAATGCCATTAATAGGTATTACTGTAGATCCATCAGAATAAGAAACATTCCATGGGCCTGTTCCGGTTAAATTAAGTGTGAGCGTTGCAGGCTGCCCAACGCAAATAGAGGCGTTGCCGGAAAGTGAGCCATTGGGCAAAGGATTAATAGTTACTGGCAAAGTAACAGAAGAACCAATGCATGTATTGGAATTGGTTTCAACCACACTTACTGATCCGGCACCCGAAGCTCCCCAATTCACAGTGATTGAATTCGTATTCGTTCCACTCGCTTGAATACCTCCTGTAATTGTCCATGAGTAAGTACTTCCTAAAGTATTGGTTACACTATAAATCGAAGCTGCTGAATTTTCACAAACTGAAGCCGCTCCGGAAATGCTAGAAGTAACAGGAGCAGGATTTACAGAAATTGTTCCGGTCGCACTCACAGTTCCGCATCCTCCAGTCAATGGAATACTGTAGTTAAATGTGCCGCTCGCAGTTGGCGTACCACTAATGGTTATCACATCCGCAGCCCATGCCGCAGTTACCCCTGCAGGTAAGCCAGAAGGTACTCCGATTCCCGTAGCGCCCGTGGTAGTATGCGTGATAGCGGTCAACGCCGTATTAATGCAAAGCGTTGGTGTTGATGAAGGTAATGTTACGGTATTGTCGGTCGTTATATTAATAGTTCCGATTGCATTTACGACACCGCAACCTCCTGTCAATGGAATCGTGTAATTAAATGTGCCGCTGGTAGTCGGTGTACCACTGATCGTAATCACGCTCGCCGCCCATACTGCGGTCACTCCTGCCGGTAAACCCGTTGGTGCACCGATACCTGTTGCGCCGGTAGTGGTGTGGGTAATATTGGTTAATGGAGTGTTAATACACAAAGTAGGCGTTGAAGATGGCACACTAGATGTATTGTCAAATGAAACATTGATTGTTCCTGTTGCACCTACAATACCACAACCTCCTGTTAACGGAATGGTATAATTGAATGTGCCGCTTGCAGTAGGTGTACCGCTGATTGTAATCACGTTTGCGGCCCATGCAGCTGTTACCCCTGTCGGCAAACCCGTCGGTGTTCCAATGCTGGTAGCACCTGTAGTGGAATGTGTAATGGCAGTCAATGCCGTATTCAAACATAACGTAGGTGTTGAGGATGGCGCCGTAACTGTGTTGTCCGGAGTCACATTGATGGTGCCTGTCGCGTTAATGGCGATGCCGCATCCCCCCGTTAATGGAATGTTATAAGTAAACGTGCCACTCGAAGTGGGCGCACCACTGATGGTGATCACATTGGTAGCCCACACGGCTGTCACACCTGCCGGTAAACCAGTGGGTGCTCCAATACCCGTTGCTCCGGTAGTGTTATGAGTGATGGCAACCATTGCCGTGTTGATACACAATGTCGGCGTTGAAGAAGGCGCACTTACGGTGTTATCTGTAGAAACATTAATTGTTCCACTAGCATTTGTAACACCACAACCTCCGGTCATGGGAATGCTATAGTTGAATGTTCCGCTAGCAGTCGGTGTACCACTAATGGTAATAATGTTTCCCGCCCACACAGCCGTAACGCCAGCCGGTAAACCAGTGGGCACTCCGATTCCCGTCGCACCTGTGGTAGTGTGTGTAATAGCAGTCAACACGGTGTTCACACATAGGGTGGGCGTAGCGGAAGGCGCTGTTGCTGTGTTATTGGGAGTTACATCAATTGTTCCGGTAGCATTCACGGCTCCGCAACCACCTGTCAATGGAATGGTATAGTTAAAGGTACCACTCACGGTTGGTGCACCACTGATTGTAATAATGTTTCCTGCCCAGACGGCTGTGATACCTGCCGGTAAGCCCGTAGGTGCCCCAATGCCAGTTGCGCCAGTGGTAGCATGTGTGATGGGGGTCAAAGCAGTATTCAAACATAACGTAGGTGTTGATGAAGGTGCTGTCACAGTATTATCCAATGAAACCGTAATTGTTCCACTTGCACTTATCGCAGCTCCACAGCCGCCTGTCAATGGAATGCTATAATTAAAAGTACCTGTAGCTGCTGGTGAGCCACTGATCGTAATGACATTCGCAGCCCAAACAGCTGTAACACCTGCTGGTAAACCTGTAGGGGCTCCAATGCCCGTAGCGCCGGTAGTTGTATGGGTGATGGCAATTAATGGTATATTAAGACAGACCGTCGGAGATGAAGATGGGGCACTTACCGTATTGTTAATCGAAACAGTAATTGTGCCGGTCGCATTAGCCGTGCCACAACCTCCTGTCAAAGGAATACTGTAGTTAAATGTGCCGGTAGCCGTTGGCGTGCCACTGATTGTGATTACGTTTCCTGCCCAAGCCGCTGTTACTCCTGCCGGTAAGCCAGTGGGTGCTCCAATGCCGGTTGCACCCGTCGTAGTATGTGTGATCGCAGTCAAGGCAGTGTTCACACACAAAGTAGGTGTTGAGGAAGGGGCTGTCGCAGTGTTATTGGTTGTCACGTTGATCGAGCCCG